>MDTB01145329.1_pt1 | contig 14092 bp, 15 predicted proteins | sample 811161 | NCBI WGS metagenome assembly MDTB01 (sample SAMN05326650, study PRJNA326480) | marine metagenome | isolation source: seawater | place: Mediterranean Sea | collected 2009
AGAAGATATGGAAGATTGGTTGGAAGGCGTAACAGGAGAGATTGCAGCATGAATATTGCTACAGAAATACCGGTTCAGAATATTGTTCCTAATAATGGAATATCCTCAAAGGGAGATGGAGAAGGCAGTGTGCAGGTCCATCTAAATGATCAGATCAGTGTTGGGAAGGCAAAGGTTTTTGCTGTCTATGGTAAAGGTGGGATTGGTAAGAGTACGACTTCTTCAAATTTATCTGTTGCATTCTCTAAGTTAGGAAAGCGAGTGATTCAGATTGGTTGTGACCCAAAACATGATTCTACGTTTACACTAACTAAGTCACTCATTCCTACCGTTATTGATGTTCTTGAATCGGTTGAATTTCATAATGAGGAACTCCAACCTGATGATTATGTTATTGAAGGATACAACGGGGTTATGTGTGTAGAAGCTGGTGGTCCTCCGGCGGGTACGGGTTGCGGCGGCTACGTCGTTGGCCAGACGGTCAAGCTCCTGAAGCAGCATCATCTGCTAGAAGATGCAGACGTTGTTATTTTTGATGTGCTTGGAGATGTTGTATGCGGAGGTTTTGCATCCCCGTTGCAGCATGCGGAGCGAGCTTTAGTTGTTACCGCTAATGACTTCGACTCAATTTTTGCGATGAATCGAATTGCTACTGCCATAGAGGCAAAAGCGAAAAATTACGGTGTCCGTTTAGGTGGCGTGATTGCGAATCGAAGCAAGGATACTGATGAGATTGATCGATTCAATGATGTAGTCGGGCTAAAACGCTTGGCTCATTTCCCTGATTTAGATGTGATACGACGGAGTCGACTTAAGAAGTCAACGTTATTTGAGCTTGATGAAACTCCCGAACTTAAGAGTGTGCAGGAAGAATATTTGGGTTTGGCTTCTGCGCTGTGGGCAGGAACAGATCCCCTAAATGTCAAACCGATGAAAGATCGAGATTTATTTGATTTTCTTGGATTTGATTGATGCAGACAGCGAATTATCAGCAGCGACGATCCGAGATAGAAACATACTTTGATAGGACTGCGGCGGATGCTTGGTCCCGGTTGACGTCAGATGCTCCTGTTAGCCGGATTAGGCGTACGGTAAGGGCTGGTAGGGATCGGATGCGGTCAGTGATACTTGATTGGTTGCCGAAAAATCTTAGGGGAAAGCGTGTTCTTGATGCAGGCTGTGGTGCTGGTAATTTTGCGTTTGAGGCGGCCGAGCTAGGTGCTCAAGTAATAGGTATTGATTTATCTCCCACACTGATAAAACTCGCTCGCGATAGGATGCCAGATTTTTCGGGGGATGGTTCCGTCGAATTCCATGTCGGCGATATGTTAGATGGAGTCAGCGACAATTTTGATTATTTAGTCGCCATGGACTCCTTGATCCACTATGACTGTAGCGATGGAATTAATGTTTTGTCGAGTCTGTCCGAAAAAATCGAAGAGAGAATGATATTTACTTTTGCTCCTCGTACTTTTTTTCTAGGAAGTATGCACACCATCGGCCGTCTTTTCCCCCGGGGCGATAGAGCGCCGTCCATTGAACCAATAGCCGAAAAAAAATTATGGAATCTTCTTGATGGAGATGATTGCTTATCCCAATGGTCTCGCGGGCGGATCGAGAGAGTAAAAAGTGGATTTTATATTTCTCAGGCTTGCGAGTTAGTTAGATGCTAGAAGATGATCCATATAAGGGAGAAAAAGGTAACTGGCTTACTAAGCTGCTGATTCCTTTCGCTGACGCCGCGACTAAGGATTTACCATTTGGGCGACTCATGCGCTTGTCGCTTTTTCAAGGGTCAGTTGGTATGGCTGTTGTACTTCTCAACGGAACGTTAAATCGAGTGATGGTTTTAGAGCTGGGTCAGGCGGTCTGGCTAGTTTCGTTAATGGTGTCTTTACCCCTTTTATTTGCTCCTTTAAGGGCGCTTATTGGTTTTCAGTCAGATCAACATAAGTCTGTTTTGGGTTGGCGTCGAGTTCCCTATATCTGGGTTGGTACGATGTTGCAGTATGGTGGTTTGGCAGTTATGCCGTTTGCGCTGATAGTTCTTACCGAACCAACTAATGCACCAGCATGGGCTGGAACGGTAGCAACTATGGCAGCATTTTTGGCTATTGGAGCAGGATTACATACCACCCAGACCGCCGGTTTGGCTCTAGCTACCGATCTCGCTTCCACTGCTTCCAGACCAAAAGTGGTTTCCTTGATGTATGTGACGCTTCTGCTGGGGATGATCATTAGTTCACTTACGTTCTCTTTTCTTCTTTCTGACTTCAGCTATTATCGACTCATTCAAGTAATACAGGGTGCGGCAGTTGTTACCTTTGTGCTGAACATGGTGGCACTCTGGAAGCAGGAATCCCGTAATAAGATAACGACTGATCCATCCAGGCCGCGACCTTCATTTAGAGAGACATGGGAAGTCTTCATAAATTCGGGCCGATCTGCAAGACTTCTGGTTGCTGTGGGACTGGGTACTGCAGGTTTCGCTATGCAAGATATTTTATTGGAGCCTTATGGCGGAGAAATCCTTGGTCTGTCCGTGAGTGCCACCACCGGTCTAACTGCCCTGCTTGCCAGTGGAATGTTAATTGCGTTTGGGCTTAGTTCACGAGTACTAGGTAAAGGAGGTGACCCGATTCGTTTGGCTGCCTATGGCGCTGTTTTGGGGGTTTTCGCTTTCGCAGCCGTTTTGCTAGCGGCACCGATGGAGTCACCGCTACTTTTTAGAATAGGCACTTTTTTTATTGGATTTGGTAGTGGACTGTTTTCCATCGGAACCTTAACCGCTGCGATGGATTTGTCTGATGGTGATCAGGCTGGACTCGCAATTGGTGCGTGGGGAGCGGTTCAAGCGACTATGACCGGTTTAGCGATTGCCTTTGGTGGTGGTCTTCGAGATTTTTTCTCTCATTTTGCTGCCTCTGGCTATCTTGGCACTGCTGCAATGCATCCAAGTACAGGATATGGAGTCGTATATTTGCTGGAAATTGTGATCCTATTTGCCGCTCTTATATCGATAGGGCCTCTGGTGAGAGGATCGCGTGAAATTAAATCGAAATCAACGGAATTTCGTCTAGCGGAATTTCCCGGATAATAATAGAAACCCGACAGGGAGGTTTTAACATGGAAAACTTTTTTACTGAAACTTTTGATGTGGCGCAGCTGACGTTATATCTGTTTTGGATATTTTTCTTTGGCTTGATTCTATACCTTCATAGAGAAAGCAAGCGAGAAGGATTCCCTTCAGATGGTGAGGTGGATTCAGAACTTCACAAGTTCCCTTTAAATATTTTTCAGCTTTTGACGAGTCCGGACGATATGCCCGACGCTAAAGAGTTCAAACTTCCACACGGAGGTGGCACCCGTGTAGTGCCTGGTCCCCAGCAAAACGATGGTTATGACGTTCGCGCGCAACCGATGTCTGATGAACCTGGTGCCCCTTTAGAGCCAACAGGAGATCCGATGGTGGACGCTGTTGGTCCTGCCTCATATGCGATCCGACCTGAAGTACCCGACATGACGATAGATGGTAGGCCTCGTATAGTGCCTCTGCGAATCGCAACTGATCATGAACTTGAATCTCGAGACCCTAATCCGATAGGAAAGGAGGTATTTGGAGCGGACGGCATTGTTGCAGGCACTGTAAAGGATGCCTGGGTCGATAGAAGCGAACCGCATGTCCGTTATCTAGAACTCTCAGTACAGGGTCAATCCGTGATGCTCCCTATGCCATTTGCAAAGGTTGATGGAGAAACAGGCGAGGTCAAAGTAGCCTCGATTCTAGCGAGTCAGTTCAGCGGGGTACCAGCTATAGCAAATCCCGATCAAATAACCCTTCAGGAAGAAGATAAAGTTAGTGCTTACTATGGTGGTGGAACCTTATATGCTACGCCAGAGCGTTCCGAGCCAATTCTATGAGCCAGGACTCAAATGCTTTGATTCAGGCCATATCGGGCGCTGATGATGCGAGCGATTTTAACGGAATAAAGGGTCTTCCAGATCAGCCGCCTGATGGTGAAGAGGTCGTTTGGCAGGGAGAGCCGAAGTGGAGTGCTTTGGCGACTCGGTTGTTTAGAGTTAGATTAGTGCTGGCTTATTTTGTATTGTTGGCAGGGTTTACAGCCCTGATTTCGGAGGCCGCAGGTCCAGAACTTTTGGCGACTTTGGTTTGGCAATTTAGCCTCGCCATATTGGCCACATCAATACTGATAGGGCTTGCCTGGCTTTATGCCACGACTACAGTGTATACAGTTACCGATAAGCGACTTGTATTGGAATTTGGGGTTGCTTTTACAATGAGTTTAAATATCCCTTGGGACTTAGTTGAGTCAGCAGCAAATAAAACCTTTAGTGACGGTACTGCTGATGTGGTGATAAAGTTGTTACCTGGAAATAATGTCTCTTACGTCACGCTTTGGCCGTTTGCTAGACCCTGGTACTTTATGAAAGTACAACCAATGCTGCGAGGTGTTAAAGATCCCAATGTTTTAGCGGAGGCTGTGGCAAAGATTATTGATGAGAGTAGCAATAGTAACGGTGGTACCGTTGATGAATCTGATTCCTTATCATCAGTACAGGTGGCGACTTAGCTTCATAATGATTGAATATATAAAGGGACCACATAAATACCAGTGCGTGTTGTAGTTCCTGTTATTTGTGCTGGTTTGCTCGTCATCATCTTGATGTTGAGCGTCCAGAAATTCTATGGGGTAGCACCTGTATCGGAAAGAGGTGCGATTGCGGAAGATGTTGAATTTGAGCTAGAGCAGGTCTCAGATACTGTTTTAAGAGCTCGTGCAATTGAATCTAAGTCTATTCTTGCGACTTTTGAAAAAGGTACTTTTGCTCATAGCGTTTTTCGTAATTTAAGGAGCGAGCGAAAAAGAAATAGAGTAAATATCGAGAGTCCCTTTAGATTGGTGCGTTTTGACACGGGCGAGCTAGCGCTAAAAGATTTAGAGACTGGTTCAAGTATTTACATAAAAGCTTTTGGCCATTCGAATGCAGAGGCCTTTGATACCTTATTTGATGCTGGGTTGCTAGAGCCTGAATAGTTCAAAATATCCCTATATAGAGTTTCACGTATGGTTTGTTCAGTATGATTTATATTTTGGCCTTGGTCATTGCGCTATTGGGTTGGTGGGTCTCTACTGGTGTCATTCTCTTTCTAAATCATTTACCAACTAGTACCTATCGTTGGAGTATATTCGCGGCTACTGTCTTTCATTTACTTAGCTTGATTACAGTACCGATGTTTTTGCATGATCTTTCGTATTTAGGCGTCTTGATTGCATTTTTACAGGGTCTCTTGATTTGGGGCTGGTTAGAAATGACTTATCTGATGGGATTTTTAACGGGCCCCAGAAAAGAGGAATGTCCTGAGGGAACTGAGGGTTGGTCAAGGTTCTGGCTTGCGTTGAAAACAAGTCTCTATCACGAACTAGCGGTTATTGCTTTAGGTGCTCTTCTAATTTTCATGACCTTTGATAAGCCAAATCCGATCGCCGGTTATACATTTGCGACACTATGGGGAATGCGTTGGAGCGCAAAACTCAACTTATTCCTCGGTATTTTAAACTATAACTCGGATTGGTTGCCCTCGGGACTGGCTTACATAAAAAGTTATGTCCGTTTCCAGAGAATGAATTTTATTTTCCCTTTTTCCATATGTTCCGGAATATTGGTGGCAGTATTTTTCTTTTATGCATCACAAGCCAGTGAACTAGATGCGGCTTCTTTGGGCTTTTCAATTATTGGATTTCTACTGGTCTTTGCGATTCTTGAGCACTGTTTTTTGATGCTTCCGATTAAGGATGCTGCTTTATGGAATTGGGCGATAGGAGCATCAAAAAATATAAGTTCAGCACAAAAAGGCTCAAAAAGTATCGATGAGGTAGGTGGTACCTGAGAACTAGTCCTCTATGGTTTTGTTAATCTTCAAAATGAAACGCTTCGCTCAAACAATCTAAATACTCTTAATGGTTGACGTCAGACACCAAAAGGCATAGTGTGAAGACGATTGAATCTTCATTTCGCTTTTATTTTTCCAGATTCGATCGTGCAGGAAACCGTTATTTAAGGACTATTTATAAATTAATGGAGATAGGGCCGCATCAACCGCATATAACTAGTACAAAAAGTGTGAGAGGGCTGTGAGATATGATGGAAACTGGTAAAGGATTAGCTTCGAAACAAATAAGAAGCGTTGATAAGGGCTCTTCCGCAATTTCGGAAGACTTTTTGAACCTGCTTCGAGTTGAGGAGATATCCGGACAGGTTTCATTGTATGTACATATTCCTTTTACTCCTTCGCGTGATCTTAGCTGTGATCATGAAACAGCGGTGACCCATGACCTGGGGCAGATAGATCGGTATTTGGATTTTTTGGAGACAGAATTCGATCTGGTAAGCCAAAGAACCGGTAAATGTTTGATTGGTGATCTCCATATCGGCGGAGGAACTCCCAACTATCTGTCCGATCCGCAGCTTGTTAGATTAGTGACAATGATCGAGTATCGTTTCGACATTAGCGAGGCAAAGCTGTCGCTGGACGCGTGCGCGACTAGGGTATCACGGTCCCAGCTTGAGCTCCTTTTTGGCTTGGGATTTAGACGTATTCAGTTTGATGTGCGCGAGCTTGATCCAGCGGTACATAGCGCAATTGGACGATCTCACTCTTTTTCAATGCTCAAAGATGTTTTTGATAACGCGAGAGAAGTAGGCTTTGAATTAGTTTGTTTAGATCTAAATTACGGCCTTCCAGGGCAGACCGTTGAGGGGATAAGAGAGACAGTTAATCAATTTCAGGCACTTTCCCCGGATAGAGTGGAGCTTCTTCCATGGTCTATACGTCCCGATACCTATCAACATCAGAGAGGGATCGATGAATCTGGAATACCCTCGATCGCTGACAAGGTTGCGATGCTTTCCACTGCAGTAGATGGCTTGGAAAATTCTGGTTACACGTGGATTGGTTTGGACTGCTTCACCAAAAAAACCGATGTATTAGCAAAAGCACAACGCCGGGGAGCATTGTTTCGTAACTGGAACGGCTATACGGATAGGGAGCAGAATTATCACTTGGGGTTTGGTGTGAGTGCAGTCAGTGATATAGGTGTTCTTAGAGTAAGAAGTCATAAGTCTTTAAGTGATTGGGAGGCTTGCTTGAGCGAGGCTTGCTTGCCAATTCAGTTGGGGATTGCTGTCTCTCCAGAAGAAGTTTTGGAGAGAAATGCAATTATGTCCCTCATGTGTAATATGAAGCTAGCCGAGTCCAACGACTATTACAAATTACCAGATGACTCTCCTGTGCTAGAGGCACTGGCGACGCAAGGGGTGGTAGAAAAAATTGGTGATCAGCTAGAAATCACGCCTCAGGGAAGGTTTCAGCTGAATCAGCTTTGGGGTGATTCAGCCCCACTGTATCGTTGGGGCGGTCTTTAGGGTAATTTTTCCACATCTAAAGTATAGGTATCACCTAAATCGTTATATTTGGTATTACCACGCAGGGACCATTGCTACCTGATCCGGTATTTCGTTGTTCTTCGTTGGCAAGACATAGAGCCTGGCAAAGATGAAAGCTATTTTTGCTGAAAGCACTCCTCTTTTAACGAGACCTGTAAGACCCCCCTGTTCCTTTGCTTCAGCTATGGCAAGATTTGCTTCCAGCAACCTGTTTAGACCCCGACGAAAACTCGGGTTATCTGTATCTAGCGTCAAGGGAAAAACTTGACGACTTATCGCCGTCGTTATTTCGAAAACCGTATAGTCATACTCTGTTGGATCCATACCGAATGCTTCATAAAGGCCAGGTCGGCTATGATCACGTATATACATTGTTGAATATACTGCAAGAAGGAAGAATCGAATCCATAGTTTGTTGTGACCCCTCAATAACTTTGGATCGGCACGCATGATTAAAGCCAGAGCTTCTCCGTGACGGAATTCATCGTTACACCATTCTTCAAACCAATTAAATATTGGGTGAAAACATTTCTCGGGATGCTTTTGTAAGTGTCGAAAAATAGTTATATAGCGCGCATAGCCAATCTTCTCGGACAAGTAGGTGGCATAATAAATATATTTAGGTTTGAAAAATGTATACGCTTTTTCTCTTTTTAGGAATCCCAGATCAACAGCCACGTCAAGCTGCTTCAGTGCTTTATTAATAAACCCAGCATGACGTGATTCGTCTCGTGCCATATACTTCATCGCTGCAGCGATATCAGGATTGTTGATATTTTTTTCTATATCCTTATATAGTACGCATCCTGAATACTCGGCTGTAATCGAGCTCACCAGCAAGTCTATAAATTCCTCATGCAGATCTGGATCTGACTTTAAATTAGATAAGTCAGGGCTCATTTCTTTTCGAAAATGTTCTCGATTTATATCTCGCTCAAATTCCCGCATCATCGTGTCCCATTCAGCGCGCACAGGTTCGATATTAAGTTTTTCGAATGCCGCATAATCGGTTCTATAAAATCGAGGCGCGAGCATTTCGGTTTTGACTGCTCTCTCGGTACTCTCGTTAATCGAATTCTGTGGTCTATTTTCACTCATATTACGTAAAATCCGCTAAATTCACTTAATTTTACCGTGTAAACTTTAATTTACTCTTTGAAGTGTAAACGTTAGTTGACTATAATACCCTCCTCAACGGGTTTTGCCAAATGTTATCAGTCGTTACGGTCCAATACACGCCGTTCTCAGTATTTAGGTTAAGAGTAAAAGTTTATGAGTGAAAAATCTATTAACAAGAGAGACAGTGAATATTCAGCTGTTCCTCAAAGTGGGCCGATATTCCAGCTCACCTATGTTAGCACTCAGACACGTGCCATGGGTGCGGGGGATTTAATAGGGATGCTCAATCAGGCGCAGATTGCCAACGATCAACTTGGAATCACCGGACTCTTACTTCACAGAGAAGACTCTTTTTTTCAAATCATTGAGGGAGATCAGGCGAGTGTTGAAGCTTTATTTAAAAAAATTGAATCTGACTCTCGCCATACTCGGGTTGAGGTTATGTTCAGAGGAGCTTCTACGGGGCGCGAATTCCCGGATTGGAAGATGGGGTTCCTTGAACTTGATGGTATTGACGTTCGTATGCTACCAGCGTTTTCTAACTTCCTAGATGATGATGCGGAGCCCAGAAAATTCTTAAAGGCCCTTTCTCGAGGGAAGAGATTAGCTTTATTATTTAGGTCGGTCCTGTAAGGGGTCACCTTTCTGTAATTTGTTTTTTCTGTAACCAAATCATCCATAAGCAATACCAAAGAGACTTGAAACAAAATAATACCTGAGGTACGTTCAAGCCCTTACGCGGCTGCAGCCGTCCCGTGTCAGTTGCCTACTGAGACCTTTTTGATGGAGTAACTTATTTTGTCTGAATTGGAAGCTTTTCGTCATGACGTTCGCTCATGGCTTTCAGAGAATTGTCCCAAATCCATGCGCGAAGCAGTAAAAGGCTTTGAGGACTTGTACAGTGGAGGGCGGAATCCTGAGATCTCCAACCCGGACCAGAAGATTTGGTGCGACCGAATGGCTGAGAGAGGATGGACGGTTCCTCATTGGCCCGAGGAATATGGAGGCGGAGGCCTTAATTCTGAGGAGGTTAATGTTCTTCAGGAGGAAATGCATCTAATTGGAGCTCGTCGCCCTTTAGATAGTTTTGGTATTTCGATGCTTGGGCCTGCAATGCTTGAATTTGCAACTGAAGAGCAGAAGTTAGAGCATCTCCCCCCAATATGCAGGGGTGAAATCCGATGGTGTCAAGGCTATTCGGAACCTAATGCGGGTTCGGACTTGGCTAGTTTGCAAACCAAGGCAGAGGATAAGGGAGATCTTTTTTTAATAAATGGGCAGAAGATTTGGACCTCTTATGCTGATAAGTGTGACTGGATATTTTGCTTAGTCCGCACTGACAATAGTGGTACAAAGCATGAAGGGATCAGTTTTCTGTTGTTTGACATGCATCAGACGGGTGTAATGGTGAGGCCTATAAAATTGATTAGCGGTGCGTCTCCATTCTGCGAAACCTATTTTGACAATGCATATGCGGAAAAAAGAAATTTGGTAGGCGAAGCTGGAAAAGGATGGACGATCGCAAAATATTTATTGACTCATGAGAGAGCCATGATCTCCAGTTTTGGAACAGTGCAGGGAAAATCTTTAGGCGAGGGTGCAATATCTGTATATGGAAAAGATCATTCTGGTCGGATGTCTAATGGGATATTGCGACACGCTATCGCACAATATCAACTAGACGCCATGGCCTTTTCCACCACGATGTCGCGAGTTGGAGAAGAGGTCACCTCTGGTCAGGGATTAGGTGCTGCATCCTCCATATTTAAATATTATGGGACAGAACTTAACAAGCGAAGGAACGAGCTAAATCTTGCAGTCGGGGGAGAATCTGCTCTTGGCTGGGAAGGAGAGGCCTACAAAGAAGGTGAAGTCGCCCGTGATTGGTTACGCTCCAAAGGAAACTCCATAGAGGGCGGGACCTCGGAGGTACAGTTGAATATTGTTGCAAAGCGCGTTCTTGAACTACCAAGCGAGTAGAGAGATCTTTTGGGGCTTAATGGAATGGCATTAGTTTTAAATGAAGAACAAGTGATGTTAAGAGACGCTGCTCTAGGATTTCTATCCGAGAATGCGACTCTTTCTCACTTAAGGAAAATGCGCGACTCTGATAGCGCCTCGCCATACAACATGAATGTTTGGAAAAAGATGGTCGAAATGGGCTGGGCTGGCATTGCTATTGATGAGGGTCATGGTGGCCTTGGTTACGGCTTTAAGGGGCTTGGTATTTTATTGGAGCAAACCGGTCGACATTTGAGCGCCTCCCCGCTGCATTCGGCTATATCTGTAGGTGCTACGCTGATTGATAAGCTTGGCAATGATATACAGAAAGCCAAAATGCTGCGCGAGATTTCAAGTGGCTCTTTTCTACCGACATTAGGACTACAAGAAAGTGAAGTACACAAACCCACCTCCATTTCTACCAAGGCGGAAAAAACTTCCACGGGTTTTCGTTTGTCAGGAAATAAGGTAATGGTCATGGATGCTCACGCTTGTGATAATTTCATCATTATTGCTAGAACCTCTGGGGCCTCCGAGGATAGCGTTGGACTGACTGCATTCATGGTGTCTGAAAAAGCGGCAGGGGTTTCAGTTGCAATAACACCCATGGTTGATTCAAGAAATTACAGCAGAATAAAACTTTCAAATGTTGAGGTAGAAGATTCAGATGTTCTAGGAGAAGTTGGTGGCGCCTGGGATGGACTATCTGAGACGCTGGACGTTGCTAATATTTGCTTGGCGGCAGAGCTTTTAGGCCTTTCCGAGGAAGCGTTTCAAAGAACAGTCAAGTACTTGCAGGAACGCAAGCAGTTTGGAAGTTTTATCGGATCCTTCCAGGGATTACAGCATCGAGCGGCGGAAATTTTTGCTGAGCTGGAATTATGCCGTTCTCTGGTTATGCAGGCTCTGCAGGCTATTGATGATAACTCTCATGAACTTCCACTTCTGGCTAGCGCTACCAAGGCAAAGCTCTGTGAGGTCGCTCAAAGGACGACCAATGAAGCCATTCAAATGCATGGTGGTATTGGAATGACTGATGATTACGAAATCGGTTTTTTTATAAAACGAGCTCGTGTACTTCAGCATATTTTTGGTGACTACAACTACCATCTAGATAGATATGCACTTCTTAGCGGTTTCTAATTTCTAAAACCGATATGCCATAAAAAAACTGTGAATCCTTATTTAGAGGCGTTTGATCGGGCGATAGATAGGTTGAGTCAGCATTTTACAATTACCTTGGTATTAAAGAGGCAAGTGTATTTGGATTATCTGATGAGCGGTTAGGGGAGATAGTTGCGGCAGTAGTGCATCTTAATGGCAAGGTTTGATTTAATGAGGAGGATGTTAGGTCGCATCTTTGTGGGCAACTCGCCATATTTAAGCAACCAAAATATATTTTCCAGCGAGAAACCCCGTTACCGCGAGTTGGTTCGCAAAAAGATAGCAAAGCGACGGCGTAAAGAAGAGCGTGAGAAGTTAATTTTAGAGGCAATTTTTAAGGAGAATCAATAATGGATCTTGGAATTAGCGAAAGGGTGGCTCCTCTACTCATGAAAGTGAAAACATTTATAGAAAATAATGTGATTCCTCTGGAGGAAGAATTTCTTCGTGAAATAGGATGTGGTGACAGATGGTCATTTACAGACAGACAGACAGAAATTTTGGAAAGTATTAAGAGTAAAGCTCGAAATGAGGGGTTATGGAATTTTTTCCTAACGGAAGGTAATCAAGGCTCGGGTCTTACTACGGTAGAGTACGCGTATTTGGCCGAAGAGATGGGGAAATGCCATATGGCGGCCGAGGCATTTAACTGTTCTGCGCCAGATACTGGAAATATGGAAGTTCTGCATAAGTATGGTTCAGAAGATCAGAAACGGGTGTGGCTACAGCCTCTTTTGGACGGTGAAATACGATCTGCATATGCGATGACAGAGCCTGGGGTGGCTTCCTCCGACGCAACTAATATTTCAACAATGGCCGAACTTATGGAGGATCACTGGGTAATTGATGGAGAAAAGCACTGGATTTCTGGGGCGGGTGATCCACGGTGCAAAATCATGATCGTAATGGTCAAAACCGATCCAGAAGCAGCGCTGCATCAGCAGCAATCGCAGATTTTAGTGCCGATAGATTCTCCAGGCGTTGAAATCCTTCGACCCATGACGGTATTTGGTGCTGATGATGCACCACATGGGCATATGCATTTAAAACTCAACAAAGTTCGTGTTCCTAGAGACAATATTATTTTGGGGGAAGGACGTGGATTTGAGATTTCACAAGGTAGGCTGGGCCCTGGTCGAATCCATCACTGTATGCGTGCTATCGGTGCAGCAGAGAAGGCGTTGAAATTGCTTTGCGAGAGAGGTGTTTCTCGTACGGCATTTGGAAAGCCATTAGCTCGTTTGGGTGGTAATATTGATGTTATAGCTGACGCTAGAATGTCCATCGAACAGGCACGACTGCTCACATTAAAGACTGCCTGGATGATGGATAATGTGGACGTGAAAGAGGCGCGCATTTGGATTTCGATGATTAAGACAGTAGTTCCAAATGCGACAATCCGCATTATTGATGAAGCCATCCAGATGTTCGGGGGGCTGGGGGTCTCACAAGATACGCCACTCGCGGCGATGTATATGGCTCAAAGGACACTTCGTCTGGCAGATGGGCCTGATGCGGTGCATCGAATGGTAGTCGGTAGAAATGAATTAAGGCAATATCAGACTTGAGAAAAATATAAACAGGAGGAGAAGTAATGGGAAGTAAAGTAGTTGCCGTTAGTGAAATGGTAAATCAGATTGGTCACAAATTTGAACCTGGCAATTGGATGACGCTTGATCAAGATCGTATTAATAGTTTTGCCGATTGCACCGAGGATCATCAGTTTATTCATGTTGATGAGGAAGCTGCAGCGCAGACGCCATTTGGCGGTACAATCGCGCACGGTTTACTTACGCTATCATCCTTAGTTAAGTTATGTGAAGAATCCAGTCTATATCCCGAAAATATAGTTATGGGTATTAACTATGGATTTAATAAGGTGCGGTTTTTGGCTCCGGTTCGAGCTGGTAAGAGGGTCCGAGCACACGTAGAAATACAAAACGTGGAGCCAAAAGACGAAAAACGATACGTAGTGACGTTGGCCATTACGGTTGAAATAGAAAATGAGGAAAAGCCAGCGTTGGTAGCTGAATGGATGAATATGATGGTTGCTGCGTAAGTTGATATGTGACTATCTTTAGATTGATGTGCTGAGGATGAAAATAAAATGACAATTCGATATGACGGAAAGGTGGCCATTGTTACTGGCGCTGGTCAAGGATTAGGTCGCAGCCATGCGATAGAACTTGCAAAGCGAGGGGCGTCGGTTGTGGTAAATGATCTTGGAGGCGGGGTTGATGGTAGTGGGTCCTCTAGTGAGGCCGCCAAGAAAGTTGTCGCAGAAATTGAGGCTGATGGTGGTAATGCCATTGCTAATGGGGCTAATGTTGCTAATTTCAAT
>MDTB01035958.1_pt1 | contig 14090 bp, 13 predicted proteins | sample 811161 | NCBI WGS metagenome assembly MDTB01 (sample SAMN05326650, study PRJNA326480) | marine metagenome | isolation source: seawater | place: Mediterranean Sea | collected 2009
CGTTCGACTTGCATGTATAAGGCGTGCCGCCAGCGTACGTTCTGAGCCATGATCAAACTCTCAAGTTTAATAACGGCGCACACTAGCTTTATAACTTTAATCTAAATTAAAGTTACTTTCGTTAAAGTGTGTACGACAATTTCTTTGTTAACCTAACCGTCCACACTTCTCTTCTTAATTTTTACAATTTAAAAAAGCTAAGTTTCCCTAATTTTGAAGAAAACTGTCACGCAAAATCAGATATAAATCTGCTAAAAGTTTTGATTTTTTGCCGATTAGTGCGAGACGCCGTTATACAAAATATCTAGAATTAATCAAGGCGTATATTTGCTGGTTTTTTACAAAAAAACCAGCAAAATCAGTATCTTTTTTACTACTTAGCATTGTATAAATTTATTTTTTTTAATATATGAGTTATTAGGCATGAATAAAAAAAATCTAGAAAATTTTATTAAAAAATACTCAAGTTTGGGCAAAAGAGTTTTTGATGTAAACACTTACAAGTCTAATTACGTATTTTTATCGATTTTTGTTATATTAATTACTGCACTAATACTTTCATACAGCACGAGCATTAAGAAAAAGAGATTAGAAGAAATTAACTCTTTTCTAGCTAAGAATGAGACAATTCTTCTAAAAAATTACATACTTAATCAAATAAAATCTCCATATTTGGAATACGATTATGTTGTTAAAAGCAATGATACTGTTGAGTCGATACTTAAAAAATTTAGTGTAAATAAAAACGAAATCAGTTTTATTGTTAAAAAAATAAAAAAAAGGAAGCTTTCTAATATTTCTCCAAATCAAAAAATGAAGTTTGTTCTTAGAAGATCTAAAGACAAAACAAACATGGAAGTCTTAAAAATACAATACCCTATTTCAAAAACAACATATGTTAACATAGATAAAGGACAAGATGGACTTGAAGTTACTAAAAATGTTACGCAATTATTTAAGAAAGAAGTAGTTGTAAATGGAAAAATTTCAAATAATCTTTATAGCTCAGCGGTCAAGTCTGGTATGGAACCAAATATAATTATTGAGTTTGCAAGAATTTTTGGTTTTGAGGTAGATTTTCAAAGAGATATTAGAAAAGGAGATGTATTTGAAGTTTTATACGAGAGGTATGCAGATGATAATAATAAAATAATAAAAACTGGTAAAATTTTATATGCATATCTAAATGTAAATAATCAAAAAATTAAACTTTATAGATTTGGTAAAAAAAATGATTATGATTTTTACGATGAAAAAGGGAAAAGTATAAGAAAAGCATTAATGAAAACTCCAATAAATGGAGCACGTTTATCATCTCCGTTTGGTATGCGTAAACATCCTATACTTGGTTTTTCTAAACATCATAATGGTACAGATTTCGCAGCTCCAACAGGAACTCCTATCATGGCATCAGGAAATGGAACTGTAATTAAAGCTGGGTGGTGTGGAAACGGTGGCAAGTGTGTAAGGATTAGGCATAATTCTTCTTACACAACTGGTTATGGACATATGTCAAAAATTGCTACGAGGTCTGGAAGAAGAGTTTCCCAGGGTCAAATAATTGGATACGTTGGAAACACTGGAATGTCTACCGGGCCACACTTACATTATACAGTTTCTTACAATGGAAAATTTATTAATTCCCAAAGATTGAAGCTTCCATCTGGAAAAATTTTAAAGGGTGAAAATAGAAAACTTTTTGAAATCGAAAGAATAAAATTAGATGTTAAAGTTGCAGAAATTAAGAGTTAGTTTGTTCTTTGACAATATTATTTTTTTGCTCAGCGTCTTCTTGTTTATTATCTAAATTATTTTTTGACTTTGCAGCTACTACTTCAGATAATATTCTTGAAAAGTGATCTGAGTGTTGTAAAAAATTTTCATGGAGTATCTTGTCCCCAGAAGTTAACGCTTCTTTTGCTAAATTTTTATATTTTTCAATTATTCTCTCGAGATTGTGAGGATTTTTATTAATATTATTTCTTGATAAACCGTTTCTATGATTATTTACTTGATGGATTATGCCGTTATTTTTAACGCCATTCCCCGGTCTTCTTGAACGATATTTATTTGATCTTGGTCTAAATCTTCTTATTTTGTCGTTTCTCATTTGTCTTTCATTTTACTAAATAAATAAATTTTAATTTAAAGTTTTTAATTATTTTTATAAATTAATTTAATAGCGTGCTAAAAATACAACGAATATTATTTTTATAATCTTTTATTACAATCTTTTCCCTAAAATTATTAGCTTCTAAAACCTTGGTGACTAAGCCATACTGATTTTTGCCAATTTCTAAAGCCAAAATACCATTTGATTTAAGGATATATTTGGATTTGTAAATAACTTTTTTAATAACGTCAAGTCCATCGTTTCCTCCATCTAGGGCTATTATTGGTTCGAATTTTTTCACATCGTTGGATAAACGTTTTATATCTCTTCTTACAACATATGGTGGATTAGAAACAATCAAATCAAATTTAATATTTCTGATCTCATTGATAGATTTGTGTAAAAGTTTACTTCTATTTAATAATTTAAACTTTTTAAGGTTTTTTTTAGAATTAATTAAGGTACTTTTACTTATATCTATTCCTATGCCAGTACTTTTATTAAGATTTTTCAAAATTGAGAGCATTATGCATCCGCTACCTGCACCTATATCTAAAAAAAATAGCCTTTTATTTCTATAAATTTTTATTATTTCTTCGATTAGTAGCTCGGTTTCGGGTCTTGGTATAAGTGATTTGTTATCAACGTAAAAGCTTTTGCTCATAAATTCTTTATTTTTTATAATATAAGCAATTGGTTCTTTTAGAGATCTTCTTATAATAAGTTTTTTAAATTTCTTAACTATCTTATTTGTAACTTTATCTTCGTATATTAATAATTTTTCTCTTGTAATTTTTAAAATATTAGAAAGAATTATTTCTGAGTCCAAACTGTAGCTACTTATATTATTTTTTTTAAGTATTTCGGAACCAGCTTTAATTAGCTCTGTTGTATTCATCATTTTAATTTAAGTTTTGTAGTTTTAGATCTTGGTCTTTTAATCTTAAACTTTCATTCATTTCTTCGTGGATGTCTCCATTAAGAAATTCCTCAAGCTTATGAAGGGTAAGATTTATTCTATGATCTGTAACTCTCCCTTGGGGAAAATTATAGGTCCTTATGCGCTCTGATCTATCCCCTGTTCCAATTTGACTTTTTCTGTCGCTTGATCTCTCTTTTTCTTTTTTTAATTTTTCAGCCTCATATAATCTTGCTCTTAAAATTTTTAAAGCTTTAGCTTTATTTTTGTGCTGTGATTTTTCATCTTGTTGTGTAACAACAACTCCTGTTGGGACATGTGTAATTCTTACGGCACTATCGGTAGTGTTAACTGACTGTCCTCCCGGTCCACTTGATCTAAATACATCAATTCTTAACTCGGACTCGTTTATTTTAATGTCTACGTCTTCAGCCTCTGGAAGAATAGCAACTGTAGCAGCTGAGGTATGCACTCTTCCTTGCGCTTCGGTGGACGGAACTCTTTGAACTCTGTGAACACCTGACTCATATTTCAGATAAGAATAAATATTATCTCCCTTCACTGAAAAAATTATTTCTTTAAATCCGCCAGCCTCACTTTTTGAAATACTTATTATATCTATTGACCACTTTTTTTTAGAAGAAACTTTTTCGTACATCCTAAATAAATCTGAAACAAATAGGGAAGCTTCTAAACCTCCAGTGCCAGCTCTTATCTCTACTATAGCATTTTTTTCGTCATCCCTATCTTTGGGTAATAAAAATATCTTTAGTTTTCTCTCATCATCTGTATTTTTTAATGCGGCTGTCTCTAATTCTTTTTGCGCTAATACAATGATTTCTTTATCATTTTTCTTGTCATTAATAATATTATTCAAATCTTTCTTATTTTTATCAAAGTTAATATAATTTAGTGCGGTACTAATAATATTTTTTAAATCAGAGTATTCTTTTGATTTTTTTGCAAATAGTTTGGGGTCAAATTTTCCTTGAGAAAGTTCTTTTTCCAATGAATTATACCTATTTACAATCTGTTTGACCTTATCAATTGGTATCATTAAATTTAATTTTTTATTTCGTTGGCTTTTGACTCGACTAGATCAACAACTTTTTCTATTATAGACTGGCTAGCAACTTTATTATGAGGGATACCTGAGAGATATAATAAATTGTTTCCTTCTCCTCCACCTGTTAAACCAATGTCGGTTTGAGATGCCTCACCAGGGCCGTTAACCACACATCCAATAATCGACAAAGTAATAGGTTTTTTTATATGAGATAACTTATTTTCTAAAATTTTAACAGTTTCAATTACTGGAAAAGCTTGACGTGCACATGAAGGACAAGAAATTATTTGAACACCTCTAGAACGTATTCCTAAAGCTCCGAGTATTTCAAATCCAGCTTTGATTTCCTCAATAGGATCTGCTGATAATGAAACTCTAATCGTATCTCCAATACCTTTCATTAAAAGACCACCAATACCAATAGACGATTTTATGCTCCCTGTTAAAAGACCACCTGCTTCTGTAATTCCTAAGTGAAGTGGATAATCATAAAGTTTCGATAACATTTCATATGCTTTTACAGCTAAAAAAACATCTGAAGATTTAACGCTTATCTTAAAATTAAAAAAATCATTGTCTTCTAAAAATTTAACATTATAAGTGGCGCTTTCTACTAAAGCTTCAGGACAGGGTTCTTTATATTTTTCAAGAATATTTTTTTCTAAAGACCCAGCATTTACTCCAACTCTAATTGCGCAATCATAGTCCTTGGCGGCCTTGATTACCTCTTTTATTCTTTCTTTTGATCCAATATTTCCAGGATTAATTCTGAGGCAACTTGCTCCAGATTTTGCAGACTCGATCGCTCTTTTGTAGTGAAAATGTATATCGGCAACTATAGGTATATTTGTGGACTTAATTATTTTTGAAAGAGCAGCTGTTGATTCTTCGTCGGGACAAGAGACTCTTACTATGTCAGCCCCAGCCTCTTGTAATTGATTAATTTGTCTAATTGTAGAATCTGAGTCAGAGGTAATCGTATTTGTCATTGACTGAACAGAAATTGGAGAGTCGCCTCCAACAAATATATTTCCAACTTTAATTTTTTTTGTTTTTCTTCTATTAATTATTCTGTGCGGTCTTATTTGCATTTTTTTTAATCTAAATTAAAAGTTTTGTGCAATTTTTTTACTGCATCTATTGTTGATTTTTCATCTATAATAACTGAAATTTTAATTTCAGAGGTAGAAATAGCTAAAATATTTATTTTTTCTTCTGCCAATGATCTAAACATTTTATATGTTATTCCTGGAGTTGCAACCATTCCGGCTCCAACTATGGATATCTTTGAAACTTTATCATTCATATTCATCTTTTCATACTTTATTTTTTTGTTTGCTTTTATTAATGAAATTGCATTTTTACTGTCTTGTCTTTTCGTAGTAAATGTTAAATCTGTTCTTTTGCCATCAGTAGAAATATTTTGAATGACCATATCAACATTTATTTGGTCCTTTGAAAGAGGTTCAAATATATCTGCTGCAACACCGGGTTTGTCTTCTACACCTAAAAGAGTAATTTTAGCATCATCTTTTGAATATGCTACACCTGTTACCGCTTTGTTATAATCAACATTTTCCTCATTGTTTATATCTGTGCCTTTTCTCTCTGTAAAAGTTGATTTTACATGAATTGGAATATTATTCATCATGGCTGCTTGAACAGCAGAAGATTGCATTACTTTTGCACCTAGCGATGAAAGCTCCAACATTTCTTCGTAAGATATTTTGTCAATTTTTTTTGCAAGAGGAATTTTGTTAGGATCAGAAGAGTATACTCCATCAACATCAGTATAAATTTCACAACTATCTGTTTCAAATATTTTTGCAATAGCAACTGCAGTTGCGTCTGAACCGCCTCTACCAATCGAAGTAATTTCCCCAGATTTTGAAATACCTTGAAATCCAGGAATTACAGGTATGCCACCTTCTGATAAATAATTATTTATACTTTCTACATTCATATTAATTATCCTGGCGTTTGTATGTTCCCCTTCGGTTATAATAGGAATTTGCCAATTCATCCATGACTTTGCTTTCACGCCTAAATCACTCAAAGCCCCAGCCATAAGTGCACTTGTAACCTGTTCGCCTGACGTTAATAACACATCAAGTTCTCTTTTATTAAATTTTTTTGATACTGACTGAGAGTGAGCTATAAGATTATTGGTTGTCCCGGCCATAGCAGAAACGACCACGATAACATTGTTACCGCTATCGTGTTCTTTTTTGGCAATTTTTGCCGCATGAACAATCCTTTGGATTGAACCAACGGATGTTCCGCCAAATTTTAATACTTTTTTTGTCATACCTAGGTTTTATTATAAAAATAATTAAGTTAAAATTAAGTTAATAAAATATAATAAGGATTTAATGACTACAATAAATCAAGAAGAAATTCAAAAGTTTTCAAAATTAGCCGATGAATGGTGGGATGCAAATGGCAAGTTTAAACCCTTACATGCATTTAACCCAATTAGAATTAAATACATAATTGATAAATGTACCTCAAATTTTAAATTACAAAATGACAATACAAAACTTTTATCGGGTTTAAAAATATTAGATATTGGTTGTGGTGGTGGTTTAGTTTGCGAACCGCTGTGTAGATTAGGTGCTGACGTCACAGGAATTGATGCATCAAAAAAGAATATAGAGGTTGCAAAAATCCATTCAAAAAAAAATAATTTAAAAATTAAGTATTTAAATACTTCTCCCGAAAAAAATGAAATTAATGAAAAATTTGATGTTGTGCTAAACCTTGAGATAGTAGAACATGTTGATAATTTAGATTTGTTTTTAGATTCAGCAAATAAAATGTTGAAAAAAAATGGAATAATGTTTGTAGCAACAATTAATAGAACATTCGAATCTTACATTAAAGCAATAGTTGGTGCGGAGTATATTTTGAGATGGCTTCCTATAGGAACGCATGATTGGCAAAAATTTTTAAAACCTGAAGAGATAGAGCAGAAATTCGATGATCTTAAACTCGATAAAGTAGATTTGAATGGTTTTAAATTTAATATTTTTTCAAATAATTGGAGTCTTAGCAAAGACTGTTCGGTTAATTATATTATTGTAGCTAAAAAAACTTAGTTGTCTTTATTGTTGTCAGGCCAGGGTATTGTTGCAACTTCAATTCCTTCTTCTTTAAGGTCCTCTGCTTCTTCAGTAGTAGCTTTCCCATATATATTTTTATTTTTTCTATTATCGTAATAAATATTTCTCACCTCTTTTGGAAAATCTTCTCCTACATATTCGAAATTTTTTTCAACGAAATTTTTCATTTTAATTAGATCCTTGCGGATTTTTTTAATTTTTTTTGTAAATTTAATATTTTTTTCCTTATTTAAAACACTTGGTGACATAATAGATTTTTGGATTGTGTGAACACCGCAAAATGCACACTTGATCATTTTTTTTAATTTTAATCTTTCAAATTCTTTGGAGTCTGAAAACCAGCTTTCAAACTCATGTTTATTTTTGCATTTTAAATTATATTTAATCATTAATTTCTATAATCAGCATTAATATTCACATAATCATTTGTAAAATCGCAAGTATAACATTCGTATGAACCTTGTCCAAGTTTAAGATTTACCTCAATCAATATTGAGTCCCATTGCATATATTCTTTAAGTTTTTTTTCATCATATTCTTCAGAAATTTTTCCTTTCTCTGCAACTTTTAAATCTCCAAATTTAATCTCTATTTTCTCAGGAGAAACTTTTTCACCTGATTTTCCTATCCCCATTATTACTCTTCCCCAATTAGGGTCTTCCCCGGCCATTGCGGTTTTAAATAATGGTGAATTAGCGATTGAAAATGCAATTTTTTTTGCCATTTGCTGAGATCTTGCATTTATAACTTTAACTGTAACAAATTTTTTTGCACCCTCCCCATCACTAACAATTTGTTTTGCCAAATTTAATAAAAGCCTATTTAAAGCATCTTCAAAATCTTTTAACTTTGGGTCTAACGCGTTATATATCTTTCCGCTTTTTAATTTATTTGTTGAAAAAATTGCAACCATATCATTAGTAGAGGTGTCGCCATCTACGGTTATTGAATTAAATGAATTTGCAACCGCCCTTTTTAACAAACTTTTTAAAAATATCGAGGGAATATCTGCGTCTGTAAAAATAAATGACAACATTGTCCCAAGATTTGGTGAAATCATACCTGAGCCTTTTGCTATTCCGCAAAGTCTTATATCGTGGTTTCCAAGCCTACATTCCTCATAAGCTAATTTTGGTCTTGTATCAGTGGTCATTATAGATGAAGCCGACTTAAACCAAACAAACTTATTTTGCTTTTCTCTTAGTTTTTCGACTAGTATAGGAATATTTTCCTTTATTTGTTTTGTTGGAAATTTTTCACCTATTACTCCTGTTGATGCAAATAAAATTTCATTTGGTTTAACAACATTGGTTGTTCCCTCTTTTTTTTGAGCCTCTCTCAGAGTTAAATTTTTTGCAAGAACTTTAGAAATTGTATCCAATGACTCTTGACCTTGGTGGCCAGTGAATGTGTTTGCATTTTTAGTATTTACTAACAGAGATTTAATTAACGTTTTTCTTATACCTTTATTCCATGTAATAGATTCTGAACAAATTGTTGAATTAGTGTAAACTGCAGCGTAATTCGCCCCTTCTTTAAAATAAAATAAACATAGATCATCTCTGCCACTACCGTATAAATCAGCAGAAACAGCAGAAATTTCTAAACCATCAATCTCCTGAAGTTGTTGAAATTCCCCCATTTTCGACAATTTGGGTTTATCTTTTAAAAAATTTTTAAGGTTTATGGTCATGTAAATATCTTAATTCATCACTATATAATATATACAAACTTAAAATGAATTTTATTACTACAGCATTAAATAAATTATTTAAAAGCACTAATCAACAGGAATTAAATAAGATTAGGCCAATCGTAGTAAAAATTAACGATTTAGAGAAAGAATTTTCTAATTTTAAAGAAAGCAATTTTTTCGAAAAAACAGCTGGGTTAAAAAAAAATCTCTTAGAAGGTCGTAATATTGATGAAATCCTACCTGAAGCTTTTGCACTTGTAAGAGAAGCAGCAAAACAAACTTTGAACGAGAGACATTTTGATGAGCAGATAATTGGAGGGGTTATTTTACACCGTGGAAACATTGCTGAAATGAAAACTGGAGAAGGAAAAACTTTAGTTTCAACATTGCCTGCTTACCTAAATGCTCTAAGAGGGGAAGGAGTACATATAGTAACAGTAAATGATTATCTTGCTAAGAGAGACTCGGAATGGATGGGTAAAATTTATAATCGTTTAGGATTAAAAACAGGATGTATAACTAATGAACTAGATGATATTGAAAGAAAAAAAAATTATAATTTAGATATTACTTACGCAACAAATAATGAATTAGGTTTTGATTATCTCAGAGATAATATGAAATACGATTTATCGGAGATGGTACAAAAGAATAGAAATTTTTGTATTGTTGATGAAGTCGACAGCATATTAATTGATGAGTCGAGAACGCCTTTAATAATTTCTGGAGGAATAGAAGATAAATCAGATCAATATTTTCTCGCAAATAAATTCGTATCAGTTTTAGAAAAAAAAGATTTTGAATTAGATGAAAAAAATAAAAATGCAATATTATCTGACTTGGGAATAGATAAAGTTGAAAAAATGTCTAAAGAATCTGGTTTGCTCAAAAATGATAATTTTTATGACCCCGAAAATATGAATTTAGTTCATCATATCAACCAGGCTTTAAGAGCAAATTTTTTATTTCAAAAGGATAAAGATTATATTGTTAAAGAAGAAAAAATTCGAATTATTGATGAATTTACTGGAAGAGTACTTGAGGGTAGAAGGTTCGGCGATGGTCTTCATCAAGCAATCGAGGCAAAAGAAAATGTTCCAATTCAGAAAGAAAATCAAACCCTGGCTTCTATAACATATCAAAATTATTTTAGACTTTATAAGAAATTATCAGGAATGACAGGAACAGCTTTAACTGAGTCAGAAGAATTTCATAATATTTATAAATTAAATGTAGTTAGTATTCCTACGCATAAGAAAATGATAAGAAAAGATTTAAACGATCAAATCTTTAGAACTGAAAAAGAAAAAAATTCAGCAATATTAAAAAAAATTAAAGAATGTAGCTTAAAAGGTCAGCCAGTTTTAGTTGGTACTACAAGCATTGAAAAATCTGAAAAGTTATCTGAAATTTTTAAAAAAAATAAAATTTCCCATAACGTTTTAAATGCAAAACATCATGAAAGTGAAGCAAACATAATAGCTGAGGCAGGAAAAAGTAATACGATAACTATTGCCACAAATATGGCTGGAAGAGGAACAGATATCCAATTGGGTGGAAATAAAAATTTAGAGAAAATAGAAAATATTAAGATTGATAAGCAAAAAGTATTAAGTTTAGGTGGCCTGTGTATTGTGGGTACAGAAAGACATGAGAGTAGAAGAATAGACAATCAGCTTAGAGGAAGATCTGGAAGACAAGGTGATCCTGGCTCCTCAGTTTTTTATATAAGTTTAGAAGACGATTTAATGAGAATATTTGGAGGTCAATCTATAGATGGTATGCTTAAAAAATTGGGATTGAAACAAAATGAATCTATTAATCATCCTTGGATTAATAAAGCTATGGAAAGAGCTCAGCAAAAAGTAGAGGCCAGAAATTTTGAAATAAGAAAAACTCTTCTTAAATTTGATGATGTGATGAATGATCAAAGACAGGTTATTTTTAGCCAGAGGTTAAAAATATTACAGACAGGAGAAGTGAAAGACATGATTTATTCTTTTATGAATGAAATAAATAAAAATATAGAGAATGCATTAGAAAACTATAAAAATAGCAATAATTTAAAATTATTTTCTAATGAAATTAAAACGAATTTCGGAAATGCCTTTCAACAAGAGCAGGTTGAAAATTTTGCAAAAATGAGCAAAAAAACACTATTGGAAAACATCAAAAAAACCTTCGAAGAGAAAAGAAATGAACGTATTAAAGTTTTAGGAAAAGATCAAAACAATGAGGTAGAGAAAAGAATTTTTTTACAAATGCTAGATTTTTTGTGGAGATCACATTTGCAGTACTTGGAACAGCTAAGACAAGTCATAGGTTTAAGAAGTTACGGGCAGAAAGATCCACTTGCAGAATTTAGAAAAGAAGCTTTTGAACTTTTTGAAGGTTTATTATTTAAGGTAAAAGCTGATACAATAAAATTTTTAATGAACCTTAAAGTCGTTGTTGAAGAAAAAGAGAATAATGAATTAAAAACTGTACCCATAGAAAGGAAACAAAAAATTTCTAGAAATGCTCCATGCTCATGTGGTTCTGGAAAAAAATATAAGCATTGCCACGGTAAAGTAGCTTAAACTAAATATAAATTTTATCAGCTAAACCAAAACAAAGAATAGCACTTAACAAAGTAAGAATACCTGGAGCGATTACTTGTTCAATTGATGTTTTTTTAGTGTGTCCAAGTTTATTTATAAACATGTTATAATTACCTACTAAAAACAGAACAAGATTTTGAACGAAAACAAGATTAAAAAAGGCCCATGTAGCCTGAACCCCGTTATCTCTGACTAATAGAATGTAAAGCGCCATTAATATAGAGCCCATAAAAAAACCACCAAAAAATCTGACAATACCAGCACCGGATACGTGCATTCCGTATTGTTTTAAAAAAGATTTAGTTTCGATAACAGATTTATAAGCGTAAACTCCATATGCAGCAAAATGAACAATAAATACTGTTAAGTAAAAAATTCCATTAAAATTTTGAATCATAATTAATTTTTAAATAAAAAAAATTTAAAATAAAAGTAAAAAATTATTAAACTTTTTTTAAATTATGATGTTTCTCTTGTATTTTTATTAACCGACTGTGTAAAAGGTATGGTTACTACTGTCGCACTAACAGGTTTAACTGAATACTTTTTTGGAAGATGAACTTTGTATTTTTTACCGTAGTTGCCAATCGGAAATCCACTTTTGCTTAGGTGCCCTTCATAAGGAACATAACCCATGGCTATGTTTATTTTTTTCTCAGGATGATACCAAGGAGAAGTTATAAATCCAACGGGTTTACCTCCTTTATCGTTTGATATTAACCAAAAATCATTTGCATAATCCTCGACAGGTTTGCCGCCAAGCTCTAAACCGACGAGTTGAAGTTTGTAAGGTTTTTCTCCTTTTTTGAGTTGTTCCTTAATTTTTTCTAGCGCATCTTTACCTACATAATCTTCTTTTTTATTCCATTCACCTTTGCCAGATAAAGAGACCTGATATCCTAAATTACACTGAAACGGGTTATGTTCGTGATCTAAATCTTGGCCCCAAGATAAAATTCCGGCCTGAATTCTTCTATGATGAGCTGGCGCAATAACCATTAATTTATGTTTTTTTCCAACTTTTAGTACAGTGTTCCACATGTCTTCGGCATATAATGTTGCATTTCTTAAATAAATTTCATATCCAGCCTCTCCAGAAAATCCTGACTGAGAAATCACACAATCTCTTCCTCCTATTTTTGCCTTAGCTAAACCATAGAATGGGATATTATCCATATCTACTTGGTTGCCAACTAAGTCTTTCATTAAGGCTTTCGATTTTGGGCCTTGAATTTGAACTGGGCAAGCATCTATTTCGTCTATTTCAACATTGAATCTTTTATCAGCATTTACGCCTTGTAGATATAAACCAATGTCAGAGTCTGATAAACTAAACCAAAACTCATCATCTTCCACTCTTAATAAAACAGGATCGTTGAGTACTCCGCCTTTATAATTACAAAGAATGACATAACGAGCTCGCATTGTAGAAATTTTTGTAGCATCTCTAGTGATCACATAATTTACAAATTTTTCCGCATCTGGTCCTTTAACTCGAATTTGTCTTTCAACAGCAACATTCCACATAGTTACGTGATTTTTAATTGCTTTGTATTCGACCATGGCACCACCTTTTTCAGGCCTTACATAACCTCTGGGATGGTAAACACGATTATAAACAGTAGCTCTCCAACATCCGGCTTTCATTGATAAGTGCCAATAAGGTGACTTTCTTACTCTTGTAGATATTAACATTTCTACTTTTGTTGGACCGCTCTGTCTTAAATTGTATGGTACGTGTCTGTCTGATTGATCTACTGATGTTTGGTGTCTTAATTTATCGTAATTGACTTTTTCTACTTTATAGGAATTAGGAATTTTAGGCATAATTATTTTTAACTAACCACTTATTTGTCTCATTTAATCCGCCAAATGTATAAATATGAAAATTATTTGTTGAACCTTTAATTTTATTTATCAAATCGTTTGGGTCAGAAGGTCTAAGTAAATCAAGCGCCTTTGTTGCATTAGACTTTAAAAAATTAAGAGAATTTTTTGCACCCACAATGTTTGCAAATTTTATTAGACTGGTAATTTTTAAAGGTCCTGTAATCCCAACGTGTACTGGCAAATTTTGTTTTGAAATAAATTTATTAATTGGATCTGGGTTTAGTAGCCATTGCGTTACAATGTAGTCTGCAAACGGTTTCTTATCTTTCATGGCTTTCTCCAAACTTGAATCCGATATATCAGGGGAACCCTCGGGATGTCCAGCAATTCCTATCTTAAAACCCTGAAATAAACCTGTCTCTAAAAGTTGTAGAGAACAATGATAATCTCCTATTGGTTCTGCACTACCACCAATGACAAGAGCTTGTTTTACGCCAAAATCTTTACACATCGAGACATAGTCTTTTAAATCGTTTAAGTTTTTGATTGATCTTGCAGGGAAATGGGGTACAGGATTAAACCCGGATTGGACTAGTTCTTTTGCCTTGTTTGCTACATGCCTAAAGTCGTTGCCCGGCAACATTGTAATGTAAACATCTTTAACCTTAGGTAAAACTGAAAGGTCTGTCTTCATTGTTATCTCTAATGAAAAATGCATATTTCCCGGGATATATCAGGGGACCC
>MDTB01080110.1_pt1 | contig 14090 bp, 12 predicted proteins | sample 811161 | NCBI WGS metagenome assembly MDTB01 (sample SAMN05326650, study PRJNA326480) | marine metagenome | isolation source: seawater | place: Mediterranean Sea | collected 2009
TCGGCCTCCAATTTGGTCTGAGGTGCTTCAACCGCCACACCGCGTTTTCGAGCAACCCGCCTCACGGCGACTTCTGAGATTCGACGAAGCAAAGCATCGTTGGGGGCATCATTGGATGGTGCATTCATGGTTCCAGCCATGATTTCAGCTGCAGCATTGCCTCCTTCCGCTCCAGTGCGAAGATGAGCAGGCAATTCCCCTCCACCGAGGTTGGCCAAGACTGAGGAAGCGGGGGATTGATTCATCGACAACCATTGATTGCGACGTTCGTCCTTTACGGCTCGTTCGGCTTCTGCTAAACGATTGACCATTGCATCCGTTGGGGAATTGGCCGGATTTTGTGCAATTTTTGTGCCCCCAGCTGCGAGCGGTGAGACATTTCCTGTGTTGGGAAGCGCTCCGCTGGCAATGGAGGGACCACGCTGAATGGCAGGCATATCGTTACGTGGCGCTTGAGGAGAGTTGGGCGGGATATTGCCTTGCTGAGGAGGGTACGGATTTGGTGGGAAGCCGCCTTGAAGGGGTTGCTGGGGATAGGTACCAGGAGGAAGGTTTTGGTGTTGATTGATTCCTTGGGCCATCCCTTGAAGCATATCGGGTTGGACTTGACCCATTTGTTGCATGTTCTGTTCTTGCTGGATGCGTTGTGGTTGTCCGGACACGGGGTCAAAGGTCCGCTGCTGCGGAGGGAAGGTTGGGATGCTCGGTTGTGGATTGGGAGCAAAACCGCCAGAGACAGAAACGTCCTGTCTGGCACCGCATTCAGGACAGAACATGCTGTCGGCTGGAATCTGGGCGCCGCAAGAATTGCAGTTCATGGTACTCCCCTTCCAAAGGTTGCTTATGCCACCCTTCCTAAAGGGTTGCGACGAGATTTCCATCCTTGACTCAATCCTGCGAGGATTTCTCTGGCCTCACAAACCACGCCAAACCATATCTTCATGGCGTGATGAAAGTCCCCGTGGTTTGGGGAGGGGCCACATGCCAGTACTGATTGACGAGAAGATCGACAACCTGCTTGAGACCACATCTCGGTCCTTCTATCCAACCCTGAAATACCTCCCAAAGAAAACACGGGGGCAAATTGGCCTCCTCTATTTGCTGGCGAGGGTAGCCGACACCATCGCTGACACAAAAGTGGGCGAGACTGCCTTGCTTCTTGAGCACCTGAAGGTCTACAACGATGTGGTCCAAGGGCGGGGCGGTGAACTCCCAGACTTCTCAGAACTTGCAGCCCTTCAAACCAATGAACACGAGGCGGAGCTTCTCCGGAATGTACCCCTTGTTGTCGATGGGCTCAGCGTGTACGAACAAGGCGACCAAGAACGAATACTGGAGTGCCTTGACATCATCGTTGGTGGCCAGTTGTTGGACCTTGAACGCTTTGGAACAGCCAATGAGGGTGGTACGGTATCCGCTTTGCCAACCGATGTTGAACTGGATGATTATGCCTTCCGAGTGGCCGGATGCGTAGGGGTCTTTTGGAGCAAGATGTCCCTCGCCCACCTCATGAAACTCCCTCCTGAGGAAGAAGCCCTCTTCATGGAACGAGGCATTCGATTTGGCAAGGCCCTGCAAATGATCAACATTCTGCGAGACATCCCAGAAGACCTCCGATTTGGACGATGTTACATCCCCCAATCATCCTTGATTGAAATCGGATTGAGTCCAGAAGATTTGCTGGACGACCAAAACTTGGAAACGTTTCGACCCCTTTACGACCGCTACCTGGACCTCACCAACGAACATCTTGAAGCAGCAACGGCATACATTCGGATGATCCCCGAAACTCAATTTCGGCTGAAGGCATCTTGCATGCTGCCCGTGTTGGTTGGTCAACGAACCGTGACCTTGTTGCGCGAAGGCAACATCCTCAATTCTGGTGAGCGAATAAAAGTGACCAGGGATGAAATGAAAACCTACGCACGAAAACTCTTGAGGGCACTTCTCATCCCGGGTGGCGTGCGACGATTACTTGAAAAGAACAAGGACAAGCCTTGACTTCTATAGATTTGAAGGGCATTTGTAATCAACTGCTTACATGAAATTAATTTCGCATGTTTCGCCGCACTCCCAAGGCGAGGACTCTTAAACAAAGGATGCAAGGCCCAACCGGTTAGGATGCTTGAACGCCGTAAACCGCTTGACCTTTTGTTTCCCCTAAAGGGGAACGCGTCAAGCAGGAACGACGAAAACGAAGTTCGCCCACCCACAACTCTTGACCGAGTTCGAGCTGGTGTCACCCTCGCAAGGGATGCTGTCAAAGCCGTCAGTGTCACCGCCATGGAGGCCATTCGAGAAGGGGCTGCGTTCATTGGAATCGTTGGAGAAACCAACGAATTGGTCGACCCCTTCGCCCATCTTGATGCCCCGATCTGGTCCGAAGTACCTCCTGCTGAACTTCACAAACTCGCCTACCGTTACTGCGAAGAACTGACCATGCGAGAAGCTGGGAACTTCTATCATTCGTTCAAGTACCTCCCCGAAGAACAGCGCTTGGCCATGTGCGCCATCTATGCTTTCTGTCGACGAGCGGATGACATCGCTGACGGCGACTGGGCTGACCGGTTTCCAGGAAGCAGAGGTGAAATGGACCCTGAAGCAACGGCCTACCGAGAGCAACTCGAGTCCCTTCAAGACCGAGGCACCATCCTTGATGAAGAAGCCTACCTCAACAAAATCACCCAACTCTTCTTTTTCCGAAAGAAACTCTCAACCTGCTACGGTGATGTTCATTCGACCGACCCGGTGTTCCTCGCCCTCAAAGACACTGTCCAAAGGTACACGATTCCTCGCGAAGTGTTTGATGACTTGATTTCCGGCATGGAAGATGACCTCTACAACAACCGATACCGAACTTTTGACGAACTTTACGTCTATTGTTATCGAGTCGCCTCGGTGGTTGGGCTCATGTGCATCGAAGTGTATGGCTACGAGAACCCAATGGCCAGAAAGTACGCCGAATCCTGGGGCATTTTCATGCAATTGACCAACGTCCTGCGTGATGTCGGAGAAGACATCGAGCGCGACCGAGTTTACCTCCCCCTGGATGAATTGGAAAACAACGGGATGACGGAGAACGAACTTGGCGGTAAAATCGTCCTGAACAAGCACTGGGAACCTTACTGCCGAAACTACGCCTCACGTGCTCGGACCTACCTTGAGGAAGCCCGTGCTCTGCTTCCTCTTCTACCACGCCGCACCCGCTATTCACCGGCCGCCATGATCGCCTTCTACGATAAGATTCTTCGACAGATCGAGAAACAACAAGGTGACGTCTTCACCCAGCGCGTGAAACTCAACAAATTGCAGAAAATCTCGCTGGCCGCCGCTGTGTACCTGCGCCATCGCTTCCTTCCTGCCTTCCTCGATCCCGTTTGGGGCGCTTTGGCACGAGTCGGCATCCTCCCGGCCGTTTGAGCCTGGGACGAAACACTCCCTGCACCTGGCTTGATGCCTCTAACTTGCTTCTCGCAACCGTTGAATAAACAGATAACCCCTGTGGATAAAAAACGGTACAAAGGCGAGTGGAATCCACACAGGAGCAATGATGGCAAGGAACAATGTCAAGCCTAGGGCTTCATCAAGTTGATAGCCATTAAAAAAGATTAGACCGAAGCTGAGGCAAAAGAAGACCAGCGTCGTGATGAAAAAGAAACCAAGAAAACTGCCAATTGTCTCTCCAAACGCATCACGTTGTGGACCCCACTCAAATTCTCCATCGCAATGTGGGCAGACGAAATGACCTGTTGCTCCGTCATCGAGTTGTACCTCCTCGGCACACAAAGGGCATTCAAGCACAACCATGCTGTTCTGAGCGATGGTCGAAAGATAAGACTTCAGCCGACGCTGTTCATCCTGGCAATTCTTTTGCGCTTCTCAAGCGTTTCTCGTGAAGGCTTGGATGCCGGTGATGTAGCGGCCCAAAATGAGGTTGTGGATGTCGTGGGTACCTTCGTAAGTTTTTACCGACTCCAAATTTGCCATGTGGCGCATGACGGGGTACTCATCGAGAACTCCATTGGCGCCGTGGATGTCTCTGGAGACCCGAGCGATCTCCAAAGCGATGTCGACGTTGTTCATCTTCGCCAGTGAAATCTGTTCAGGGAACCAAGAGCCATCGTCCTTTTTCTTCCCGAGATGGTAGGCTAGGAGTTGCCCCTTGGTGATTTCTCGAAGCATCCATGCCAACTTGTTTTGCACGAGTTGATAGGAGGCAATGGGATGGTCGAATTGAATTCTTGACAAGGAGTACGTCTTGGCGCTGTGGAAACAAGCCATGGCAGAACCAAGGGCCCCCCAAGAAATCCCGTATCGAGCGTTGTTCAAACATGAAAACGGACCTCGTAGCCCTTTCACATTGGGCAGCATACGATCTTTCGGAATCTTGCAGTCTTGGAACACAAGCTCGCTTGTCACGCTGGCCTTCAACGAATGCTTCCCCTTCATTTCCGGGGCAGTGAAGCCTTCATCGCTCTTCTCAACAATAAAGCCTCGAATAACACCGTCAAGCTTGGCCCAGACCACGGCCACGTCAGCAATCGTGCCGTTGGTGATCCACATCTTGGCACCGTTGAGCAAGTAATGGTCGCCTTTGTCTTCGGCCTTGGTCACCATGTCGCCGGGGTTGGAACCGTAATCCGGCTCGGTCAGCCCAAAGCAACCCACATATTCCCCGGAAGCCAGCTTTGGAAGGTAGGTTTCTTTCTGCTCTTCGGTACCAAAATCCCAAATCGGATACATGGCCAAGGAGCCCTGGACAGAAGCAAAAGAGCGAAGACCGCTGTCGCCACGTTCTAATTCTTGGCAGATGAGACCATAGGCAACATACGAAAGGCCGGGGCATCCATAGCCTTTCAGTGGTGCGCCAAGCACGCCCATTTCACCGAGGGCCACACGCCATTCATCGGGAAAGACTCCTTCTTCACAAGCATGTTCGATGTTGGGAATAACCGCTTCGTCAACCCACGCCCGAACCATGTCCCTGACCATGATTTCTTCTTCGGTCAGCAAGCTTTCAATGTCGTAAAAATCGAGTCCTTCGAACGGCTCCATGAGGTACCCTCAGTACCGTGGCCACGCGGGTGCTTCATCAACATGTCCCTCAATGTGATAGAAAGGCAGATGTCATTTCTTTCCAAAGCGGAATTCTTTGTACTTTCGTTGGAGCCAAGGACTGTTCATGTAAATCAGCCCAAGAATAACTCCAGGGACCGAAATAGCCACCGCACCCAGTACGAGAACATCCATGATGTTCATTTCCACTTCTTCGACCGCCGGTGAGAATTCAATGATGTTTCCAAAATCGGTGATCATAAATCCATTGTGTCGGCTGGTTTCCCACACAACTGAAAGTCCCCGTCCCGCCATGACGGGGTCCCATTCAGCAGCGTCCTCTGGGACGAGGACCGTGAACGCTTCACCGGTCATCGGGGTATAGCGGACCAGACCAAGCGGGGCAAGATGGACAAGGCTTGTGCTGTCATGGCCTCTGGCCACATCAACAAATTCACCGCCGGGCAAAGACCAAGGTACACCCGGTTCAACCGTTGATTGACGAGCATCAAGGGTATTGATTCGAATGACTGTGCTGGTCAACCCGCTGGCAAATCCAACGCATTCATTGAGGATGCCGCTGGCACAATCCACGCCCACCCACGTCTCCGAAGCGGTTTGCGACAGCCAACCGACGGCATGGGCTTCATCGATGACCGCCATGCCCTCGTCAACGGAAGCGAGAACGCAGACGTTGTAATTTCGATGGCAGGCCAGACTGGAAATGGCGCTCTCTCCGAGGTTATCCAGCAGTTCAAATCCGGTATGTTCAGCAAACTTCCAAACCTCTCCGGTTGAGGAGGCGACGTAGGCAAAATCGCCAGCCGGCCGCCACACGACCGAGGTAAGGTCAAAGCCGAGAACACCAAAGGTGCCGTTGACATAGGTGATGCTGTGGTCATAGGTGTCATAGCGCATCGCCATGCCATCATCGCCGACCAACAAAGCCGTATTTCCTCGAGGATGCCAGGCAATGTCATGGATGGTGGAATTGCGGCCTGTTACCAATTCCACGTCCAACGCTCGGTTGTCCGCTTCATCAGCAGAAATCAAACGAGCGTATCCATTGAGCCCTCCGACCAGTACATCTTGTCCATCAGGTGAAACGGCTCCTACGGTGATGCCAAGATCGCTTTCTCCAAGGGAACCTGCGTCTTTGAGTTCAATTCGACTCAAAATATCAGCCGAGGCCAGTGGCATGGTCAAGAGAACGACAAGGCCAACGGCGAGCCAAGTGATTCCACGCATGACTCAGCGAGCCGACCTTGCATCAAAACATCTCCCATGGTTTGACCATGCACAAGCCGTTGGGACGGTGGGCTTATGAGACGCTGACCGTTCCGGGGTACATGGAGCGATTTGCCGTTAAGCGTGGCTTGATTAAATCAATGGGCGGAAATGCTGGTTTGGCCAAGTTGGCCACCACCTATTTCGAAAACATCAACGTGGATGCTGAAGGTGTCTTTACCGGCTCTTACGGCCTTCTTGTGAGTGTTCAAGGCAACTACGACGATACCGGTAAGCTGGCGGTGGAAGTTACGCAGCTCAAAGGGGGCGACCTCGCCACCTTCCTCGATTCCGACGATGGCCCCACAAAGGCGATGGAATCCAGAAAGCGATGGTCCGGTTTCTTGGACGATGCCACAGGCTACAACGCCAAACAGCGCGGCGACAAGGCCAAAGAAGAGACGAAAAAATTCTCGAAAGCGAAGTCAGCCATCAAAATGGCTCACAAGTCCATGGATTTGATGAAGAACCTTGACCAGGAAACCATCGACAAAGCAAACGAACTCATCGCTTCCCTTCAGGCCATGATAGATGCTGGAACCCCTCCATCTGAGGGTCAGGTCAAGAAACTCGACAAGTTGTTCTGAGGCGATAGGATGGCCATGAAGCAAGACATCGCTACCTTGCTGGCCACCAAAGATGGATACGATGCATTGGAGCCATCAGCCAAAGAGCGACTTCACACCATGGTGGGTGATGTCGAAGAGGTTGTAGGGGTTGAGCACCTCATCGATGCTCTTCACAACAGCACATCACACGCTGGCGACGGCGTCATCCGCTGTTATGTTGGATTCGAACCGAGTGGCAAGGCCCACATTGGATGGAAGGTACTCGCTTTGCAACTTCGACGAATGCTGGATGCCAACACCAACGTGATGGTGTTTCTCGCTGACTGGCACGCTTGGGTCAATGACAAATTCAACGGGGACATGGAAGCCATCAAAACCACGGGAATTTACATGCAGGAGACCTTCCGTGCCTTGCTCAACTATCCTCCCGAAGGTGAAGGCCCAGGCGAGCTCCAGTTCAAATGGGCCTCTGAATTGATGGAATCAAGCGATTACTGGGCCCGTGTTCTACGGTGCTCGAAAGGGGCCACGCTCGCCATGGTTCGCAAAACCTTCACCATCATGGGCCGGGACGAAGCCTCATCTGACCATGACCTGTCAAAATTCTACTATCCAGCCATGCAAGCAGCAGACATCTTCGAGATGAACATCGATGTGGCGATTGGAGGAATGGACCAACGCAAAGCGCACATGTTCATGAGAGACGTTGCTTCAAAGTATGGATGGGACAAGGCAACCTGCCTCCACACCCCCATCATCTCCTCGCTCAAAGCGTCCGGTTCAAGGATGGAATCTTTTGACCATAAGATGTCAAAATCCGATCCAAACGGAGCATTGCTGCTTCATGATACGCCCAAACAAATCCGAAACAAGATGAAGAAGGCCTACATTTCTCCCGAAGACCCGCAATCACCGGTCTACGAGCTTGTTGAACACATTTTACTCCCGGAGTTTGGCGTTATTCATGTCACTCCGAATCCGAAGTTTGGAGAACCCAGCACGTGGACATCGCTCGATGACTTCCGAAAGGCCATCATGGACGGGACATTGCACCCACTCGACGCAAAATTCGGTGTCGCCGACGGCCTTTCCAAAGGCCTAGAGGCGCTTGCGTCTCACTTTGAAGCGCATCCTGAAACGCTTGACCGAGTCACGGATTTGATGAACAATTGAATTCATTCCGAAATCGGTAATTCCTCAACGCTTAGAATGTCGATGGACAAAAGGCGTCGCGTGTCCTTTGAAAACGTGCGGTCAGGGACCGGTTGTACACGCAGGATTCCGTTTACCCGAAGGTACGTAGAAGGCATGATTTGATCCACCAGGTCGTCAGCAACCGTCCCAAAGATTTGATTTCGAGTTGAGCAGTTGATGAGGTGATGCTCTTTACTGTAGGTGATTTGACTCATGCTGATGTCTTGCACGTCCTCATACTTGCATTCCTCAATCATCATCTGGAAATTTGGCCTTGGATGGAACAACCCCATCGGGAGGTCTTTTTTGTCCATGTCTTCGAAAACTTTGTCCAAGCAGGTGCGGCACACGCGGGGGCTCTCACGCTCTCGCGCCCTGCGTTGTTTGACTTCCGTAATGCTACGGCAGTCAAGACAGCGGTACTTGGCCAGTTTGAGCCAACCATAAGGGTGGGAAACTTCGTTAATTTTCACATCAAGACAAACCAAATCGTTGCGATCACGCATACGGAGTTCATCCACCCGATTGAGGTAGTTGTCCGAAAGACCAATGACTCGTAGCACGGGACGCGTTGGAATGTTATGGGCATCAAATTGCTCTCGCATGATTCGGAAACCTAGCTCCAGGGCACGGGTTGGGTTTTCGTGGAAGATATGGCGCAGCGTTGGCTTTTCATCGATGAGTCGATGTTCAATTTGAAATCCATGAACACTGTCTTCCATCCCTTCCAAGCGAGCAATGTCTGCGCTGTAATGCTCAACGATCAATTCCCTCCATTCTCGGAGGACGGTTTGTTCTTCGGGGCCGACATCAACCTTCTTTGGCGGGGACATGGAATTCTTCCGCTGGTGGGACGGTTCATAATTCTAACCAATGGCCTCGGGCAATTCTCCCTCGATTCACCCGTGGGAATTCGGTGGTAAGGTTCATCAATTGAGTCTTGGTGGCCATTTTTAGAATTGGAGTTGAATGCATGCCCAACATCATCGTCCTCGTTAAGCAAGTACCCGATACGAACGCCAAGATTGTTGTCAACGGCGACCGCGTTGACCTTTCAACCGTCAAAATGGTCATGAGCCCCTACGACGAGTTTGCTGTGGAAACGGCGCTTCAGCACAAGGAGGCTACAGGTGGAGAAGTCATCGCCTTGACCGTCGGCGGTGCCGGTGCAGAAAAGATTCTCAAAGACGCCAAAGCCATTGGCGTGGACCGTATCGTTCGAGTGGATGCAAGTGGGGACATGGATTCCAACGCCCTCCAGAGCATCATCGCTCAAGCCGTCGCTGAACTTGGAGGCGAAGTCGTGTATTGCGGCAAATCCGCTGCGGACACCGGTGCAGGCTCAACTGGACCGGGTGTGGCCGAGCGCATGGGATGGGCTTCCGCTTCCAACGTTTCCAGCACTTCGTTTGGAGATGGACTGAGCGTGGTCATGCCCAGTGGAAGTGGCAACGCGCAAGTCAGTGTACCGCTTCCTGCAGTTGTTTCATGCGACAAAGGATCCCTGAAAGTTCGAAAACCCAATGTCAAAGGGATCATGCAAGCCAAGCGAGCCAGCGTTGATGTCCTTTCTATAGAGGCTCCGCCATCCACTGTTGCCATCGTCAACCACGCTCTACCGGCGGCCAAACCTGCCGGTAAAAGTTACGAGGGTGGCGCCGCTGCGGCTGAGGTCGCACACCTGCTTCGAGATGAAGCCAACGTCCTATGAGGTGAAACCATGACACAAACAATTGTAATTGCAGAAATGAACAACAACGCCGTCCACCCAAGCACAGCTGAACTGGTCAGCGCCGCCAAAACTTTCGGAGGGGAACCAACCCTTGTCGTGCCATGCACGGATGCTAACCAAGCATCAGGAGCTGCCGGAATGGGGGCAGGAAACATCATTGCCGCAAAATCCGGTGCCTTTGCTCACTACGATGCAAGTGGATGGGCGAGTGCGCTTGATGGCGTCATCCCAATGGGGACCATCATCACAGGAGCCAGTCCCCAAAGCAAGGACATGGCAGCACGATTGGCCGCTCGACGGAATATTCCAGTGGTGCAGGACGCCGTGAAAATTCAAGAGGGGAAGATCACCTCTCCAGTCTACAGTGGAAAGGCCATGCAAACCGTGTCCGCCACGGGCCCCGTTGTCATCTCCGTTCGTTCAAACGTGTTCACGCCGGCCGAAGGTGGCGCCATGGATCATTCAGTCCTTGCGGCCGACGGAAACGTGGCCACGGCGGTTCAAGAATTCATGGCCCGAGCCTCAGAACGCCTCGACGTATCGGAAGCCAACATCGTGATCTCTGGTGGACGAGGCATGGGTTCTCCAGACAATTTCACGCATTTGGAAGCGATTGCTGACACCATCGGAGCTGCCGTTGGCGCCTCGAGGGCTGCCGTGGACACATGGGACGCCATTCCTCACTCCATGCAGGTTGGACAGACTGGAAAAACTGTCAATCCAAACCTCTACATCGCCGTCGGCATTTCCGGGGCGATTCAACACCTTGCTGGAATGCGCTCTTCGAAGTACATCGTGGCCATCAACAAAGATGCTGATGCCCCGATTTTCCAACACGCTGATTATGGCATTGTAGCAACCTGGGAAGAAGCTCTCCCGGTGCTTCATGAAAGCCTGAAAGGCATGATGGACTGATCAGGCGTACTTTCCGAAGCCGAACGTCCCGCCCTTTCCTGCTGGATCTCCTACGAAGGGGTTGGTTCGCTTTTCATGGCCAATCGTGGTCAACGGGCCGTGCCCTGGGTGAACGACGGTTGTCTCATCAAGTGGCCAAAGTTGAGTGTGGATTGAATTGGCCAGTAGGTCGAAATCCCCTCCAGAATTCGCAATGTCGGTTCGACCCACAGAACCAGCAAACAAGGTGTCTCCAACAAAGACATGGTCGGGTCCATCATTGACAGAAATGAGCAAACAACAACCTCCCAAGGTGTGACCTGGAGTATGAAGCACACGAAGTTCGATGGTCCCAAAGGTGTATTGTTCGCCCGCTGCAAAGGCTTGGTCGGCGACGGCAGGCTCTGGAAGTGAAAGTCCGTACCTTCTTCCTGAGGCTTGAGATAATGTTTGCAGGTAGTCATCGTCCGGATGGAGAAACCAATCCACGTCGTAGTGATCACGGAGTACGGGGATAAATCCGCTGTGATCAAAATGAGCATGCGTGTTCACAAGGGCAACGACCCGACGCTCTGGTGTGTTTTGTTGCTCGGCCATGGCTTTGTTTTCAGGGCCAGTGGTCCAGTTTGGACCCGAGCCACGGTATCCGTCAACCCAATCGATGATCCGTTGTGGTTCATCACCGCCATCAATGATGATGGTATCACCGCTGGCTCGATCCGTGACGACGGAGCACCGCATTTGCAACGGGCCAACGAAAAAGTGGTCTATCCACGGTTCGCTCAGCGCCATGGTCTGCGCAGGAATGACTCCTTCAAGAGGTTGAGCCATCCAAAATGTGAACGACCAAGGAATCCATGGTCCACGAACCATCCCCGTCAACCACCCGAAGCTCAAACCGGTGATGGCCAATTGGGAGTTTGAGTTTCACTTGAGCGGCGTTTGTAAGTTCTTGACCACGCTCATCGTACCAAGACCAACCGGCGATTCGATTGTGAGGGTCATAAGAGCCCCTTCCATCCAAAAGAACAACACAGGTTCCATCCTCATCAGCGACATGACGTTGGTCGTCCCCTGCAAGAGCACGAGGAGGGATGGTTTCCTTCACTGAAGCAGAAAGCGCATCCAATAAGTCATCGGTTTCTTCCAGCGTGAAGGCCTCAACGCTGTTGAGTTCGTCCAGCAAATCCTCTTCGTTTAGAGTTCGTTGTTGTTCGTTTGATGGCCCAGGGTTTTGTTCCATGGCGGCCATCAATGATTCGGGTGTGACCGTTGATTCTGGAGTGGAAGAGAATGAAGCACGCTCGTCTTCGGTGAGGAATTCAAGGATATCGTCGTCATCACCATACAGTTCCTCCGCCGAGAGGGGTTGGGCCGTTGCTTGAACCTGAAACCATTCAGTGAGGTCCGAAGTATCCGCTTCAAAGACGTCTTCTTTTAGATTCATCAGTCCAATGGGTTCGGGAGCAGTGTAATCATTTTGGTCGTCTCCAGCAAACACCAACCGACGATAGGTAGGGTGGTAGCACATCATCTGCGGCATGCCTTGATGCTCCACTTTCCATGCTTGTCCGTCAACCATCCCATGGATGTAAAACCATGAACTCGCCACCACCTCTCCTTGGTATTCTGCGCAAGAAAACACGGGGTGGCCGGTGTTCAACACCTCTTCCATTGTACCGTCTTCCAGGAGGCGGTGAACGGTCCCATCATCGAAACCAAGGATGGCTCCCAAGGGTGATGTCGATGAAGTAAGTAAACGCATACGTTGATCATAACGAACCTGCAACGCACCGTTGAACCAAAGTTCAAATTCAATCGCTTCTTCCTCACCAGCCACCAAAGCATGACCTTCGCGTGTCAAAAACAATCGCCCACCTTGGGTCAATCCGAGCCCAGTGATTCGTTCACCATGGTCGCCTCGAGCGGGCCGATGCCAAACGACCTTTGTCTCATCCATGCCAACAACCCTTCCTCCTTGTTCAGCGACGTAAATGCGCCCTTCATGGGCGGCAAAATGCAACACATCGTTCAATTCCAAAGATCTCGAAAGGTTGACTTGTGGACGTTCAAATTGAATGAGAATCACTTCACCCATGCCACTGAGCACCACCGCTTTGAGGCCCATGAAACGGCAGGTTTGCACACCTCCATCCACGTCCTGAGAATCGAGGAGTGTGCCCTCATGATCGTAGAAGCAGATGGCGCCGATGTCGTCTCCAACCACCAGGTGCGAACGGTGAAAGGAGAGAAAGGAGACCGTGTTTGTGGATGAAAACACAATCAGATGTTCCAGTTCCCCCTCTTCATTCAGTCGCCCAAGATGAACCGAACGGCTCCCCTCTACCCAGGCCAAGAGGTCGCGGTCATGGTCGAGGGCGAGGTGAGCAATCTTCTCCTCCGGAGTGAGAAGGGAAACCACTCGACGGGTAGAGACCATGGTGGGAGGTGGGCACGGTCGTTCAAAAGAACTCGCCCGTACTGTTTCTTCATTACAAGGCTTCATCGTTGTGAAGGTCAATCACAGCATCATCCACATGGGATTGTCCTTTCGCAGCATCGTTTCGGGCATCTTGGAGTTTCTGCAAGTAGGCCTCATCAATGTCGCCAGTGACGTATTCTCCGTTGAAACAACTTGAGTCAAAGGCGGAGACTGCCGAGCCTTCTTGTTGCGTGACCTCGATCAAATCATCAAGCGTTTGGTAGAACAGACGATCGCTGCCAATGGTCTCATTGATTTGCTCGATCGAGCGCCCATTGGCAATGAATTCGTTCACGGCTGGCATGTCAATCCCGTACACGTTGGGGTGGCGAACCGGTGGCGCTGCTGAGGCAAAATACACCTTTGAGGCGCCGACGTCCCGAGCCATCTCAATGATTTGAGCGCTGGTTGTGCCTCGCACGATTGAATCATCAACAAGCAGGACGTTCTTTCCTTTGAACTCGTTCTCAATGGCGTTGAGCTTTCGGCGAACGGACTTTTCACGCAATGCTTGACCTGGCATAATGAAGGTACGTCCAACATAACGGTTCTTGACGAAACCTTCTCGGTAGGGAAGATTGAGTGTTTTGGCCATTTGCAAGGCCGCAATTCTTCCTGAGTCAGGGATGGGGATCACCACATCGATGTCATGGTCCGACCACGATTCAAGAAGGCGTTCGGCCAAACGCTGTCCTTGATTCAACCGAGATTGATAGACGGACATCCCGTCAATCACAGAATCAGGTCGTGCAAAGTAGACGTGTTCAAAGATGCAAGGCGTGTAGTTGGCAGGTTCTGAGCATTGGCGAGAAAACAAATGACCCGAGGCACTGATGAAGATGGCTTCACCCGGCAGAATGTCTCGGACGATTTCAAA
>MDTB01160306.1_pt1 | contig 14089 bp, 15 predicted proteins | sample 811161 | NCBI WGS metagenome assembly MDTB01 (sample SAMN05326650, study PRJNA326480) | marine metagenome | isolation source: seawater | place: Mediterranean Sea | collected 2009
ATTTGGTGAAGAATGTGGTCAAAAACATGGCCATGCGCCTGCACAAGCAAGGAGCCAAGGTCGAATTGGACTTGACTGCGTCCAACCCCAATTTGATGCTCGACCGCATCCACGTGACCAACGTCCTCTTCAACCTCATCGACAACGCGATGAAGTATGCCAAGGAGGACCCGCACATTGTCATTCACAGCGAACAAACCCCTGACGGACTGTCACTTCACATCCAAGACAATGGAATTGGCATCGCCAAAGAACATCTTGGCAAGGTGTTTGAACGGCTGTACCGTGTCCCCACCGGAAACGTGCACAACGTGAAGGGGTTTGGGTTGGGATTGAGCTACGTGAAAAATGTGTTGGAACACCACGGGGGCTCGGTTCACATCGCAAGTCAGCCGGGGGAGGGCACAACATTGACGCTCAACCTTCCGTTTGAACAATCTGACAAGACTGAAGCCACATGAAAGACATCCGAATCCTCCTCTGCGAAGACGACCCCAGCTTGGGCCGTTTGTTGTCCGACTACCTCAAAGCCAAGGGAGCCCAAGTCACCTGGGCGCAGGATGGTGCAGAAGGCTTGAAGGCCTACCACCGCAATACCTACGATTTCATTGTCCTCGATGTGATGATGCCCAGGAAAGACGGCTTTCAAGTGGCAGAAGAGATCCGGTTGGACAGCCGCAGCATCCCGATTTTGTTCTTGACGGCGCGGTCCAGCAAGGAAGACACCCTGGAAGGCTTCAAGGTGGGCGGAGACGACTACATGAGCAAGCCGTTCAGCATGGAAGAGCTCGTGCTTCGCATCCAAGCCATCCTGCGCAGGTCGGCAGCGTTGCCAGAAGAAGGTCAGGAAGTCACGGAATTCACGGTGGGGTTGTACACCTACGACTACAACAGCCAATCCCTCAACCTCCAGGGCGAGTCCCAACGCCTGACCACCAAAGAAAATGAGCTGCTCTTCATGTTGTGCAAGCACAAGAACGCCTTGCTCGAGCGCAGCCACGCGTTGCGGAACATTTGGGGGGACGCCAACTACTTCAACGGACGGAGCATGGACGTCTACATCGCCAAGCTCCGGAAGCACTTGAAAGGGGACGACCGCATCGAGATTCTGAACGTCCACGGCAAGGGGTTCAAGCTGGTGGCCCCAGCAGACTGAGAATGCCTATCTTTGCGGCCTCAAGCGCCGTCCATGTCTGACATGATCAAGATCCTCGCGGGGTCGGCTTCCCAAGAATTTGGGGAACGCGTCGCCGCAGCCTATGGAACCTCCCTGGTGCCTGTCCGCACGCAAAAATTCTCGGACGGCGAATTTGCCGTGAGCATCGAGGAAACCGTGCGCGGCAAAGAGGTGATCATCGTCCAGTCGACCTTCCCTCCTTCTGACAACTTGTTGGAGTTGTTGATGTTGATCGACGCCGCAAAGCGCGCCAGCGCCAAGCGCATCGTGGCTGTGATGCCGTACTTCGGCTTCGCACGCCAAGACAGAAAGGACAAGCCCCGCGTGGCCATTGGTGCCAAACTGATCGCCAACATGTTGATGGCGGCGGGTGTGAACCGCGTCATCACCATGGACCTTCACGCCGACCAAATCCAGGGCTTCTTCGAAGTGCCCGTCGACCACCTCTTCGGGTCGACCCTCTTTTTGCCGTGGTTGGAAAACAACGTGTCCCACGAGAACCTTTGCATCGCCACGCCCGACACCGGCGGAACAAAGCGCGCAAACACCTACGCCAAGGCGTTGGGCGTGGACATGGCCATCTGCTACAAGCAACGGAAAGTGGCCAACCAGGTGGAAAGCATGACGGTCATCGGCGAGGTGAAAGGCAAGGACGTGGTCCTCGTAGACGACATGTGCGACACCGCAGGAACGCTGACCAAGGCAGCTGACCTGATGATGGAACACGGCGCGCTGAGTGTGCGGGCCGTGTGCACTCATCCTGTGTTGAGCGGGCCCGCGTACGACCGCATCGCCGCCAGCTCCTTGAAAGAATTGATCGTGACGGACTCGATTCCATTGCGCGAGGACGTGAACGCGTCCAAAATCACCGTGCTTCCCGTGCACGACATGTTTGCCCAAGTGCTTCAGTGCTTGATGAGCAACAAATCCATCAGTACACAATTTACCATCCAATAATTTTTCATCATGAAAACTGCATCATTGAGCGGCTCTCTCCGTGAGAGCGTAGGGAAAAAAGATGCTGACGCGCTCCGCGCTTCAAACCGGGTTCCCGGGGTGTTGTACGGCGGTGCCGAGCAGTGTCACTGCAGCCTGTCTGAAGTCGAACTCAACAAAGTCGTCTACAACCCAGACGTCTTCAAACTCGAGTTGGACTTGAACGGCAAGAAGGTCGACTGCATCTTCCAGGACATCCAATTCCACCCCGTCACCGACCGCGTGACCCACGTCGACTTGCTCGAAGTCTTGCCAGGCAAGCCTGTGAAGATGGAGTTGCCGCTGCGCACCACCGGACAGGCCATCGGTGTGTTGAACGGGGGACGTTTGGAACTCAATTACCGACGCGTGCCTGTGCGCGGGTTGGTTGACCAGCTCCCCGAATGCCTCACCGTGGACATCTCGCCCTTGGACATTGGAGACAACGCCCGTGTACGTGACCTCGACATCGAAGGACTCGACATCCTCCTCAGCGAAAGTACCCTCTTGGTGGCTTGCAAGCGCACGCGTGCAGCCATGTCCGCCGATTCTGCCCTTGAAGGCGAAGAAGGAGGCGAAGGAGGCGAAGGCGGTGAAGCGGCTGAAGGCGGAGAAGGGTAATCTCCTCGCAGCATGAAGTACCTCATCGTCGGACTGGGCAACCCAGGCTCGGAGTATGAGGGCTCCCGACACAACATCGGGTTTGACGTGGTGGACACCATCGCCCAGCGTCTGGACGGATCTTTCGAGACCGCCAGGCTGGGCGAGGTGTCCACCGTTCGTTTCAAGGGACGCACCCTCGTGCTCTTGAAACCTTCGACGTTCATGAACCTGAGCGGCAAAGCCGTGCGGTACTGGATGGATGCCGAAAAAATCCCCCTCGACCGGATCGTGGTGGTGACGGACGACTTGAATTTGCCCTTTGGAACCCTCCGACTGCGCGCCAAAGGAAGCGACGGCGGCCACAATGGATTGAAAGACATCCAAGCCGTGCTCAACTCCACGAAATACCCCCGGCTGCGGTTTGGCATTGGTGCTGAATTTGGAAAGGGCAAGCAGGTGGACCACGTCCTCGGCTCCTGGGACGACAACGAGCGGGGGAAGATGGAGGAGCGTTTGACCACCGCGACGGACGCGCTGCTCAACATCACCACCGCCGGCTTGGCCCGGGCGATGAACACCTACAACGGAAAATGAGTGCTGGGCGGCGTCACGCCTGCTCGTAGAAATGGTTGTTCCCGATGTACGCCACCACGGCGTCGGGCAACAAGAACTGCACGTCGTGCCCGGCCATGATGGCGTCGCGGATGTACGTGGAGCTGATGGCGATGACCGGGGCCTTTTGGACTTCGACGTGGGGGTGCGCCATCCAACGGTCTACCTCGCTGGGGGCGTTCACATCGCGGTCTGAGAGCCGTGGATAGATGAGCAACCGGTGCTGGTCGAGCAAGTCGGTGTGGTCTTGCCAAGTTGAAAACGACGCCAGATTGTCTTGGCCCATGATGATGCTGAAGGCCGTGTCCGGATGGGCCGCACAAAGGATCTCCATGGTGCGGGCCGTGTAGTTGGGGCGGGGCAGGTCAAACTCCACACTCGAGGCGCGCAATTGCGGATGGTCCGCCAACGCCAGCTTCACCATTTGCAGGCGATGTTCCTCGGGAATCAGGTCAACCCCCTGCTTGTGGGGACTGGTGGGCGTCACCACAAGCCAAACCTCATCCAAGTCTGCATGCTGAAGCATGTGGTTGGCGATGACCAGGTGCCCCAAATGCACCGGGTTGAACGACCCGAGGTACAGGCCTACACGCTTGAGATTTGGTGCGGCATCCATGAATCAGGCAGGGTCGGGTTGAAGGAAGTTCGACACCAACTGGGTCGCCTCTGCAAAGGCCGTCTCCAGGTCGTCGTTCACCAATTGAACGTCGAAGGCCGGGGCGGCTTCCAGTTCTTGGGCGGCTTTGCCAAGGCGCTTCTGCACGCTTGCTTCGTTTTCTGTGCCACGTCCTCGCAACCGAGACTCAAGGGCCGCGATGGAGGGCGGCATGACGAAAATGGACAAGGCGCTGTCGCCGAAGACGGACTTGAGGGTTTGGCCCCCCATCACGTCCACGTCAAACAACGGCGTCCTGCCCTCTGCCCACAGCCGCTCCACCTCGCTGCACAACGTGCCGTAGGAATGCCCTTCGTACACCTCTTCATGCTCGACAAAAGCCTGGTCCACCAAGCGGGAGGCGAATTCCTCAACGGTCAAGAAGTGGTAATCGTGGCCGTCGGTCTCCCCTGCGCGTGGGGCGCGTGTTGTGGCGCTCACGCTGAACCCCAAGGCCAAATCGGGGTTGGACATGAGGTGGCGCACCACGGTGGTCTTGCCTGCGCCAGAAGGGGCAGAAAAGATGATGGCGCGGCCGTCGCCCTGTGGTTTGGTTCCTGCGGGCATGGATCAGAGCACGTTCAGGACTTGCTCCTTGATTTTTTCGAGCTCGTCTTTCATTTGGACCACGATGCGCTGAAGCTCGGCGTCGTTCGCCTTGCTTCCCAGGGTGTTGATTTCGCGTCCCATCTCCTGGGAGACAAACCCCAACTTCTTGCCTTGGGCCGAGCCCGTGTTCATGATGTCGCGGAAATAGACAATGTGCGCGCGCAAACGGGTGCGCTCCTCGCTCACGTCCATCTTTTCAATGTAGTACAACACCTCCTGCTCGAAGCGGCCTTCGTCAAGCGCGGCGCGGTCCACCGTCTCTTCCAAGTTGGTGCGAATGCGCTCCCGAACCCGCTTCAAGCGTGCGTCCAACAGCGGGTCCAGCGAGGCCTCCAAACCGTCGATGGTGTCCAACCGCGCCGAGAAATCTGCGTGCAACGTGGCGCCCTCGGTGTCTCGAAAGGCGTCGAATTGGTCGGCCGCTTCCACCACCAACGCGTGGATGCCTTTCCAGGCCTCATGGTCAAACGCTTCACGCGACGTCTGCATCGCGTCTGGAAACCGCACGGCCGTGGACAACAAGTTGCCTGTGGGTTGGTCGGTTTGTTCCGCCAAGGCGCGCAAGGCGTCCACGTATTTCTTGATGACGGGGCCATTGAGCTCGTGGCGTGCCGCCGCCGCATCCGCTTCGAAGTGGATGGCCACATCGCTTTTGCCCCGCACAATACGTGCGCCAAGCTCCTTGCGGAGTTCCATTTCCTTCTCCTTCAACACAGACGGCATGCGGACCGACAGGTCCAAATTCTTGCCATTCAACGAACGAACTTCCACCGTGTATTTCCTGGAACCGACGGCACCTTCCGCCTTTCCATATCCTGTCATCGAGCGCAGCATGTCACGAAGATACGCCCCCACCCCGTGGGGCCCTTTCCATGCTGGCAGAGGGGCTGTTCTGCCGGGCCCGGGGACTACCTTTGGGACATGGCGGAATCTCCGGCAGGCATTCGACACGTGCAAGCGCTTTTGAAAGCGGACATGGCGGCATTCAAGCCCAAATTTCGCCAAGCCGTCACCACCGACGTGGCGCTGCTGGACACGGTCATGCGTTACATCCTGCGGCAGAAGGGAAAGCAGATGAGGCCGATGTTCGTGTTCCTGAGTGCACGACTGCACGGAGGCGTGGACGACCAGGGCCAAGCCATCGACAGGGCGCACACCGCTGCAGCCCTCATCGAGTTGCTTCACACGGCCACCCTGGTCCACGACGACGTGGTTGACGAGAGCCCGTTGCGCCGCGGCGTGTTCAGCATCCAAGCCCTGTGGAAGAAGAAGGTGGCCGTGCTCGTGGGCGATTACCTGCTCAGCCGTGGCCTGCTGGCGGCCGTGGACGCCGAGGCGTACGATTTGCTCAAAATCACCTCGCGCGCCGTGCGTGAGATGAGCGAAGGCGAGCTGCTCCAAATCGAAAAAGCCCGGCGCTTGGACATCACCGAAGAGGTGTACTTCGACATCATCCGTCGGAAAACCGCCTCGCTCCTGGCCGCCTGCTGCGCCTGTGGGGCGGCCTCTGCCGGGGCGGACCAAGAAACCGTGGGCCGGATGTGGGGTCTTGGGGAGCGCGTGGGTTTGGCCTTCCAAATCCAAGACGACTTGCTCGACCTCGGAGAAGGCGACCGGACAGGCAAACCCACAGGTCAAGACATCCGTGAACGTAAAATGACCCTGCCGCTCATCCACACCCTGGCCAAAGCCACGCCAAGCGAACGGAGGAGGTTGATCCGGCTGGTCAAACACCACAGCGACGACCCCAAGGCCGTGCAAGAAGTCATGCACGCCATCTTGCAAGGCCCTGGCATGGACCGGGCCCGCGACGAAATGCGCAGGCTCAAGGAAGAATCCCTCGCGCTGCTCGACGAATTGGGCGGTTCTGAGGCCGTGTCCCAAGAGGCCCGTGCGGCCTTGCGCGACCTCATCGAATACACCATACGTCGGGTGAAATGAGGTGGGCGGGTCAGGTGATTCTGGGATTGGGGTTGGGCCTGGCCATCAGGTGCGGTCCTGACCCTGACGCCACGACGCTCACCGCGACCGAGTCGTGGCCCGACGGCGGCGACAAATCTGTGGAGGTCACGCGGGCCGACACGCTGGTCGAACGGCTTGAATACCATGAAAATGGGCAATTGAGCGTGCGGGGCGGATTTGCGGACGGCAAGCGACACGGCGTGTGGAACAGCTACTTCGATTCTGGCATGCCTTGGTCCCAAGCGGGTTACAAATACGGCGTGCCTCATGGGGAATACATCACGTACCATCCCAACGGAGAAACCGCCATCGAAGGGGTCTTTGAAGACGGGGTGAGGGCTGGTTTGTGGCGCTTCTACGACGAGCAAGGCGTGCAGGTTCGGGGAGTCGCCGGGGTCGAGCTCTGAAAGCCGTTTTCCACACGGCGCATGGGAGCAACTCCAGGCTGCGCAGCGCATCTGGCGGCAATCTGAAGCTAGCTTGGACGTTGAATCTGAAGCGCCATGAAGATCCCGTCTTTTGCCCTCCGAACTGTGTTTTTGGCCTTTGCATGTGTGCTGTGTGCAGACTTGGTTGGGGCTGTGGGCGACCCCAAGCCTGCCGCCACGCAGGAGCATTACATCGCGACCTGGCAAGACGAAGCCGTGCAACAAATGCAGAAGTACGGCATCCCGGCGAGCATCACGCTGGCGCAAGGCATCCTGGAGAGCGGCAACGGCGTGAGCCAGTTGGCCCAGCGGTCCAACAACCACTTTGGCATCAAGTGCCACTCTGCCTGGACGGGCAAGCGCACCTACCACGACGACGACGAGAAGGGCGAGTGTTTCCGAGTCTACGACGACGCCAAGCAGAGCTACGAAGACCACAGCCAATTCTTGTTGCGGGACCGTTACGCGCGGTTGTTTGAACTGGAACCGACCGACTACAAAGGCTGGGCAAAAGGTCTCAAGGCATGCGGGTACGCGACCAACCCCAAGTACGCCAACCTCTTGATCACCCTCATCGAACGTCACAACCTCCAAGAACTCGACGTGCCCGGCAGCACTTGGTCTGGGGAAGAAGCGGTGGCGTCCAACGACGGAGATCGCGACGACGCGGCCTCAAAAGGACGCAACGTCCGGGAACACGACGTGGTCCGTCGTGCCAACAACGGCGGCGGCACGCTCGACTTGGGCCGCTCCCACCGTCTTCGAACCTCCGAGCACGGCGTGCAGTTTGTGTACGCCGAGGAAGGCGACACGCAAGCGAGCTTGACCCAGGATTTGGACATCATGCCATGGCAAATTCGGGCGTACAATGAGGTCACCAAGAACCACGAATTCAAAGCAGGCGACCGGATTTACCTGCAGCCCAAGAAAGGCCACGCCGCCACGACATGGTACACGGTGAGGCAAGGCCAAAACCTGTGGCAGATCTCACAGATGCATGGCGTTCGCACCAAAGCGCTTGCACGGAAAAACAACATGGACCCCACCGACCCGCTTCGGCCCGGCACGAAACTCAGCCTTCAATGGCCGTTGAACAAGGACGGCAAACTGCCTTGGTACGCCCGCGCCATGGGCGCCGGCGGGAAGTGAGTTGGGGCGCACGCAAACGGGGCGGCCCTGCCTAAATTGCAGGCACCATGCCGTTCTACCAGAAGCTCGGGGTTCTTCCTCCCAAACGCCACACGCAGTTCCGCCAAAACAACGGTGAGCTGCACCACGAACAACTCTTCGGGACCATTGGGTTCGTGGGGATGAGCTCCTTGCTGTACCATCGCCAGCGTCCCACCCAAGTGGTGGAGGTGCTGGGGAGCGAGGACGTCCGGCCTGTCGCGGCAGTCGAGCGCAACTTGCTCAGCCGCAAGCTTGAAGGCTGGGCGGTGAAGCCCGGCCAGGGTTGGCTGTCTTCTCGGGTGCCCACCCTGTTCAACCAGGACTGCACCGTGGCCCTCGTCGCCCCACCCAAGGTGGCGCAGGACGACATCTACAAGAACGCCGACCAAGACGAAGTGGTGTTCGTGCACCGCGGTCACGGCATCCTGGAGACGATGTTTGGTGTGATTGAATTCCGCGAAGGCGATTATCTCGTCATCCCACGTGGCGTCATGCACCGTTTCAAGTGGAGCACCGAGGACAACCGGGCCCTGGTGGTGGAGAGCGCGTCTCCGGTCTTGACACCCAAGCGGTACCGCAACCACTTTGGCCAATTGCTGGAGCACAGCCCCTACTGCGAGCGTGACATGCGTCCGCCGTCGGCCTTGTGCGACGTGTCCAACGAAGGCGAAGGCCCGTTCAAGGTGCGCATCAAGAAGGAAGGCATGCTGCACGACTACATGTACGCGAGCCACCCGTTTGACGTGGTGGGTTGGGACGGATACCACTTCCCGTACGCGTTCAGCATCCACGATTTCGAGCCGATCACCGGACGCGTGCACCAGCCGCCGCCCGTGCACCAAACCTTCGAAACCGACGGGTTTGTCATCTGCAGCTTTGTGCCTCGCCTGTACGACTACCATCCGCTCAGCATCCCTGCGCCATACAACCACAGCAACATCGACTCGGACGAGGTGCTGTATTACGTCGACGGCGACTTCATGAGCCGGACGGGCGTCGGGCCGGGACAAATCACGCTGCACCCCGCTGGCATCCCCCACGGCCCCCATACCGGAACCTACGAAGGCAGCATCGGCAAGGAGCGCACGGAAGAATTGGCCGTCATGGTCGACACCTTCCGGCCTTTGAAAGTGACCCAACAAGCCTTGGATTTGGAAATCGAAGGCTACCACCAAAGCTGGCTCTGAGCCACCCAAACCAAGACCACCCATGGCGACCGAACCTGTGACCCAACTTGACAAAGTCGTGCCTGAGGCGCACGATTTCCTGCCCTTGCTCGGAACCGACCACGTCGAACTCATCGTCGGCAACGCCAAGCAGAGCGCCTACTACTACATGGCTGCGTGGGGCTTCCAACCGCTCGCCTTCCGCGGGCTGGAAACCGGAGCCAAGGACAGGGTCAGCTACGTCTTGCGCCAGGACAAAATCACCTTGGTGCTCACCACCCCGTTGACCGACGGCGGCGAACTCAACGCCCACCTCGACAAGCACGGCGACGGCGTGAAATCGGTCGCGCTTTGGGTGCCTGACGCTCGCAAGAGTTTTGAGGAAACGACCCAGCGCGGCGCGGTGGCAGAATTTGAACCCGAAGTCCGCAGCGACGGCCAAGGCGAGGTGGTGCTCAGCGCCATCAAGACCTACGGCGACACCGTCCACGTGTTCGTGGAACGCGAGAACTACAACGGGGTGTTCCTGCCGGGCTACAAGGCCTGGAATCTCGACTTCAAGCCTGCGCCTGTGGGCCTGAAGTTCATCGACCACATGGTGGGCAACGTGGGGTGGGGCGAGATGAACACCTGGTGCAAGTTCTACGCCGAGGTCATGGGCTTTGCCCAGCTCGTATCCTTCGATGACAAGGACATCAGCACGGAATACACGGCGCTCATGTCCAAGGTGATGAGCAACGGAAACGGCCGCATCAAATTCCCCATCAACGAACCCGCCGAGGGACGCAAGAAGAGCCAAATCGAGGAGTACATCGACTTCTACCAAGGTGCAGGCGTCCAACACATCGCGGTGGCGACCGACGACATCGTCCGCACCGTCACCGCCTTGAAAGAACGCGGCGTGGAATTCCTTTACGTGCCCGACAACTACTACGACGACATCCTAGACCGCGTCGGGGAGATTGAAGAAGACCTCGAGCCGCTCCGGGAACTGGGCATCTTGATCGACCGGGACGAAGAAGGCTACCTGCTCCAACTCTTCACCAAACCCGTGGTCGATCGCCCCACGATGTTCTTCGAAATCATCCAGCGCAAAGGCGCCAAGAGCTTCGGCAAGGGCAACTTCAAGGCGCTGTTTGAAGCCATCGAGCGCGAGCAAGAAAACCGGGGCACGCTGTAAGCACCTATGACCGAAGCCCCCCTCCTGACCGTCGACCGGCTGTCCATCGCCTTCGGCATGGTGAAGCCTGTCGTCCAACAGGTCTCGTGCGAGGTGTTTCCAGGCCAAACCACGTGCATCGTGGGCGAGTCCGGCTCGGGCAAAACCCTGACGTCCCTCGCCGTGATGGGGCTTTTGCCTGGTTCTGGGACCATCATCCAAGGCGAGGTTCGCGGTCCCAAAGGTGCCGTGTGGGCCAAGCCCGGATGGCATGGCGCGCCGATTGGCCGGGACGTGGCGATGGTGTTTCAGGACCCAATGTCCTCACTAAACCCGTCGATGCGGGTGGGGGCGCAGGTTGCCGAGCCGCTCGAACTTCATCGGAACACGAGGGGCGAGGCGGCGCGGGTTGAAGTGGCGCGCCTGTTTGACGAGGTGGGCCTGCCCCAAGGCTCCGAACGCAAATACCCCCACGAACTGAGTGGCGGCCAAAAGCAGCGGGTCATGATTGCCTTGGCGCTGGCCTGCAACCCGAAGGTGCTGCTGGCCGACGAACCCACCACCGCCCTGGACGTCACCGTGCAACGGGACATCCTGGACTTGCTGCAACGACTCCGGGACGAACGCGGCCTGGGCGTGCTGTTCGTGACCCACGACCTGGACGTCGTCCGGGACATCGCCGACCACGTGGTCGTCATGCGTGACGGGGAGGTCGTTGAATCCGGCCCGTGCCAAATCGTCATGGATGCCCCAAAGCATCCATACACCCAATCGCTACTGGCTGCGATGCCCAAGGTCCACGAAGCCTCTGCGCAGACCACGCGTGCAGCGGGCCCTGCCGACGGCGCACCGCTGGTGGCGGCGCGTGGCGTGGTGAAGCGGTTTGTCACGCGCACCAACATCTGGGGCAAGCCCACACACACCTTCGACGCGCTCAAGGGCGTGGATTTGGCCATCGCCGTAGGGGAACGGGTGGGCCTGGTGGGGGAAAGCGGGTCAGGCAAATCCATGCTTGGCAACATCCTTCTGGGTCTCGACACGTGGGACGAAGGAGACGTGACGTGGAAAGGAGGTGCGCCTGAGGGTGCTGCGTTCCGACGCGACGCGCAACCGGTGTTTCAGGACCCCTTCTCTGCCCTCAACCCCAGTATGGCCGTGGGGACCGCGTTGCAAGAGGCGGTGGACGCACGCGCAGACAAGCACGGTCCCTCGGTGGCCGGGTTGCTGGAGGAAGTGGGGCTCCGAGCGTCGGATGCCGCGCGGAAACCAGGAAGCTTCAGCGGCGGGCAACGCCAGCGCATTGTGCTGGCCAGGGCCTTGGCCCTGTCGCCCGAATTTTTGGTGCTCGACGAAAGCGTGGCCGCATTGGACCTGCGCATTCAGGCCGAGATTTTGGACTTGCTCAAGGACTTGTGCGACCGTCGAGGGTTGACCTTCTTGTTCATCAGCCACGACCTCAATATCGTGAGGGCCGTGTGCGACCGCATCGCCGTGATGCGCGAGGGCGAAATCGTCGAAGAAGCCCCTGCGACGCAGTTGTTGAGTTCTCCACAACACCCCTACACCCAACGTTTGTTGAACAGCAGTCCTGGGTCTCCGAAGCGCGTGGGCGTTGCGTAATTTGCCGTTGCACAATTGCAACGTCCCATGCCCGATTCACCCATCCTGAAATCCCTGGAAGACGGGATTCTCACCTTGACCATCTCCCGGCCTGAAGCGCTCAACGCCCTCAACCGTCAGGTCATCGACGCCTTGGCCGCGGCCATCGAGGCCGCCCAGGACAACGCAGAAGTGCGGATCATCGTCCTCACGGGCGCAGGAGAGAAGGCCTTCGTGGCAGGGGCGGACATCAAGGAATTCGCGGATTTCGACCAAGCGCAAGGCGAAGATCTGGCCCGCCGAGGGCAACGAAACTTGTTCGACCGCGTGGAGCAGAGCCGCAAGCCTGTGGTGGCCGCCATCAACGGGTTTGCCCTGGGCGGCGGACTTGAATTGGCCATGGCGGCGCACGTGCGTGTGGCCTCAACCAACGCCCGTATGGGGCTGCCCGAGGTGAGCCTTGGCGTCATCCCCGGCTACGGCGGGACCCAGCGCCTGGCCCAAATCGTCGGCAAAGGCAAAGCCATGGAAATGGTCCTCACCGGCGGCATGATTCCTGCGGACGACGCCCTGAAGTGCGGCTTGGTGAACCAAGTTGTCGAGCCGGAGTTGCTGCTGGAGACAGCCCAAATCCTGGCCAGCAAAATGGCCAAAAATGCGCCCACCGCCTTGGTCGCCGCCCTCGACAGCGTGCTTGCCGGCTACAACCGTGACGGGTTTGCCGTGGAGATCGAGCGCTTTGGCAAGTGCTTTACCACCGACGACTTCAAGGAAGGCACGACGGCGTTTTTGGAGAAGCGCAAGCCCAACTTCCCGGGATCATGAGCGAAGGCCCTTCTGCCTCTCCTGTGGTCGTGCCCGTGGTGGTGAACACGCCCCACGCGTTGCCAGCCTACAGCACCCCAGACAGTGCCGGGCTCGACCTGCGCGCCAAACTCGACGCACCCGTGGTGCTTCAGCCGGGCGCCCGCGCCCTCATCCCCACCGGACTTCACTTCGCGTTGCCCCAAGGCTACGAAGCCCAAGTGCGGCCGCGCAGTGGGTTGGCCTACAAGCACGGCGTGACCGTCCTCAACAGCCCCGGCACCGTCGACGCGGATTACCGTGGAGACGTCGGGGTGATCTTGATCAACCACGGCCAGGCGCCTTTCACCGTCGAGGACGGGGAGCGCATCGCCCAACTCGTCTTGGCCAAATACGAACGCATCCAATGGTCCGCCGTCGAGACGGTGGACGCCTTGCCGTCCTCCGAACGAGGAGAAGGCGGGTTTGGCCACACAGGAACCGAATAACCACAGTTTTCATGAACATCATTGTTCCCATGGCAGGCCGCGGCAGCCGCCTCCGCCCCCACACGTTGACCGTCCCCAAACCGTTGGTTCCCGTCGCGGGTAAGCCCATTGTGGAGCGCCTGGTCGAAGACATTGTGCGCACCGCCCACGACGGCGTGGACAACATCTGTTTCGTCATTGGCGACTTCGGAGAGGCTGTGGAGAAGGAGCTTGTCGCGGTGGCCGAACGACTTGGCGCCAAAGGACACATCCGACACCAAGACGAGCCGCTTGGAACGGCCCACGCCATCCTTTGCGGCCTGGATTTCTTGCACGGACCGGTGGTCGTGGCGTTTGCAGACACCTTGTTCCGCGCAGATTTTACCATCGACCCTGAAGCCGACGGCGTGCTGTTCTGCCAACGCATCGACGACCCTTCAGCCTTTGGGGTGGTGGTGACCAACGACGACGGCAAAATCACGGATTACGTCGAAAAGCCAAAAGAATGGGTGGGGGATTTGGCCATGATCGGCATCTACGCCTTCAAAGACGGTGGACGCCTGAAAGGGGAACTTCAGCACCTCATCGACCACAACATCATCCAGGGCGGCGAATACCAACTGCCCGACGCCTTGCGCAACATGACCCAGGATGGCCTCCAATTCATCCCTGGTGAAGTGTCTGAATGGATGGACTGCGGCAA
>MDTB01175440.1_pt1 | contig 14087 bp, 16 predicted proteins | sample 811161 | NCBI WGS metagenome assembly MDTB01 (sample SAMN05326650, study PRJNA326480) | marine metagenome | isolation source: seawater | place: Mediterranean Sea | collected 2009
AAAATTGGCAGGTTTTTGTCATTTTATTCGAAAGTTCCAACATGTTTGCTTGCAGATTTTTCGTGTAGCAACCAAACTAGTTGGAATTACTGAGGAGTAGGTTAAGGGAGATATTTATGCCTGCAAATGTAGAATTTTGCGCAATACTTACAATTCGATATTTAAAGCCTTCACTTATGGGCTCAGCGCACGATTGGATCTCTGAAAATATGCCTCAGCTACCATCCGGTGTTATAAGGATGCGATCTTTCCACATAGCACCAGATAGGGGAATGAGTATAATTTGGTTCAAAGAGCAGATATTTTTAGATGAAGCTTTTCCGAAGTTGAAAGAATTTCAACAAGCAATAGCCGATAGATTTGAAGCTAAATGTGAGGCTCAGAAAGGGATTACAAGTCCTGAATTGGATATGGGCTGATTTATTTTATTTGGTTGTTTTGAATGATAGTTTTTTAAGTCGCGACCTTTAGGGTTGCGTCATTTTTTTGCAAGGCTCAGTGTATAAAATGGTCTTAAAGTGATTACCCAATCACATTCCATTTTTTTATTCAAGAAATATTTGGTGGTACGGGTTGACATGTTTTGCAAGAAAATGCTCGGCGTGAGCCAATCTTGGACTGACATATTTCACCTTTGCATTTTGGGCACTTATCTTTTCCAAATATATTTACTCGTTCTCTATATCTGGTTTTAGATGGTTTTGCTTCATCTACGGTGATAATTGCGTTGTGTTTTACGCCAAGTTCTAACAGGTATTTGGCATCAGCCCACAATCGATCAAACGTGTTTCGCGATATTTCTTTCCCTAGAGTTTGCGGATGAATTGCCTGACGCCACAATATTTCTGAGCGATAAATATTCCCCACACCAGCCATTACAGATTGGTCCATAATTAAACGGCCTATAGGAGCCTTGCTTGCTGAAATCCTTTTGTATGCAAGTTCAGGTTTTGCGTCGGGTCGAAGTAAATCAGGCCCTATTTTTTTCATTAACAGAAGAGCGTCTGGCGTCTCTAGAACTCTGCAAATAGTCGGTCCGTTTACGTCAACCACATGAGTTTGGCCAATAAGACGAACACGAACAGCACCTTTGGGTTCTCTGAGAGGTAACTTGTGTTTTCGAATACGACCGAAGAGACCAAGGTGAATGTGGAGTGTCTTGTTATTTTTAAAGTGATAAAGAAGATGCTTGCCAAATGCCTCAACACTGATGCAAAAGTTTTCGTTTATAATGCTTGCTCCATCAGCAAAACGACCTTGTGGAGAGGAGATTTTGAGTATTTGATTTGCAAAAATCTGGTGATGGTCGCGAGCAGCCCGATGAATAGTGTGGCCTTCTGGCACTGCATACCCCTAATTCTTAGTAATGTTTTTGTCTCTCATGGTCTTATTTAGATCAAAAATTGATCTAAATGCTATCTATATCCTGTGATAATCGCAGCAAACAATTCTCTAACATTACAGTTTTAATTTTATAACTAAAAGGAGCCTATCATTTTTACCAGTATTTTTAATTATTATCTGATTGTGTTAAATGCAGCACTTATCGGCTTCATGCTGTTTTTTGTAATTGTCGTTTCTCCAATAGTCTTCAGAACTCTATCACAAGATGCAGCAGCTAGATTCTTGCGAGCTGTTTTTCCACGACTATTCATGGCTGGTCTATTTATATCATTAGTAATGGTTATGCTTTCGTTATTTGGCAAAGAACAATATTTAATTTTGATTTCGTGCGTGATTACAGCGGGTTTTGCAATAAACTATTTTATTCTAACGCCAAAAATTAACAAAACTCGTGATGCAGTTTTAGCGGGAGACGAGCAGATGGAGAAGCCGTTCAAAATACTTCATCTGCTTTCTGTTTTGATATTTGTTGTTCAAATTTGTTTATCCATATTCGTTGTGGTCAAAAATACGATATGATTATCCATGTTTTAATCCGTAGCCGCTAAAGGAATTTATTTTCAGTAGCGGTTCATTACGAATTTAACAGCAACGGTTAAATTTAGGTGATAGCACACCGCAACGTGACTTAAAAAATTACAGAAACACAAGGATAAATGTTAGGCTCGTAAACTGAGGGTCGTTGGTTTAGATCATATGCACACAGCTAAAAACATCGAATTATTTATGATGGGAAGTCACTCAATGTTAAGTTCTTTTTTGGGCTTTTAATTTAGCACTATTTCTGACGCCAAGACATTGCCAAGTGTTTATGTTTTATAGCGCATTTATGCGCAATTACCTGAGATTTGTGTGATTTTGGTCAAACTTCAATTTTTCTGATATTGAATGTACTAAAATGAAATAATTGATATTGGGCTGGTATGTCGTTATTTCTTTCAAAGATTTTGTATCATGAAGATTGGTTATGACAGAACAGAATTTAAGTTACGAAGGCCGCTTGCAGAAAAATTTTCTGGATACTTGGATTCATTACTTGGAATTCAATATTACCAGACATAGGCGAATAGCAAAACTTGCTGGAACACCAACAAGAGCATTAATTGCGGAAGTAATTTACTGGCATGAATTACTCATTTTGGCCGAAAAAGGGACAGATGAGCCTTTTGAAACTGTTAGAACAGAGATTGCAAAAACTGGCAAGGAAACACTTGAAAGATACTTAGATTCCAAAAAGCTCTCCATTAGCCTGATAAGTAGCATGACGGGGCTCCCTTTTGAGACAATAAGAAGACAGGTCAGGGCAATGGAATTAGCTGGATTGATTCAGCAATCTGAAGTTTATGGATTACTAATTAATAAAGAGTCAGAATTTCACCAAAAAATTGCAGGCGAGTTGGTCAATTTTGAACAGAATCAAATTGTGAAGCTCATTCGAAAAGTCTTAGATTAGAAATTTGCTTGTGTATTAGCGAAAATGCTTACATAAACAGTTTTTTCTTAAAAGATAGCAACACAGCCCCTGAACATTGGCTTTCCGCCGTTGCCTTAAAGTTGGCAAATTTAAAGGTTATCCTTACTCCAGAGGTAAAATGATGGGATAAGTGAAAAGAATTTTCGTTTAGTTAAGACCCTTTTAGTAATTGGGGCAATGACCCTTTTTGCTGTCTTCACAATTCATTGGGCGTCGCTACAAAAGTTTAGACAAAACTTTTTCTTATCTAAAAAGCCATACTTTGAAGCTAAGTTGGTTAATCGTTGTTTGTTGCATGAGAGATTTTTTGCAATTGAGGTATTGGGACAACCAGAGAAATTTTATTTCCAGAATTCTAAAAGTAAGATTTTTGTTAAAAAAGAAAACAAAATACGTCTTTCTATAGACCGGAAATATCAAGATTATTTTTATACTCAGAATTATCAGTATGTAGGAAAAGATATGTTGTTCATTGCTGAATGCAGCTTTGATACTTCTATTCAGCGAGCTTTGACCTCAATGAGAGACACTTTTTCTTCTGACTGATTGCATTTGTCTAAATTTATTGACTATTTAAAGATTTCAGACAGCCAACGGAGAAAATTTAATGAATTATGACTTTGAAAAGTTGGCAGCTAATTTCTCCAGGAGATTTCTGAAAGCTGGAGACGTTCTCTTTCGTGAAGGGGACACTAACGGCGATGGCTATATTATTGAAACAGGTGAGCTCGAGTTAATAAGAAATGAGGGTGACACAAAAATACGCACAGCAGTTCTAGGTGAGGGTGAGGTATTAGGCGTTTGGAAAATATTATTTGCAAATAACGCAAGATATTTTACGGCAAAAACAACAGTCAAAACGGCTGTAATTGTTATTCCGGAAGCACACCTTCAGGCAATGCTAGATCAAGCGGACCCGTTCCTTTTGCATTGTTTTCGAAAGTGGCTTGATGTCTCTAGACAATACATGAAAGGCAGCTCTTCAAAATAAAATTTCAATCTTTACAGTTTTGCGTTCACGTAAATGCATCAATTGATGCAGCGGATGCCAGCCTTTTTGTGAGTTTGTTTTGCCACTTTATCGTCAAATGACTTTTCTGTTGGGGAGTGAGTCTCGCACTCCATTTTAATCCATTTCCTAGATAGCCTTTAATTTCACTTGAATTCATTATGGTGAAATGCTGATTAGAGAGAGCGCCCCCGAAAATTAGTGCGGGAAGCTACTGTATAAAATGTAAATTTCCTGTCACCCTCTGGGCAGGCAAACTTTGTCGTAAAGGTGATTTTGAAAGGCCTTATGAATATGGGGCGCTTTATTAATGACAATGTTGACAAAGCTCTTGAATCCTTCCACACAGCTTTTACCCTCTAAGAAAAGGAAGGTGTTCATATATGTTAAAAGTCGGATTGTTAGGCGCTGGGCGTATTGGACAGGTTCATGCAGCAGTGGTTGCTGCGCATGACGGTAGCAAGTTAGCGGCGATCTCAGATGTTTATGCACCAGCAGCAGAAGAATTGGCGGCAAAATATCATGCGCAGGTGAGGAGTTCAGATGAAATCATCGCTGACGAAGCCATTAATGCGGTTTTAATTGCCACCTCAACTGACACACATTCTGATTTGATCGAAGCAGCAACACAGGCGGGCAAAGCTGTTATGTGTGAAAAGCCTGTTGATTTAAGCTTGGAACGGGCCAGAGCATGTCTCGAGGCGGTGTCAGCAACAGGCAGGCCTGTGATGATTGGTTTTAATCGCAGGTTCGACCCAAGTTTTGCTGCCATTCGGGACAGTCTCGCTGCTGGGCAGATTGGCAAGGCAGAATTGCTGTCTGTTACGTCTTTTGATCCAGCACCGCCGCCGGTCGAGTATATCAAGGTTTCTGGCGGGATGTTCCGCGATATGATGATCCATGATTTTGATATGACCAACTTCATCATGGGTGAGACTCCCGTTTCCATCAGTGCCTCTGGGGCCTGTCTGGTTAATCCTGAGATTGGCAGGGCAGGTGACATTGATACGGCTGTTGTAACTCTGTCATATGCGGATGGGAAAATAGCAGTGATTAAAAATAGCCGCCGCGCGGCCTATGGCTATGATCAGCGTCTAGAATTGTTGGGAGCAGACGGTTTGCTACAAGCCCAAAATATGCTGGAAAATACCGTTATTAAGTCAACTGGTCAGGGAGTTATCAGCGCCAAGCCAACATACTTTTTCATAGAGCGCTATTTGCCAGCTTACAAAGCGGAATGGGCGGCATTCGTGGCAGCTGTTCAGGAAGGTGATGATATGCCTGTTTCCTTACAAGATGGAGTTCAGGCTCTAGCCATGGCTGAAGCGGCCCAACGTTCTTTTGATTCTTCCAGACCCGTGAGGCTGGCAGATGTCTAAGCCGCTTGATCTGATTACTGTAGGCCGGTCATCGGTTGACTTATATGGTGCTCAGATTGGTGGTCGCCTCGAAGATATGCGAAGCTTTGATAAATATATTGGCGGTAGTCCTACAAATATTGCCTGCGGGACAGCGCGGCTGGGGTTGAAGTCAGCCGTGATTACTGCGGTTGGCGATGAACATATGGGCCGGTTCATTCGTGAAGAGTTGGTCCGCGAAGGTGTAAATATCACAGGCGTAAAAATAGACCCGGACAGGCTGACCGCACTGGTCTTGTTGGGTATTCGTGACAAGGAACAGTTTCCACTTATTTTCTATCGAGAAAATTGCGCGGATATGGGGCTCAATGTTGAGGATATTGACCCTGATTTTATCCAGCAAGCCCGTGCAGTTGTGGCGACAGGCACTCACCTCAGCCATCCGCAAGTTGAAGCGGCAACTTTGAAAGCCCTAACTATCGCGAGAGAGGCCGGACTAAAAACTGCGTTGGATATTGATTACCGTCCTAATCTGTGGGGGGTGGCAGGCCATGGCGATGGCGAAAGCCGTTTTGTTGAATCACAAAAGGTAACTGAAAAGCTGCAATCAACGCTGCACTTGTTTCAATTGATTGTAGGCACAGAAGAAGAGTTTCATATTGCCGGTGGCAGCACAGATACAATATCTGCGTTGAGGGCGGTGCGCGCGGTCACAGCCGCTACTTTGGTCTGCAAGCGTGGCGCAGCTGGGGCAGTAGTTTTCGAAGAGGAAATCGGTGACAGCTTTGATGAAGGCCAGACTGGTCCAGGTTTTGCGATTGAGGTGTTTAATGTGCTGGGCGCAGGTGACGGGTTTATGTCTGGCCTGTTGAAGGGCTGGCTGGACGGAGAGAACTGGCCAACCGCTCTGAAATATGCCAATGCATGCGGGGCGTTTGCTGTCAGTCGTCATGGGTGTACACCTGCCTATCCGTCTTGGGAGGAGCTCCAGTTTTTCTTCGACTATCAGATCAAACGTCCGGATTTGCGCAATGATGTGCTTCTGGAACAGGTGCATTGGGCTACTAACCGCCATCTTGATTGGACTGAATTAAAGGTTTTTGCTTTTGATCACAGAAGCCAAATGGAAGAGATGAAAGGGGCAACAGCTGAAAAAATTGGCGAGTTTAAAAGTTTATGTTTGCAGGCAGCTCTCCAAGTTTCTGGAGGTGAGAAGGGATTTGGTATTTTATGTGACGGCCGTTTGGGCCAGGAGGCCCTTTTTACAGCAGCAGACACAGACCTGTGGGTTGGCCGACCGGCAGAGTGGCCAGGTTCGCGGCCGCTGGATATAGAGCCTGATTTAGGAGCAGATTTTGGTAGGCTTTCCGAGTGGCCACGTGACCAAGTAGTAAAAGTTTTATGTTTCTGCCATCCAGATGATGACCATGGGCTTTGGAAACAACAAATCCTGACTGTTAAAAGGCTATTTGACGCGTGCCGGCGTAATCAGCTTGAATTTTTGCTTGAAGTTCTCCCCTCCAAAGCCGGGGAGGTTGATGATATGACAACTGCTTTGGTCATCCAGCGTTTCTATGATGAAAGTATTTTTCCAGACTGGTGGAAGTTGGAGCCATTGTTAACAGTTGCTGCCTGGCGGAATGTGATTGATGCGATTGAACGAAATGATGCCCATACGCGCGGCATTGTTATTCTAGGCTTAGGTGAAACTGAGGAAAAGCTGGCACAGAGTTTTTCCATAGCCGCAACCTATCCCTTAGTAAAAGGTTTTGCTGTAGGCAGGACCATTTTTGCGGATGTTGCACAACAATGGTTTCTTGGAGCTAAAACGGATGCTAAAGCCATTGATGAAATGGCAAAAAACTTTCAAAAATTATGCGGAATTTGGGATAAAGCTAGGAAAGCTTAAGGCGGGTTAACTATACTTTTCGTTAGAAATAGATTTTGAAAAATTTGATGATGGCGCTCGCTAATTTTGCGGCGTGTTGGCAACATGAATATATGTTTTTTGATTTAATTTATCTGGGATATCTTTATTGATATAGCCTGCAAATAAAGTCAGACTTATTCACTGGTTTATCAATTTCATTTTGATTGACCCAATATGAGTTGGTAATAATGATATTCTAAAGAAAATTAGGTATGATTTTTCATTAGCAAATCAAAGTTGGTGGTAGTTTATGCGTTATTTATTTTTATTAGTGTTGTTGTTCAGCGCCTGTACAAAGGTTGATGAAATGCCAGTTATAACAGCAGATGCATTGAATACAAAACAGGTAGAGCCTGCCCCGCCGAAAATGGATGTTCCATTGAAGGCCTTTGAAATCTTGGTTGACTTGGAAGGCATGGAATCCATTCCTTATCAAGATGGAAATGGTCGCTCCGTTGGATATGGCTTTGCTATAGCACACTTAACTCCTGAAGAGCTCGCATTGATAGAGAACGTTGAGAATGTCAAAGAAGAGGAAGCCAACGCGGTCTTGAAAATAAAGGTTGATAAACTCATCAAAAAAATGGGGAGAGAGATCGAGGGTTGGGAAACAATCGAAGGTGGTAGAAAACTAGCTTTAATCTCAATGGCTTTTCAACTTGGCGTAGAGAATGTTTTAGCAATAAGTCCAAATAAATCAAAAAATTGGCCTCGATTTATTGGTTATGTAAAGGAAGCGGCAGTATCTAAAGGAATGAAGAGAGAAAGCTTATTTAAAAAAGCTGCAGATGAAATGATATTAAATGTCAATTCGAGGGGCCATAAGTTTAAAACATATTGGTATAATATCACTCCGAAAAGAGCCCTGCTAATGAACCAGCTTTTGCGAGGGCTATAGAATTGCCGTTTGGCACAAGGTGCTTTGAAACAGAGTTTTAGCATTATGAAATTTATTTTAATCTTATCAGCTTTTTTTATGCTTTCTGCATGTGCAACAGAATTTGCAGAGCTCAATATTGGCAAGTTCTCATCAGAGCCAACAAGTGCAGATGAGACGGCTAGTGAAGAAGATATAGTTAAATTGCGTTTTAATGATACGCAATTACGAAAGTTGCAAGTTGGGTTGGTATCCCAAGATGTATTGGAAATATTGGGGAAGCCTGACTATTCAAGTAAGCAAACTTGTGGAAAAGATGGTTTTTTTTACAAATGTGCTATATGGAGATACGGCGAAAAAGAAGCTGGTCAGGCAAACATATTTTTTAACCGTGATTTCAAAAGACTTTACCTCATAAAATTCAATATTGACGAATTGGGTAGCGTTCAGCTTAAGGTCCAATGATTTACTATAAATGCTAGTTTAGCAAATCCAACGTGAATAATTTTACTAAAAGTGATATTTAATACTTTCCCCTTACTTTCATAATTTCCATCAGAATTTGATTTGACATTTGAGCAGACATAGATGTTGCTAGGGCTGATATATTACTCATATTAGCAGCCATTCTGTAAGACCAAAGATTTTTGCCACCCGGCGCATTAAGTTGAAGGTCAGTCACCGCGTTAGAGCCGCTCACGTCAATTCGTCCTGTAACGACAAAATCTTCAGGTATGGGAGTTGATTGAACAATACTATTTATCCAATCTTTAGCGTTGAGATCAACCTCAAGCCGCGATGTAAGTTCTTTCGCGTAGTGGCCTGCATCGCCGCCTGGGCTGTCAAACGGAACAACACACACATATTTTTTTGAACTGTCTCTCGCGCTCGCGCTTAATCCTTTTGAGCTTAGGTTAATGCCGCCAGTGCTCCAAATTTCGATAGGGGTTGATATATTTTTAAGTTGATGTGAACCACAATTTTTAAAAGATTTTGCGATGCTTTGATCAAGACAAATGTATGTAGATGAAGAGATAGCTAGTTCCCCGATTTCGGCCACTGATTCTAAGCGTGCCGCAATATTTACTGCATCACCAAATATATCATTTTCCGTATGTTCAACATCACCAACATGAATGCCAATGCGAAGATTAAAAAATTTGTTTTCGTTTAAAGCTCTCTGGACGTGTTGTCCAAATTCTACACATTCGGAGGCGCTATAAAATTCAAGGAGCCAGCCATCACCCAAGCCCTTAATTAGCTTTCCCTTATATTTTTCAAGCAAAGGGCGGAGTATTTGTTCTGAAAATTGTTTGATTTTTTGCAGGGTTCCAGGTTCATCATAACTCATCATTTTAGAGTAACCAGCTACGTCTGCTAGCAAGACGGCTCCGAGACGTTTCATTTTTACCTCCTGAGTTATTTTAGTCGTGACTCAGTTTAGAGGCTAAATCATTATTAAGCAAAGAGTCAAAGGCGACTTTCATTTGTGGTCGTGTTGCCAACAACCTTGTTAATTCTGAAGAATTCCAGCTTACACCCTTTGCTTGCTTATTTAAGCTCACATTAGCAGTCGCAAGGTTCTTCGTTAAAAATGCTAATTCGCCAATGAAAACCCTTGGGCCTGCTTTTAATGTTTTTTTACCCCTATTTATTGATGCAGTTCCTTCAAGGATGAAAAACATTTTATCGGGCACTTCACCACAAGTAGTAATTGTTTCTTCTTTTTCTGCATTGAACCAAGTTGCTATCTTCATAAGCTTTCTGAATTCGCCAGGAGAAAGGGTGTAGAATGACCCGTAGAGTTGTCCCTCTTCTTTGGTCATTGAGAATTTGGCTCGATCCGAATAAATTAAAAACATCATTACACAATTGATGATGATGAAAAGGCTATTCCACGAAAGTGCGGACCATAATGGCTCTGGCAGGAGCAGATAATAAATGACGTAAAATATAGTGCCTATTACGATAAAACCACGAAGTAAAAGCTGATCTCGAACTATAAATCCGATGAGAAATAATAACGCACCAGCATGAACTAAATAATCTAAGCTGAACATCTGATTTAATTTCCTTCGTTAAAAAAACCGACAAAAAGCTACATCGGAAAGAAATTTATACAAATTACATTTTAAAAAAAATTGCTCAATATGAGTAACCTGCGCATGATTTAGGTTAATTTTCAAATTTAATGAGGAGCCGAGAAATGCAAAAACCATGCATAATCTGTGTAGCAATTACGGGCTCATTGCCTCGTAAAGAGATGAACCCGGCTGTACCCATTTCGGTGGCTGAACAGATTGAAAGCACACAAGAAGCCTTTGAAGCTGGGGCTACAATTTGTCATGCGCATGTGCGAAATGATGATGAGAGCCCATCGAGCGATCCAAATAAATTTGCATTACTAAAACAAGGCCTAGAAACGCATTGTCCAGGCATGATTATTCAGTTTTCAACGGGAGGTAGGTCTGGTGCAGGACAAGAGCGTGGTGGTATGTTACCGCTGAGCCCAGATATGGCTTCGTTGACTGTTGGGTCGAATAACTTCCCCAATCGCGTTTATGAGAACCCACCAGACCTTGTGGATTTTCTGGCAGCTGAAATGAAGCAGTACGGGATTAAGCCAGAGGTAGAGGCTTTTGACCTCTCCCATATTCATCAGGCTGCAGCTATGCGCGCAGATGGGCGGCTTAACAGTCCCTTGTATGTGCAGTTTGTCATGGGGGTAAAGAATGCTATGCCAGCTGACCGGGATGTATTTGATTATTACATAAAAACGATGAAGCACCTGCTGCCAGATAGTGAATGGTGTGCAGCTGGCATTGGTCGACATCAGCTGGAGGTTAATGAGTGGTGTATAGCCGCAGGTGGGCATGCTCGCACTGGATTAGAAGATAATATCAGGCTTGATAAACATACGCTCGCTCCGTCAAATGCAGCACTTGTGAAGCGGGTGACAGAGCTATGTGCATGCTATGAACGTCCTGTTGCGACGCCGCAGCAAGCCCGTCAGATACTTGGTCTTTCGCAAAAACAGCTCTCTGGTTAAGAGTTGTTGTTGATCACTCTCAGCTAGACGGGCCTTACAGTTTGTATAAAGCCAGCCCGCATAATATCAATACCTGGCCGTTTAGGGTTCAGCTCTAGGAGGACATTTATCTGGCCAGACTCTGATATAATCTGAATTTGTCTAGCCAGCCCTTCAGGAAGAGAAGTCAAATGATGAAGAACACTTTTCGTATAGAGCGCGGCAGCTGAAACAGATAGAGCGGCTAGATGGTCAGTTGAGGGTTGCCAGACTGAACGGATAAAGCTGCGGACACGCAAACTGGCCTCTTCTGGGCCGTTGCTGACTAAACACACATGCGGTACAGACTTGTCTGTAACATCTGCTAGCCCCATAGCCATGCCTGCTTTTATACGGATTGCTTCTAACTGCTGACAGAATTCCTTATTTTGGTTAAGTTGCTGAGCAGTTTTTTGTTCATTGAGGCAAAAATCATCTGCCCGTAAACAGACTACTGGCACTCCGTTGTCCACACATGTGGCCTGAATGCTCTCAAATTCATCCTGCATATGTCCGCTGGGGATAATGCCGCCACATATGGCGCCTGATAGGCCATGAAGCAGACAAAAGACTGCGGCTGCCGCCCCCTGACCTGTGGAGGCAGTCTCTTCATCCTCATAATCTGGCCGCCCATCTTTAAGCGCGAAAAGCAGATCACATTTATGATTTGTATTGATAATCCTCACGCAGATCTCAGCTTCCTGACTAACCTTTTTGACCAACCCTGTCTCTAATGCAAAAGTGCCCGCCCCCGCCAGAACGGACAGACATGCCTCTGCAGCCCCTTCTGTTGTCAGTGTCGGGTAGATAACCTCATAATCAAGGTCAACACCCTCTTCCTCAGACAGGCTGACCAGTACAATCGAATGTGGGGTGTCTGTAGTGTCTCTGATGTTTGAGACGGTTTCGGCAAGTGCGGTGCTGAACTGCTGTGGGTCTGCAGGCAGATCTGCCCGCTTAAGAAAAGCAGCATCTGTCTCATCGCATCTGATCACCTGATAAGGATAAGGGTTCTGTCCGTTCATCTGGTTTGCCTCCCGCCTGTTAGTCCAGCACGACCTCGCCTTTTGGGGTCTCCAGAACAAAACGCAGGCCAGACTCTCCTTGTCCCACACGAGCAAGATGGTCAACCTTAAGGGCCGCAAGCATAGCTGTCAGGCTGTCGGGAGCAGGGTGGTTTAGCTGAACTTGTTTTAAAGTAATTTCCATATCTTTATGGGCAGCACTGGGATGTGGCCCAGGTGACCATTCAATAAAGGCTGGCAAAAGGCCCCCTTCAGGAAGATGGCCGTCTCTTGGCACAGTTAGGCGCCAGGACCGTTCGCCGCGCACAAAGGTGACAATCTCGCCGAGTTCGACTGGACTGTTTGCAACAAGTTCGTCCAACCTGTCTGTACTGACAACCCAGCACAAGGCACGCGGCCGCTCAGCCAGTCTTTTTTGTGTTGTGGTAAAATCCAGTGTGAACCAACGTGGACGGCCGGGATCAGGCGCGTCAGGGTCAATGGCGATTAGCTCAAAAAAGCTCTCATTGCCTGACTGCATCACACAATTGTGCGTACTCATTAGCGTATGTTTGCTGCCATCTGGCACTCGAACGCCCAATGTGGGTTCAAGGGCAGCAACCCCAGCATCAAGGCTGGTGGCGCCAATCGCAAAATGGTCAATTTTATGCATGTTCAGTGATGTCCTTAAATTAGGGGGATGAAATGGGAGTTGCTGGTAAGGGCTTATTCCGCCTGCTCTGTCGGGCCACCTTGTTTTACCCAGTCAGAAAAACCATGTTTCAAATGCGAGGCTTCAAAGCCCATATTCTGCAGTGTGGCGACACTCAACGCTGATCGCCAGCCAGAGGCGCAGTGAAAGACATAATGTTTGCCGTTTTCTCCAAAGATAGGCTTGAAATAGGGGCTTTCCGGGTCAACCCAGAATTCAATCATACCGCGTGGCGCATGATAGCTGCCTGGAATAAAGCCAGTTTTTTGCCGCTCGCGGATATCGCGGATATCTATGATAACAAGGTTCGGGTCATCCAGCTTTGCGATCAGGTCTGCTGTCTCAATTTCATTAATGCGTGCGCGGGCATCACCGACCATTTGTGCAGCTGTTAGCTTTAGTTTTTTCATATTAATAACTTTCGTTTTCCTTTTGTTTTTCGTCTGCAAGCCCATCAGCCTGGCGTAGACGTTCTCTGTGAACGGTATAAAGGCCCGAAGCAATAATGATAGCCGCGCCGATGAAAGTAAATGTATCTGGGATATCCGCAAACAAAATCAAGCCATAAATTGTGCCCCATAACAGAATTGTATACTGCACCGGTGCAACCAGCCCAGCATGCGCAATTTGTAGGGCCTTGATAACCATGAATTCGGCCAGCCCGGCCAGCAGTGCCATTAAAGTCAGCAGGATAAGCTGTTGATTGGTCTGCGGGGTTATCCATACAAAATATGCGGGGACAGACAGCATTACCGAGCTTGCAAGGGCAGTATAGGCAACTGTTGTATAAACGTTGTCACTTTTACTTAACAGGCGCGAAATAATTTGCCTGCCGGCAAATAAGATGGCGGCCAAAAACACTAGTAGCAAGGCAGGGTGAAAGTTTTCAAAGCCTGGGCGTATAACAATAACTGTACCTGCAAAACCGGCAAGGATTGCGCTCCATCTGTGCAGCCCTACTTTTTCTGCCAGTAAAACCGCGCTCAGTATGGTAACAACAAGGGGGGCAACAAAGGTCACGGTAATGGCATCAGCCAAAGGTACCTGACTGATCGCGATAATGAATAATGTGGCGGACCCTGCTGCCAGAATTCCCCGTCCCAGTTGCAGAACAGGATGAGTTGTAATGAAAATACGAAGGCCAAACATTCCCAGCAAAAGAAAAGTGCCAAACACGAGCCCAAGCTGTCTTATCCAGACAATCTGAAAAGGGTGCAAACTGTCTGTTAGAAATTTTGCTAGCGCATCCACA
>MDTB01142534.1_pt1 | contig 14085 bp, 15 predicted proteins | sample 811161 | NCBI WGS metagenome assembly MDTB01 (sample SAMN05326650, study PRJNA326480) | marine metagenome | isolation source: seawater | place: Mediterranean Sea | collected 2009
CCTCGGCTTCCTGGGGCTGGCGGTCTTCGGCCCAACGGTGGCTGCCGGGTATGACTTCCGTTGCGCCGTTATTCTCGGTGAAGTCGTCAAATGCCCAAATGGTGCTTACGCCGAAGCGCGGGCGCGGTTTGAACACTGGCAAGCCAGCAATGCCGTCGTCGTAGTGGAAGGGCTGGGGTGTCTCGCCCGGGTGTACGAGTATCGACAGCGCCGCCGACAGCAGAAAATTCTTCGGCAGCAGTTGGTCGAGTAGCTCCAATGTGGTGGGGTGCTCTATTATTTCAGCAACCGACGGAGTCTTGGCGAGTAAGGCATACACGCGCTCTGTGTGGGTGCCTTCAAAATTGTTACGACCCGGAAACTTGCCTTGGCAGTAGGGGGCCAGTTCGGCGCGAATGCGCGTCATCAGGTCTTCGCTCATCACATTTTCAATAATCGTGTAACCGTCGTTGTCGATTTCGGCTAGGCGCTTCGCGGCGTTACTGTTCATGTCTACCTTTCCCCTTCTTTCCTTCCCTTTCTCTTCCCCTGCGCTCCTCGTCCGCCAGCGTGCTATGGTTTTGGCAATGCAGGCATAAAACGATAGGAGAGAGAATATGCTTCGTAATCTTGAAAACAAAGTGGCCTGGATCACAGGTGCGGGAACTGGCATTGGCGAGGCGGGTGCCATCGCGCTGGCTCAAGCTGGCATGCATGTGGTGCTGTCGGGGCGGCGTTTGCAGAAGCTTGAGGAAGTGGCGGCCCGATGCGGTGGTTCCACCAACATTGAAATGCTCGATGTCTCAGACCAAAACGCCGTTGCAGAGGTAGCCCAGCGCATCATCCAAACCCATGGGCGCATCGACGTGCTGGTGGCTTCGGCGGGTATCAACGTCAAACAGCGCAACTGGCATAACGTCAGCATAGAAGACTGGGATTCGGTCATTCGCATCGACCTCGACGGCGCTTTTTACTGCTGCAAGGCCGTGCTGCCCACCATGAAACAGCAGGGCGAAGGTCTCATCATCAACATCTCATCCTGGGCTGGTAAACATGTCAGTGTGGTTACCGGGCCAGCCTATACCGCAGCCAAGCATGCCATGAACGCCATGAACGAAAGCATCAATATGGAAGCCGGGCTTTATGGCGTACGAGCCTGCGCGGTGTGTCCCGGCGAAGTGGCGACGCCTATTTTAGACAACCGCCCGGTGCCGGTGTCGGCGCAAGATCGGGCGCAAATGGTGCAGCCCGAGGACTGCGGCGAGCTGATTAAGTTTTTGGCGCAAATGCCCAATCATGTGTGCATTAACGATCTGACCATTAGCCCAACCTATAACCGTGGCTATGTGGCTCAGGCTAAGGGTCTGGAGGCGCTCTAGAACACAAGTGTTCTACCACGCTTGTCTTGCGAAACAGCTCGGGTCTGCGCAGTTGGCCACTAGGCTGCGCGCTTGTTCATTGCGCTAATGGCGGGCAGGAGTTGCTCTACCATGAGCTGGGTTTGCGCAATGGTGTCGGCAGTTCCTGTGGCAATCGGGCGCAGAATAAACTTGTGCGCACCGGCTTTGTGAAAGTCTTCGACCAAGGCCATCATCTCGTCTACACCGCCTACGGCACTGTAGCCCTCGGGCTGCTTACCTAGGCGTTTTTCCAGCACTTCGTGATGTTTCTGCACCACTGGGTCTTCTACGCTGCCAAAGCGGAAGCCAAAACCGGCGCCAAAGTGGTCGTCGTCAATGCTGCGGCCTAACTCGCTGGCGCGTTGTTTGATGGCGCTGATAACTGGCGCAATTTGCGCGGCGGTCTCAATACCCGCCTGCCAACCGGTGCCCCAGCGCGCGGTGCGCTCAATGGCCGCCGCTGCTGAACCACCCACCCACAAAGGCATAGGGCTTTGTATGGGCTTGGGAGCAATGGTGGCGTCTTCAAGTCGGTAGTACTCACCCTCGAAGCAGACTCGGTCTTCAGTCCACAGTCGCGCCATAATCTGTAGGCCTTCCTCGCTACGCTTGCCCCGGCCCTTGGTGTCTCTGCCGGTGGCGGTGAAATCTCTCGACAGCGCGCTACCTACGCCAAAGGCTGGCAGCAGGCGACCGTTGGAGAGTACGTCAATGGTGGCGCAGGCCTTGGCCATCAGCACCGGATCGCGCAGCGCCATGCTCGCCACATTCATGCCGAACTTCAGGCGCTTGCTGCCTCCGGCCAGTGCCGCCATCACGCTCATGGTTTCAAGATTGGGTGTCTTTTCAATAATGCGGTCGCTCTGCCAAATGGAATCCACGCCGCCGTTGTCACAAAGATCGACCCATTCCCAAAAGCCGTTGCCGTTATCAAAGGTGAAATTTGCTATGCCGATGCCTGCGCCGATGGTCATACTGCTCCCCGCTGTTTGGCCTGTATCGATGCCTAAAGCTTAGCAGGTCGCTGCTGGCGCTGGCAGCGCCAATGCGGGTGCTTAGCTAAGACAGGTTAGGCGGTGAACAACCCTAAGGACAAAGACAAAGACAATGACGAATACGGCTATGGATGAGAACCAATACAGCACTAATACGAGAGCGCAACTTTGAGCCTGCATCTGTGAGCACCCAAGCGGATGGCAAGCTGGTGCTGGTTGGCGATGTGGGCGCGACCAATGCCCGTTTTCGTTTGGCGCCATGGCCACAAGCTGGCGCAGCGGTGCAGTGGGCTAGCGATTTGTTAGTGCTGCCCACCCGAGGTTATACCGTGGGCGCTCGCTTGCTGGCGGACGCCTACACACAACTCGCTTGGCCCAGTCTGGGTGCCTGTGCTATTGCTGCGGCAGGACCGGTGAGCGCCGACGGCGCGCGGTTGTCTGTGGTCAACACGGAACTGTTGTTTGAGCAAGGAGCTGTTGCCGAGCAGTTAGGGGTTCGCCCAACGCTGTACAACGATTTTTATGCGCAAGCCCGGGCCATACCCCATTTGCAGCAGTTGCTGCAGGTTGGTGGTGACGCCACCGCTTCAGGTGTGCGCGCAATTTTAGGCGCTGGCTCAGGCTTGGGTATGGCAACACTGGTGCCCAGCGCGCCTCGTCAGCGGCTGGTGCTGCCGTCCGAGGGCGGCCACGCAAACCTTGCTCCGGGCTCTTTTCTTGAGGCCGAACTTTGGTCTGTGCTCGCCCAAGAGCATGCCCATGTCAGTTGGGAAACCGTGCTCTGTGGTCCGGGTATCGTCAATTTGTACCGGGCTATGGCCAGTATTTGGGGTGCCCAGCCTGCGCATGAGCGCGCCGAAGACGTAGTAGCCCAAGGTTTGGCGTCTGATCCGCTTTGCCACCAAACCCTTGAGACATTTGCTGGGCTGTTGGGCGCTGCCGCCGGTAATTTGGCCTTAACCGTGGGCGCTCGGGGTGGTGTGTACATCAGTGGCGGCATTCCGCCCCAACTGGCGGAGTTTTTGCCCAGCAGTCCGCTGCGCAGGCGCTTCGAGGAACGCGGCGACTTATCCGCCTATGCACAAGCCATTCCCCTGTATCTGGTTATGGACGAACAGCCCGGGCTGCTCGGTGCGCTGTACAGTCTCAGCGATTGATCGGGCCAGCGCGCTTGGTGACGCTATTCGCCGCTTTGGTGGCGGCCGCGATCTTGTATTTGCTCACGCCTTGACGCCACTTGATCGGACGGGCGCTGACTTTTGTCGTGGGCGCGGCTGGCACTTTTTTCAATAGTCATGCCTACGGCCAAAGTGGCACCCCAGCCCGCGTCCATAATGCGGCGAATTTCGCTGCGGGTAACCGGCTCGGTAGAGACAATGTCTGCAGCCAAGTCCTCGCAGGTCGACATAAGGTCTTCAGCGGCCACTACCCGGTTAACCAGTCCCCATGCATAGGCTGTTTCGGCGTCGAGGTAATTACCGGTTAACGACAGTTCCTTGGCGCGATTAATGCCAATCAGTCGGGGCAGGCGTTGCGACAGCCCCCAGCCGGGTACCACGCCTACCCGGGCATGGGTATCGGCGAAACGCGTATTCGGCGTGGCGATAATAAAGTCGCACATCAAAGCTATTTCAAATCCACCGGTAATGGCAAAGCCGTTAACCGCGCCGATTACCGGCTTACCAACGTTGGCTACGGCTTCGCCTAGGTCGCGGTCGGTTACGGCGGTGGGCTTGGTTGACGCGGTCTCGCCACCAAGCTCTTTCAGATCGAGGCCCACGGTAAAGGCTCTTCCGGCGCCGGTGAGAATAATTACCTCAGTTTCGGCATGGTCGCGCAGGGTGTGAAAGGTATCTGCTAGCGTCTGCCGTAACGCCCCGGACAGCGCGTTTAAGGCCTCGGGCCGATTCATGGTGACGGTGGTGATGCCTTCATTTGTTTCTACCAAAACTAAATCGTTGTCCAATGTGCGCACTCCTCCTCGGTTTCAAGCATAGTACCGAAGGTAGCGCTGGCGGCCTACGCTTGGCAGGCGGATAATTGGCCGGTCGGTTGTTTGCATCCAAGCGCAGCCTGCGCAGTTGATTTACACCGGCGGCATTGCTTTCATGGCAGGCAGAGACGAAGGGAACGAACTATTTATGGTTATCGCTGATATGCGCGGCTACTGGGCCGCTAGGTTCGGTGCAGGCGCGCTGCAACTAAAACGCTGGCTGTTACTCACTGGCGTGCTGTTGGCCAGCGGCTGCGCCAGTTTGCTGGGGTCGGTTACTGGCGGTTTGGCCAGCAACCTGTCTGCGGCCATTCTCAACAGTGACGATCCGGCGATGATCCGTGACGGTGCCCCTGCCTATTTAATTCTTATCGACTCGCTGTTAGCCGGGTCACCAGACAACGCCGCGCTGCTGGCGCAATCGGCAGAGCTGCATTCGGCCTACGCCGGTGCTTTTGTGGCAGACCCAGACCGGGCTGCCCAATTGCATAGCAAGGCTAAGGCACAAATTTTACGCGCCACCTGTTTAGGGCTGAAAAACGCCTGCGATCTGGAAAAAAGAGACTTCGATGACTTTAGCGCATGGCTAAATACTCAAGGCGCCAAGAGCGTGCCAGCGCTGTACAACCTTGGCAGCATTTGGGCCGGGTGGATTCAAGGTAACAGTTCAAACTTTGCCGCTATTGCTCAGCTTGCTCGGGTAAAGGCACTGATCCAACGAGTTGCCGACTTAGACCCAGAATATGCCGACGGCGGTGCTTTTTTATACTTGGGTGTTTTTGAAACCCTGTTGCCACCGGCCATGGGTGGCAGGCCCGAGTTAGGTCGTCAGCATTTCGAGCGCGCGTTGGAAATTTCTAACGAGCGTAACTTAATCGTCAAGGTTATGTTGGCGGATCAGTACGGTCGCCTAATGTTCGAGCGAGAATTGCATGACCGCTTGCTCAATGAAGTAATGGCTGCACAGGTCCAAGCACCGGGCCTTACTCTGATGAATACCGTTGCAAAAGAACGTGCCCAACAACTATTGGACAGTGCCGATGACTATTTTTAACCAGCTGCCGCTTACCATGTTTCGCCCTTTAAATGCCTCGCTGCGCGCTCTCGCGCTGCTGCTAACGCTAGGCCTGAGCGTCCCCAGCTACGCGGCCACGACGCTGAAAATCGCCACCCTGTCGCCGGAGGGCACAGGCTGGATGATCGAACTGCGCGAAGCGGCGAAGAACATTCGTGTCCGCACCGAAGATCAGGTGAAGCTGAAAATTTACCCCGGTGGGGTAATGGGCGACGACAAGGCCGTGCTGCGCAAGCTGCGCATAGGCCAGCTTCACGGTGCGGCCATGACCTCTGGCGGCGTCATGCAGCCTTACCCAGATATCGCTCTGTACAACTTGCCCTTGGTGTTTCGTGACAGCGCCGAGGTGGACTTCGTGCGCTCGCGGCTCGACAAGAAGTTAATGTCTGGGTTGCGTAAGAAAAAATTTGTCGGCTTTGGCTTGGCGGAAGTTGGCTTCGCCTACCCGATGACCAAGCAGCCAGTCACCGCCGTTGCCGATTTCCAAAACCGCAGGGTATGGGCGCCAGACAACGATCCCGGTGCGCTAAAAGCCTACTCGTCGTTCAACATCACGCCAACGCCCTTGCCTATTGCCGATGTACTTACCGGACTGCAAACCGGTCTGATTGACAGCATTGGCTCGCCGCCCATTGGCGCCATCGCGCTGCAGTGGCATACCCAAGTGGATTACGCCCTAGAGCTGCCGCTTATGTATGTATACGGCTTATTCGCCATCACCGAGCGTGCCTTTAACCGCATGAGTGAGGCAGAGCAGGCCATTGTTACCGAAGAGCTAACCGCGGCGGTCTCCCGGGTCGATAGCGTTTCCAGAAGAGATAACGAAGCCGCAGGTGAGGCCTTAGTAGGCGAGGGTCTGCAATGGCTGCAACCGTCGGCAACCGAGCTGGATGAGTGGTATGCCATCGCTGATCAGGCCAATCAAAAACTTAAGCAAAACGACTATGTTTCGCCTGAAATGTTCGATGAACTGATGTCCCTGCTGGAGGAATACCGCAGCGGTCAAACTGCCGCTCAGTGAGTTCTGTCGACGACCAAGCGACCGAGAAGGGCCTCACTCGTGCCCTGACCTTACTGCGCCGCTTGGAAGACGGTATTTTAGTCGCCCTGCTGAGCACGATGATTGGCGTCGCCGCCACGCAGGTACTGTTGCGCAACTTCTTCGACGGCGGCTTTTATTGGGGTGACTCCCTCGTCAGGGTCACCGTGCTTTGGGTGGCCTTAGTGGGTGCCATGGTGGCCTCCCGGGACGACAGCCATATTCGCATCGACTTAATCGGCCGCATGATTCGGCCCGAGCACCAGCATTGGGTAGCGCGGCTAACGCGGCTGTTTACCTGCGCTGTGCTGGTGCTGTTCACCTACGGCAGCGGCCAGTTTGTTTATTACGAATACATCGACAACGCCATCGCCTTTGGCGATGTGCCCGCGTGGGTGTGTGAGGCCATTATGCCCATCGGCGGCGGGGTTATGGCGCTGCGCTACTTGCTGCTGGCGTTGAGACCATGATCTGGCTCGGCGTAGCGGTCATTCTTGCCATGGCAGCCTTGGGCGCACCGCTGTTCGCGGTGCTCATGGGCGCGGCCATGCTGGGCTTTTACAGTGCCGATATTGAGCTGGCCATTGTTGGCATTGAGCTATACCGCATAGTCGACACCCCGTTGCTAGTGGCACTGCCACTGTTTACTTTCAGCGGCTATTTGCTCAGTGAAGCCAATACCTCTACCAGGCTGGTGAACCTGATGCAAAGCCTGTTTGGCTGGATGCCCAGCGGTCTGGCGGTGGTGGCCTTTGTGGCCTGCGCCGTTTTCACTGCGCTTACCGGAGCCTCGGGGGTGACCATTGTGGCCTTGGGCGCGCTGCTCATGCCGGCCCTGAAAGAAGCGGGCTTTACCGAGAAATACAGCCTTGGTTTAGTAACAACGTCGGGTAGTTTAGGGTTGCTGCTGGTGCCTTCGGTGCCGCTTATTTTGTACGGCGTCATCGCTCAGCAGATTGGTGTTGGCGAGTCCTTTACCATTGTCGAGTTGTTCATTGCTGGCGTTGCTCCCCTGGGTGTGATGCTCTCGCTGCTAATTTTGTGGACCCTATGGCATCACCGTGGCGGCAAAATTCCTCGCATACCCTTTGGTATTGTCAATGTCCGCAGTGCGCTGTGGGCAGCGCGCTGGGAACTGCCGCTGCCCTTTGTGGTGCTGGGTGGCGTTTTCGGCGGTATCTTCGCCATCTCAGAAGCGGCGGCGGTAACCGCTGCCTATGTGGTGCTGGCTGAAGTGGTGCTCTACAAAGAGGTAGCTTGGCGGCAACTGTCGAAAGTGGCGGTAGATTCCATGGTAATGGTGGGCGGCATTTTGCTCATTCTTGGCATTGCACTGGCGTTTACCAACTTTTTGGTCGATGCCGAGGTGCCCCAATATCTGCTGCAGCTCGTCAATCAGTACATTGAAGACCCGCTGAGTTTTCTGATTTTGCTCAACATACTGCTGTTATTACTCGGCGCAATGCTCGACATTTTTTCGGCACTGGTCATCATGGTGCCACTGCTGTTGCCAGTTGCCGTAGGCTACGGCATCCATCCGGTGCACTTGGGCATTATTTTTCTGGCGAACATGCAAATCGGCTACTTCACGCCACCGGTAGGTATGAATCTGTTCATTGCCAGCTACCGCTTCAAGAAACCGCTTACCGAGTTGTATGCGGCAACCTTGCCGTTTTTGCTGGTTCTGCTTGTGGCATTGCTGTTAATTACCTACTTCCCACAGTTGAGCCTTTGGCACCTAAACACCTGAGCAAGTTTTATGAGTAATCACCCGTTTGATGTGAGCGTTGCCGGACAGGGTTTGTATGACGTGACCCCACAGGTCAAGGCGGCGGTGGCCGAAAGCGGTATTGCCGACGGGCTTGCTACGGTGTTTATTCGGCACACCTCGGCGAGTCTGCTGATACAGGAAAATGCCGATCCTGCGGTGCAGGCCGACTTGCAGAACTGGTTGTCGCGCCTGGTGCCAGAACACGACGCCATCTACACCCACACCGAAGAAGGGCCAGACGATATGCCCGCCCATATTAAGGGGGCGTTAACCGCAGTGCAGGTAGCGGTGCCGGTGATGCAGGGCAAACTCGCCCTTGGCGTTTGGCAAGGGGTTTATCTTTGGGAGCATCGACACAGTGCGCGCACGCGCTCGTTGATCGTCAATGTGCTGGGTTAAGCGGTTGGGCTAGCCTGTGGGGCTGATTTGTGAGGCCGATGTGGGAGGAAGATGTTGGCCGCTAGAGATTATCGCGGATCTCGTCCATCCACTTTTTGTGCCCGTCCGGGTCGAGGATCATGCTGGAAAAATACGCCAGCAGGTCTTTGTGGGTTTGATTCAGCTTGGCTTCAAGCATGGCCTGCTCACCGGCTTTGCTGTCGATGAAGGTGAAAACTGAGGTTAAATCTTCCTGCTGGCCGAGTACGGCCTTTATCTCGCCCACCACTAAGTCGTGCAGGTCTTCGAGGTCGTCTTCGTCAATACCGGCCTCGCCCGGCGATAGCACCACATTCGCCCACAGGGTGGCCACATAGACCTGATAAAGGCTTCGATCAATAAAGCTCTCGGCCACAGTGGAGCGTTCTTTTATGTCGGTGAAAACCGGTTCGAAGGCATAGCGTAATTCGGTTGGGTCAAGCATGAGCAGATGGTGCCACAGCTACCCGGCCAGCACTACGGTGGGTTCAGGTTCGCGGCCTGTACAAGTTTCGGGTGACTCGCAACATTGCATCAACTTTGTGCGCTGCGTAGTGTAGTGCGGCTCAAGACACGTTGGAGAGAGACTGTGTTGCAATTCGATCGAGTCAGTTTAGACGATCAATCTCAAGTGCTGCGCCAGCAGGTGCGGGACTTTATCGAGGACAACCGCGAACACCTGCCCAAGCCTAATTCAGATTTTGTTACCGGCCACGATGCGCAGTTTTCGCACAAGCTCGGTGAGCAGGGCTGGATCGGTATGACATGGCCTGAGGAAGTTGGTGGCGGCGCCAAAACCAATTTCGACCGGCTGGTGGTAACCGAAGAACTGCTGGCTGCCGGCGCGCCGGTAAGTGCCCACTGGATCGCCGACCGGCAAAGCGGGCCACTGTTGCTGCGTTTCGGCACGCCTGAGCAGCGGCAAAAGTACTTGCCCGGTATTGCCCGAGGTGAAAGCTATTTTTCCATTGGCATGAGCGAACCCGATACCGGGTCCGACTTGGCGTCCGTGCGTACTACGGCCACTGCTGAGGGAGACGCTTACCGTATTAACGGCACCAAAATTTGGACCACAGACGCCCATCGCAACCACTACATAATCTGCTTAGTGCGCACCGAGGCCGCGTCGGAAAATCGCCACGCCGGGTTCTCGCAAATTATTGTGGATTTAAAAAACGACGGCGCCAAAGTCCGGCCAATACGCAACATGGCCGGCGGCGAAGATTTCAACGAAGTGGTGTTCGATAACGTACTGGTGCCGAAAGACCGAATCGTTGGTGAGCCGGGCAACGGCTGGCAGCAGGTCACCTCGGAGCTGGCCTACGAGCGCAGTGGCCCCGAGCGCTTTTTGTCCTCGTTTCGTGTGTTTGTTGAACTGGTGCGTATTTGCGGCGCTAATCCATCGCCTCATCAGGCTGCGGCAATTGGCCGTATTGCCTCGCACTTTATGACCCTGCGCCGTATGTCGCTGTCTGTGGCGGGCATGCTGGAAGCAGGCAAAGATGTCAGCGTGGAGGCTGCACTGGTAAAAGAGCTGGGTAACAACTTCGAGAAAGTGCTGCCAGAAATCGCCCGGCTTGTGGTCCCGGATTTGAGCGTTGTCGACCCGCAAAAACAGCGTCTGTTTCGCGAGACGTTTGAAGAAACCCTGATGCTCTCACCGTCCTTTACCCTGCGCGGCGGCACCCGGGAAATCATGCGCGGCGTTATCGCTCGTGGTCTGGGCCTGCGCTAAGGAACTCTCATGGATACCTCACAACTGATCATTGATAGCGCCGAGAAGATTTTTGGCGACCACTGCGATAAGCCTCTTTGGGATGCCACCGAGCAGGGGGCTTTTCCTGCCGAGCTGTGGCAACAAATTGTCGACAACGGCTTTCACCAGTTGGGCAGCCCGAACAGTGGTACCGACACCCGGGACCTGTTCGCCTTCCTAAAAGTCTGCGGGCGCTATGCGGTGCCGCTGCCAATGGCCGAAATTTTACTGGCCAACCAGTGGCTGGGGGCGCAAGCGCCCGCCCAAGGTTTTGCCAGCATTGGCGCGCAGGCAGACGATGCCGTGCTGCAGGTGGCATGGGGTCGCGAGTCGGCCACGGTGATTGGCGTGGAGGCGGGTAGTCACGAACTGCGCGTTTATACCGACAGCGCAACCCAAGCCCAGAGTACTAATTTGGCCGGTGAAGCCCGGGATACCATGAGCGGTGGCGTCGAGCAGTCGCGTATTGAATTGGCCGCTGCCCCATACGCGCAGTTGGCGCTGGCCCGGGCTAACCTGATGGCCGGTTGCCTACAGGCAGTGCTCGACTTAGGTCTGCAATTTGCCGCCGAGCGCAGCCAGTTCGGACGCTCGATTAGCAAGTTTCAGGCCATTCAGCATGCGCTGGCGGTCGTCGGTACAGAGGTCGCGGCTTCTCAGCGGGCTGCCGACGCGGGTGTTGACGCCATGGGCACCGAGCGGTTTGAGCAGGAAGTTGCCGCCGCCAAGGCCCGGGTAGGCGAGGCGGTAGGTATTGTTGCCGAACAGGTGCATCAGGTGCACGGTGCCATGGGCTATACCTACGAGCATCGTTTACACCACTTCACCCGCAGGCTGTGGGCGTGGCGCGACGAGTGGGGTAATGAGTTTTATTGGCAGACCAAGCTTGGGCAACACCTTGCGGGCTTGGGCGCCGATCAGGTCTGGGGTTATATCGCCACGCCAAGCTAAGGCGAACTAGTGCCAGCTAAGGTGAACTAGGCGCGGCTAGGGTGAGTTCGGATTGAGGCTGGCCAAGCGCGTCAGACGCGGGTCGTCTTCCCCCAAGTAGCGGCGAATCACCCCGCCCACAAAGGCCATATCCAGCGTGCCTGCGTCACGCATGGCTTCAAGGTCGGCCCAGTCCTTAGTGCGATCGAAGAACACTTTGAAGACCGCTACATCCTGACAGCTTATAAAGGGCAGTTTGCTGCCAGCAAAGTCTTCCCAATGAATACGCTGTAACAAATCGTCGTGGTAGTCGGTGCTGTTAAAAAACAAGTCCAGCGGTGTTTGTTGCCACCAAAGTCGGTGCTGTAGGTCGCGCTGCAGACGCTTGCGGTCGGTTTGAGTCCAAGTCACACCATTAGGGAGGGCCTGTAGCACCCTGGGAATTTGGTCTTTGCCAACAAAAAGATTCACGTCGATATCAATGGTGCCGCGAGCACTGCCAGTACACCAAGCCAGCGCCAAGGCGCCGCCAAAGGCGTGGGGTACTTGGGCCGCCGCAAGGGCCTCGTGGCAGCTACGGATTTTGTCCACCAGATGCATCGTCAGGGCTAACCCGCGCGAGGAAAAATTGGTGCGTTTAAGCGTTTGCTGGGTTTTGCGGGGAACTGCTCGGCCAGCATCAGTACCTCGGCCAGCTCCTGTCCTCTGGGTACGCCATTGCTGAAGCGAATTCGTGGTCGCAGGGAAACGTCCATGGCATAGCCACAGGCTGCGATGATGCGTTCCAGTGTGGCTGTACTCGGCGCCTTGCTGCCCTTCATATAGGCATTCAGGGTTGCATGTGAGGGGTTCGCCTGCCGACCCAGCTGGCGCAGGCTCAGGCCGCTGTCTTGCCATGCGTTGCGCAGCAACGTGCTGGCCCAGTTGGTTGAGGTGTTGTTCATGGCTGCCCCCTAACGGCATTCACTATGCTATGCACAGCGGTATTCATAATGGTATTCAATTGAATACCATTATGAGCAGTACCATTTAGGCTGTAAAGCCGCCGCTTGTTTTTTTGGAGCGGGAGGTGGAGGGGGAGGGGCGCTCGCCTTGCCTAGAAGTTAACGATCATCTTGCCGGTATTGGCACCGGTGAATAGGCCGATAAAGGCATCTGGCGCTTGCTCAATGCCTTGGTAGACGGTTTCCTTGGTGGTGACCGCACCGCTGCCCACCCAGCCTTCCATATCGGCCCGAAACTGCGGCGCCATATGCATGAAGTTGCTAACAATGAAGCCGCGCAGAGTAAGACCCAAGCCGATGGCCATGGACAAATTGTTCGGCCCGGGACGCGCCTCGGTGTCGTTATAGGTGGCTATGGCACCACACAGTGGAATACGACCGTTGGGACGCATACACATAATGGCGGCCTGCAAATGGTCGGCACCCACGTTGTCAAAATACACATCTATGCCAGCTGGTGCGGCTTCCTTGAGGTGACCGACAATGCTGCCGTCGTTGTAATTAAAGCCGTAGTCGAACCCCAACTCGTCCTGCAGCAATTGGGCTTTATCATCAGAGCCTGCGCTACCAATAACCGTGCAACCTTTGAGCTTGGCGATTTGGCCAACAATGCTGCCTACTGCACCAGCGGCCCCAGACACGAACACGGTCTCGCCGTCTTGCAGCGCGCCCACTTCCAACAGACCCACATAGGCGGTCATACCCGGCATGCCGATGGCACCAATGTACTGCGAAGGCGCAGCGGCGATATCACCAAGGCGCTCAATGCCGGCAGTTGACGCGGTAAAGCCCTCGCGCCAGCCATGGCTGCTAGAGACATAGTCACCAACATTGAAGTCCGCGTGGGCTGACGCCGTAACCTGACCAATGCTGCCGCCACTGAGTACCTCACCAATTTGAAACGGTGGCACATAGGACTTGCGGTCATACATGCGTCCGCGCATGTAGGGATCTACCGACATACAGACATTTTTTACCTGTATCTCGCCGTCTTGGGGGTCCGGAGCGTCGATTTCGATGATTTGAAAGTCTTCGGTTTTGGGCATACCCACCGGGCGGGATTGCAGGGCAACAGCGCGTGCTTTCATAAGGGTTCTCTCAGTTGATTGATGCAGTGATGGTGTTGAAGCAGGGCAATGGCCTACTCGTTAGAAATATCAATTTCTTGGCTGGTAATAAATTCCAGCAGCGCCGCTTGGCCATTGCGTGTGGCTTCAATACCGCGCTCAAGAGCCGCCACAATGTCGTTGGGGTCTGTAACCCGCTCGCCATAGCCGCCAAAGGCCTTGGCCATGTCGGCATAGTGGCCGGAAATTTCAATGGCCCCATATTTTTCTTGGGACACCGGCATGATGGGAATTTCAATCGCCATGGAAAAGTTGTTAAACAAAATCGACAAAATGGGAATGTTCTCGCGCACGGCGGTTTCAAAGTCCATGCCGGTAAAGCCAATGGCCGCATCACCCCACACATTGATGCACAGTTTTTCTGGAGCCGCGAGTTTCGCGCCCATGGCAAGCCCCAGCCCGTAACCGAGTTGGGTAGATTTACCCCAACCGATGTAGGACAGCGGCGTAGTAGACTCCCAAAACGGTGTAGTTTGGTCACGCGGGCTACCTGCATCGTGAGTAATAACCACATTGTCTTTGTCTACTAAACGGTCCAGCTCGGCAACCACCCGATAAGGGTTAATGGGGGTGTCGTTGCTGGTGAGCTTGGGCAGCCA
>MDTB01204871.1_pt1 | contig 14084 bp, 12 predicted proteins | sample 811161 | NCBI WGS metagenome assembly MDTB01 (sample SAMN05326650, study PRJNA326480) | marine metagenome | isolation source: seawater | place: Mediterranean Sea | collected 2009
CTTATTCTTTGAGTTTTTTTTAACTTCGCCCATAAAAACAAGATTAACATTTTTTTCAAAAAAATATTTCTGAATTTTTTTTTTTTTATTTTTATCAATTATTAAAATAAGTCCAATACCACAATTAAATGTTTTTATCATTTCTTCGGCATTGATATTACCAACAGTTGCTAGCCATTTATATTTGCAATCTGAACTAAAATCTTCTAAATTTATTTCGGCTTGAAAATTTTCAGGAATAATTCTCTCTAAATTATCTTTAATACCTCCTCCAGTAATATGAGCCATTGCTTTAATAGATTTATTCCTTACTAATGGTAATATCAAATTAACGTAAATTTTAGTTGGTAAAAGCAGATCTTGGTATAAATATTTTTCTGAAGACTCGTAAGGCGTTTTTTGAAAGATATCAATTTTATTCTCTTTTAAAACATTCCTTATTAAAGAAAAACCATTGGAATGAAAGCCATTAGACTCAATACCGAAAATTAAATCATTTTCTTGAACATTATTTTTGTTCAAAAGGTTTTTTCTTTCAACAACTCCAACGGAAAATCCAGCTAAATCAAATTCTCCATTCTTATAGAGTCCAGGCATTTCTGCTGTTTCTCCTCCCACAAGTGAACAACCAGCCGTTTCACATGCAAGATTAATACTTTTAATCAATTCTATAATCATCTTTTTATTAATTGACGATAGAGAAATATAGTCTAAAAAGAATATCGGTTCGCCTCCATTAACTAAGATATCATTTACACACATTCCTACGAGATCATATCCCAAATAGTTGTAAAAGTTAGCTTCAATTGCTAGTTTTAGTTTTGTTCCAACACCATCTGTGCTACTTAAAAGTATTGGATCATTGTAATTTAGTTTTTTCAAGTCAAATAAAGCTGAAAAACCTCCTGGATTATTTATTATTTCTTTTCTAACAAAGGTTGAAGAGATATCTTCTATTTCTCTTACTAGCTCATTGGATTTTTTTATATTCACACCTGATGATTTGTATGAATTATTTAATTTTTTTTTCATAATTTATAATTAAATTTATAGAATTTTTTAGACAATGTAATAAGTTAGAATATATATAAATTTTAAAAAAAAACTTTTTTTACCAATTGAAAAATCTTTTTAAATATTTTTGTACCATATTTTTAGTTTTCTTTCATGAAAATTTAAATTCTGAGGAAAATATATATTTGATTAAAAATAATGAAATTTCTATCGAGATTTCTGATATTCAAAAGGCTAGACTTCAAGCGAAAGATATAGCTTTTTACAATGCTTATTCAAAATTAATTGAAAAAATTATTCCGGTTAGCGATCAAAATAAAAATTTGTCTTTAGAATTAGATGACATTAGGAATTTGGTATCAGATTTTACTTTCAAAAAAGAAGATTTTTTTCAAAAAAATTATTCTGCAAAAATTGATGTAAATTTTAATCCACAAAAGGTTGGTGAACTACTTAATAAATTTGATATAAGTTTGAGCAATGTTATATCAGAAGAATTCTTAGTTTTACCAGTTCATAATAATCATAATACTTACTATCTCTGGGAAAAAAATAATAAATGGTATCACGAATTAAAAAAAAATTACCAACAAAATGGTCTGGTGAAACTTTTTTTTCCTGAATTAGTAATTAAAAATAAATTTAATATGACTGTTGAAAATGCAATTCAATTTGATGAAAATAGTTATAAAAAAATTTTAAACGATTACAAAAAGAATTCTATTATAATGATTTTTTTTGAAGAAAATTATGATTATAAAATAGAAAGCTTTATCTCAAAAGTAAATTTTAAAGTTTACTCGCAGAATAAATTCGAAAGCATTAAAATCAATAACAGATTGTTGGAATTAGACTATTCAAAAAATACACAGATAGAGTATTTTGCAAAATTAAGCTTGAAAGAACTTAATGATTGGTGGAAAAGTAAGATAAATATATCAAATAAAGTTGAAAACATAAAAAAATATGTAATTTCAAATGAATTTTTTAACCTAAAAGATTCGTTGAAATTAGAAAGTATATTAAGAAAGAATTCTTTAGTTATTGATTTAGTACCAAGAGTTATTTCTAAAAATATAATTTTTTACGATCTAAAATCATACGGTTCAGTTGAAAAAATTAATTTAGCCCTACGAGCTTTGAATTATCAAATTGAATACGAGTCAGACTCAAAAATTTATTCATTGACGAAAATAAATCCCTAAAATGGAACAACAAATTTTAGAGTTTGATTTCAAAGATACCAATAAAAATGGTATATTTTATGTTTCTGAAAAGAACCGTTTTGCATTCGAATCAATCACGTTGTGGCCAAATTGGCAAAAAAAATTTATTTTTATTTATGGACCAGAGGCATGTGGTAAGTCCCATATTGCAAATTTGTGGAGAAAAAAATCTAATGCTCAAATAATAACTAAAAAATTTCTTGCAAATATTTACAATAAAAAAAATCAAAACTTAATTAATAACACGAGAAATTGGTTATTTGAGGATATAGATAAGTTTCTTATATGCAAAAAAAGCAATTTAGATGAGAAAATATTAAATCTTGTCAACTTACTATCTGAAAAAAAATCATTCCTTTTAATCACATCAAAAACACCTCCACCAAACTTTTCTTTTATTTTAAAAGATTTACTTTCAAGATTAAATGCTTTTTTAGTAATCGAAATCAAAGAACCAGACCAAGATCTTTTGAAGAAAATAATAGTTAAAAGGTTAAAAATTCGACAAATTAATTTAACTAATAGGCAAATCTTATTTTTAATTAACAGGATTGAAAGAACTTATTTAAATATAAAAAAAGTAACTGACTTAATTGATAAATTATCTCTTCAAAAAAAATCCAATATTAATATAAACTTATTCAAAGATATCCTAAAAAGTCTTAAATAAGATAATCTTCTTTAAGTTTCTTACCAAAAACCTTATATCTCCACCCATGAAAAATTTCTGATTTCTTACCTAAAAATAAATCTATTAAATCCTGCTTATTAGCAATTATTGATGGATTAATTTTTAAGTCATTAGAAACCTGATTTAATATAGTTCGTGCTTTTTTAACTTTTTCTTTTATTTTAGAATCTATTTCAAAACTTTTTATTTTTACTTTAAAAAAAAGTTTCTTATCCAGCAAACTCATTATTTTTTTTTGCAAAAATGAATTATTAATCTTTTGTACAATTTTAACTTTCTCATCTTTATTTATATTTTTTTTTGATAATTTAATAATATCTGAATTACTTAATATCTTTTTGATAGGAACATTTTTTTTTTTAGCTTCGATTTCTCTTAACTTAGATAATTTCTTTAATAGAAAGAGTTCATTTTTGTACATTGGTTGAAAACGTATTTTTTTCCATGCTATCTCTTCTCTTTTTAAAAAAATTTTTTTGTCAAAAATTTTATTGTGAAGCTCTAAAACCCAGTTAAGTCTCCCAAGACTTTTAAGTTTTTTAAAAATTATATTATAGATTTTGATAAGATACTTTACATCGTTGGTTGCATAATTTGTTTGCTCAAAAGTCAACGGACGATTTCTCCAATCTATTCTTCTTTCTAATTTTGATATGTTTACATTAAGTAAATCTTTAATCATTTTTTCTAGACTGACCGTTTCGTTTGTATTTATTGCGTGCAATGCAATTTGAGTATCGAATATATTATTAGGTATTTCTTTGAACAAATTAAAAAATACTTCTAAATCTTGCCGTGCTGAATGAAAAATCTTTATAATATCTTTTTGGTAGAGTAAAATTTTAATAAAACTTAGATCTAAATTCGTTTCTATTAAATCAATTAAAACTATCCTCTTTTTATTCGCAATTTGAATTAAACATGGGATTGGAGTGTAGGTGTCGGTCCAAAAAAATTCCGTGTCAACTGCAATTATTTTATCCTTTTGACATTCTTGAGAAAATTGTTTTAATTGAGAATTATTTTGAATTAACACAATACATAATTATCACTTTAAAATTTATTTAGCAAAACTAAAATGAATCAATACAGAACTCATACATGCGGTGCAATTACAATAAAAGATATTAATTTAAATGTTGTGATATCGGGTTGGTTAAACAAAAAAAGGGATCATGGCGGCTTATTATTTTTAGATATTAGAGATAATTACGGGATTACCCAATGTGTTATTGACTCAGAACATGAAAACTTTAAAGAATTTGAAAACATAAAACTGGAAAGTGTATTAACGATTTCTGGAATTGTGATAAAGAGATCTAATGACACAATAAATAAAAAAATATTTACTGGTGAAATTGAAATTAAAGTTAATAATTTAAAGTTATTAAATGCTTCGGAAATTATCCCGTTTCAAATATCATCAGAGGACGATGCTCCTGAAGAATTAAGACTAAAACATAGATATTTAGATCTTAGAAAGAAAAAATTACATCAAAATATTTTATTGAGATCCAAAATCATAAATTCTTTAAGAGAAAAAATGAAACTTAGAGGATTTTTCGAAATTCAAACTCCAATTTTGACGTCATCTTCACCAGAAGGAGCAAGAGATTTCCTGGTTCCAAGTAGACTTAATAAAGGAAAATTTTACGCTTTGCCGCAAGCACCTCAAATGTTTAAACAACTTCTGATGGTAGCTGGATTTGATAAATACTTTCAGATTGCTCCCTGTTTTAGAGATGAAGATGCAAGATCCGACAGATCTCCTGGTGAATTTTATCAATTAGATTTTGAAATGTCATTTGTGAATCAAGATGATGTTTTTAATACTATTGAGCCAGTTTTATTTGAAATATTTGAAGAATATTCAAATAAAAGCTTAATTACAAAACCTCCATTTAGAAGAATAAAGTATGATGATGCAATAAAAATTTACGGTACTGATAAGCCAGACTTAAGAAATCCATTGATAATTCAAGACGTAACTGATAACTTTATAGAATCTGGTTTTAAAATTTTTGAACAAAACATTAAAGATGGATCGTCAGTTAAGGCTATTAAGGTGCCTAACTCTGGACTAAAACCAAGATCATGGTTTGATAAATTAAATAATTGGGCAAGAGAGCAAGGAAAAAAAGGGTTAGGATATATAACATTTGAAAATAACGAGGCAAAAGGCCCAATTGCAAATAATCTTAACAAGGAAAGTTTAAATTCAATAAAAGATGTTTTAAATACTGAGGACAATGATTCGGTTTTCTTTATTTGTGATAAACACAAAAATGCTTGTTATTTTTCTGGCATTGTCAGAGAAAAGCTTTGTGACGAAGTTGATATTAGGAAAAAAAATTCTTTTGAATTTTGCTGGATTGTTGATTATCCTATGTATGAATATAATGAAAAAACAAAAAAAATTGAATTTAGTCATAATCCATTTTCTATGCCACAAGGAGGTATGAACTCATTAGTAAATAAAGATCCGTTAGATGTTTTAGCATGGCAATTTGATATTGTATGTAATGGAGTAGAATTATCCTCAGGAGCTATCAGAAATCATAAGATTGATATTATGAAAAAAGCTTTTGAAATTGCGGGGTATAACGAAATTGAATTGAAAAAACAGTTTGGAGGAATCTATGAGGCATTTCAATATGGTGCTCCACCACATGGTGGTTCAGCTCCTGGAATCGATAGGATAATTATGCTTCTAGCAAGTGAAAAAAATTTAAGAGAAGTAGTTGCCTTTCCACTTAATCAACAAGCTGAAGATTTAATGTTAGGTGCGCCCAATCATGTTGAAAGTGAACATTTAAAAGAATTAAATATTGAAATTTTAAAGGGGGAAAATGAAGAAACTCAATAATATTTTTTTATATCTAATTTTAACTCTTTTTCTATGTGAAGAATTAAATTCTGAAAATCTACCGTTACTCTCTTATCAAAGTGCTTATGAAATCACACTTGATAAAAATAGAAAGGATAAAAATAAATTTGGCAAGTCAACCATCAAAGAGGCAAATGGAGAACTTCTATTGGATTGGTTTAATAATTGTGGGTCGTGGTCGTCCAATCAAAGAATGTTTTTAAGTTTTTTAAATTCCTCAGGAATTGGAACAGTTAGTGACATTAACTACTCGATTACTGAAAAAAACGATGGCACAGAAATGACTTTCGCGCTCCAAGTGAAAGAAAATAATATTTTAGTTCAGAGAGTAAATGGGGAGGCAAATAAAGGTAATAAAATGAAAATTAAAACTTTTAGTCCTGAAGAAAAGATTTTAGAATTTGATGATAGTGTTATTTTTCCTCATCAACATTTGAAAGAGATAATTAATAATCTAGGAACCAAAAATAGTATATTTTCTGCTAAGGTTTATGAAGGAAGTATTCCTAATAATTTCCTAAATATATCGACTTTTGTAAACGAAGGATCTGCTAAGGAAAATCCAGAATTAATGCCAAAAGAAGTAATCAACAAATTTTGGACTGTAAGAATGGCTTATTATAAAGAAAAAAATCAAACACCTGAAATGGAGCTAACGGCCAACATTAATAGACAAGGGGTAGTAAGTTACTTTAAATATGACTATCCTGAATATTCATTGATTATGAAGCTTAAAAAGTTGATAATTAGTCCAGATATGTGCAAATAATTACTTTATTTTTTGTTCTTTAAAAATAACGTGTTTTCTAACTTTGGGATCATATTTTTTAAGCTCAAGTTTTTCGGTCATCTGCTTAGGATTTTTATTTTTTACATAGAAAAAACCGGTTTTAGCGGTGCTTACTAGTTTAATTTGTATTGTATTAGATTTTGCCATATAACATGTTTATATAGCCGTTATTCTATCTGTCAAGTTTATCTGTCTTTTACGCTAATTTGGAAGGCAAGAAACACACCTTTCATTCTAGGTAAAAACCACAAACTAAGCATAATTGTGATAATCGGCCAAATTAATAATTGTATCCACAGATCAGGTGGATGAGATAAACTTTCTGTAAATAAAATCATTGGTATAATGATATGTCCGACAAGGAAAATTGTTAAGTAAGCAGGTCCATCATCAGTTTTAAAGTCACTAAATTTTGTCTTACATACTTTACAACTAGGATAAACTTTTATGTATTTGGAAAATAAAAATGACTTACCACAAATTGGACACATTTTTGAAAATCCCCGTTTTATTAATTTTAATCGTGAATTAGTCATAGATTTGTTCAATATTTTTTAAACCAATTAAACCTCTTTCAACATTATTCTTTTTTATTTTGAAAGAGACCTTCTGTCCTATTTTAAAAATAATTCCGTTCTTTCTTCCATAAACACAAAGTTTTTTTTGATCAAAGTCATAATAATCATTTTTTATATCTTTGAGAAGTATTAAACCAGAAAAAGGAAAATCTTTTGCCTTTATAAAAATCCCAAACTCAGTTAATCCATCAATATAACCAAAAAATTTTTTAATTTTTATTTTTGTCAAATACAAACAAGCAGCTTTTTCAAGAATTGTGCGTTCTATTTTCTCTGATTTTTTTTCCTGAGTTAGTAAATGTTCACAAAGTGAGTCATTTATTTGAACTTCATTTTTAGTATTAACTTCAATCAGATTATTAACAACATTTCTATGAATCATTAAATCAGAATACCTACGTATTGGTGACGTAAAATGCGTATAATTTTTGAGTGATAATCCAAAGTGTCCTTTATTATTATAATGATAATATGCTTTTGATTGGCTTTTAAGTATATTTTCTTTAATCAATTTAAAATTCGGGTTCTTTCTAAGCTCAAGTAAATATTGAAAGTCTTTTGATTTGGTAAAACTAGTTTTCTTCAGTTTGATGCCATAATTCTTTAAAAAATCAAAGAGTTTCGATAATTTTTCTTTATTAGGTTTTTCATGATTTCTAAAAAGTGTTTTTGTTTTTTTACTAAGTAATTTCTGTGCAATTGTAGTATTCGCAAGTATCATGAGTTCCTCAATAATTTTATTTGATTCATTATTTTTTGTTTTAACAAATTCAAAATTATCACTTTTATTTGACATAAATATTTTATCTTTATCTAATTCTAAATCAATTTTTCCTCTTGAAGTGCTACTGTCTTTTAAAATTTTAAAAACACGATATAAATTATCAATTACTAAAGCTAATTTTGGTTTGATACTATTGTTATTATTTATGTGATTCTCTACTTCGTTGTAAGTTAATCTGGCTTTTGAAACAATGAAAGCTCTAAAAACTTTTGAATTAATTATTTTTCCTTTTTTATCAAGTATAATGTTTACAACAATACACAATTTTTTTTTATTAGGTACAAGTGAGCATATATCATTTGAAATTTTTTCTGGAAACATTGGTATAACCTTATTAGGGAAATAGAATGAATTACCTCTTTTTTTTGCTTCAATGTCTAGAGCATCATTTTCTTTAATAAAGTATGATACATCTGAAATTGCTACCATGATTTCGAACAAATCATTTTTTTTTGTTGCCCAAACTGCATCATCAAAGTCTTTACTGTCATCGCCGTCAATAGTTACGAAGTCAATATGAGCTAAGTTTTTATGACTTTTTGTTATCTCATAGTTTATGCTCTCTGCATGCTTTATTATTTCGTTAGAAAACTTTTTTCTCAAAAAGTTTGTTTTAATCTCATTTTCAATAATTGCATCTAAAGTAACTTTAGATTTTTTTAATATTTTTCTTTTGCTTTTTTTTGTTTTGAACTTTTTCATTTATTATTTGTAACGCATCCTCTAAACTTATTTTTTTTTTATGTAAACTTTCAGGTAAGGAGTAATTTTTTTTATTAAAAGAAATATAATCTGGTCTGCCCTTTATTCCTTTTTTGATAACTATTTTTTTCTTGGACTCAGGTTCAATTCCTACTTCAATTTCTTTATTTAATGCTTCTTTTTCAGCAATTAAATGAACAGAACGGTCTAAGCCAATATAAAGCACATCATCACCAACTTTCAAAGATACGAACTTATTATTGTGTTTGATATAAGGTCCATAGGGACCAATTGAAGCAATAATATTTAATCCAGTTTCAGGGTGTACTCCAACCTCTCTTGGTAATTTTAGTAATTCTATTGATTTTTCTAAAGTAACTTCCTCTAACGAAATATTTTTCGGAACAGCAGTTCTTTTTATATTATTTTCTTCGTTTTTTTTCTCTAGGTATAATCCATATTTACCTTTTTTTAGTAAAATATTATTTTGTGTTTCGGGATCTTTTCCCAAGATTTTTTCCCCATCTATGAATTGTTTATCTAAACCCTTACTTTCAAGGCTATTACTATATTTGCAGCCTAATTCATTTTTACTGTACTCAGAACATCCGATGAAGGGACCAGTATATGCAAATTTTATCGTAAGTTTTCCTTTTTTACATTTTGGACAAGTTCTATCTTTTAAAAATTCATCACTCTTATCTGAGATGACGTCAATAACATCACTTATACTTTTTTTTTCAACTTCATTAACAGTTTTATTCAGTACCTTTAAAAAATCACTTAAAATTTTTTTCCAATCTTTAGACGCTTTTGTAATATGATCTAACTGCTCTTCAAGGTTTGCAGTAAATTCGTATTCAACAAAACTATTAAAAAAATTATCAAGAAATTTAGATAATATCTTTCCTTTAGCATTGGGAATCATTGACTTATTCTTCAACTCTACATAATTTTTGTCTTTAAGTTTTTGAATAATAGACGCATATGTTGAAGGTCTTCCAATACCTAATTCTTCAAGTCTTTTTATTAAACCTGCCTCAGAATATCTATTTGGAGGTAAAGTAAAGTTTTGCTTTTCATTGACTTTAGCAATATATAGGTTCTCGTCTTTTTCAAAATTCGGAAGTATTTGTTTTTCTTTATCTTGTTTGTCTATGAAGCTGTAAACTTTCTTAAAACCGTCAAAAAATGGAATTGAGCCCGAGGCTCTTAGGAGAAAACCACCTGCTTCAACAATAACAGTTGTTTCTTGGTTAATACTTGGTAGCATTTGAGAAGCTATAGTCCTTTTCCAAATTAGATCATATAATTTGAAGTGGTCACCTATTAAGTCTTTTTCGAGTAATTTTGGGTATTTACTTAGATTTGTGGGTCTTATAGGTTCATGAGCTTCTTGTGCATTTTTAATTTTATTTTTAAAATAATTGAAATTTTGAAAATAACTTTTTCCGTATTCTTTTAAAATTATTTCTTTACATTTTTCTAGGATTTCGGTTGGTAATACTACATCGTCAGTTCTATGGTAAGTAATTAAACCCACTTTATTCTCAGCTTTAAGGGCACTTCCATCAAACAACTGTTGAGCCAATGTGTTAGTTTTAGATGGTGAAAAATTAAATCTATTTGATGCTTCTTGTTGAAGTGTTGAAGTAGTAAAAGGTGGGTAGGGTTTTCTTTTTTTTTCTTTTTTTTCAATTGATTTAATTTTAAAAGTTTCTTTTTTTAATTTTGAACTAATGGCTTTAGCCTCTTTTTCTGTCTTAATTGATAATTTAGAAAATTTAATCATATTTTCTTCAGTAATTTTAAAATCAATCTCTTCCCCAGATTTTCTGCTTAGCTTTATTTCAATATCCCAGTATTCCTCTGGTATAAATCTATCAATTTCTTCCTCTCTTTTTGCTAAGATTTTCAAAGCAGGTGATTGAACTCTCCCTGCGCTTTTTCCAAATATAGTTCTTCTTTGCGTAATAGGAGAAATCTTATAACCAAAAAATCTATCTAAGAATCTCCTTGCTAGAGCAGCATTAACTAAATTCAAATTTATATCCCTTGGATTTCGAATTGCATTTAAAACACTGTTTTTATTAATTTGATTAAATTCTATTCTTTTAAATATCTTATCTTTAAGGATATTTTTTTCTTTAAATAATTCCAACAAATGCCAAGCTATTAATTCCCCCTCCCTATCTGGATCGGGTGCTAAAAAAACTTCATTCGCATTCTTTACCAACTTTAAAACAGGCTTTATTTTTTCAATATCAACTTCCCATCTATTCACATCAAAATTGCTGTTTTCTTCAATTCCTATTCCACTTGATGGAAGATCTCTAAAATGACCAATGCTAGCCACAACCTCGAAATCTTGACTTAGATAAGTTTTAAGTGTTTTAGCTTTTGCGGGAGACTCAACTACTATTAACTTCATAATCATAGATCTTTTATCTTCGAAAATAAGATTTGTCAAAATTAAAAATTTATTTTTTTAAATTAATTTTTGGTTCCTCCTTATTGTATAATCTACGAATATTTTCTCTGTGTTTAAAGAAAGTCATTAGAGTAATAAAAGTCACTAAAAAAAAATTTGAGGTATTTTCATCAAAAAAGATAAAAAAAAGTATTACTAAAGTTGAAACTAGAGCTGCTAAAGATGAATATTTAAATAAACTTGCAATAATTAACCAAATTGAGAGAAAAATGATGGAATAGACATAGGATAGAGACGATAGTATACCAATAAATACAGCAATCCCTTTACCTCCTTTAAATTTAATCCAAACTGGAAATAAATGTCCTAGAAATACAGAAACTGCACTATATAAGAAAAAATCGTTGTTTATACTTGAAAAAAACTCCAAAATAAAAAATCCCTTAAGTATATCTGATAAAAGTGTTAGTAACCCTACCTTCCAGCCACTAATTCTTGCTACATTTGTCGCTCCAATGTTATTTGATCCAGTATATCTTGGGTCATTTCTTTTGAGAATTTTTGATAATATTAAACCAAATGGTATTGAACCAACCAAATAACTAATTAAAATAACAAAAGTTATTATCATGATTTTTTAAATACCAGTCTTCCCTTGACAAACGTCAGCATATTTTTTCCCTCAACAAGCAAAGAATCGAATGGTGTATTTTTAGATTTGCTGTAGAACTGTTCAGGATTTATTTTCCATGGAAAATTTAAATCAAAGATACATAAATCTGCATCGCTTTTTTTTGCAAGCACCCCAGAATTTAAATTCATTATTTTGGATGGGCGATCGGTTATAAGAGAGATAGCTTTGAGTAAGGAAATTTTTTGGTCTCGTACAAGACTTAATGTTAAAGATAATAAAGTCTCTAGACCTACAGAACCAAATTCTGCTTGATTGAACGGAAGTCTCTTTGCATCTTGATCTTGAGGCGTATGGTCGGATACTATTGCATCAATTGTTCCGTCAATAATTCCTTCAATAATTGATGTTCTATCATCTTCTGTTCTTAGTGGAGGTGACAATTTAGAAAAAGTTCGATAATTTTCTACAGCCAATTCATTAAGCATAAAATACGGAGGGGCAGTATCGCAGGTTATATTCAGACCCTCTTTTTTTGCTTTTCTTATTGTTTCAACTGCAGCTCTTGTGGAAACATGAGCTACATGATACCTACTTTTTGATTCTCTAAGTAACCAAAGATCTCTCTCGATAATCATTGCTTCTGAATAAAAGGGAATTCCTTTAAGACCTAATCTGGTTGAAATTTCTCCTTCATTCATGACTCCCTCAACAGAAAGACTTGGCTCCTCAGCATGTTGAATTATTAACCCGTCAAATGCTTTAACATAAGTTAATGCTCTCCTCATCACTCTGGCATTAGATAGTGATCTTATTGCATCAGTGAAACCAAGCGCACCTGACTCATGCATTAGTTGTAATTCGCTAATTTCTTTTCCATCTAATTCTCTGGTAATGCTTCCTGTACAAAAGATTTTTGCCAATGCAATTTCTCTTGCTTTTCTTTGAATAGAATGAATTACTGATGGTTGGTCTATTACAGGGTTTGTATTAGGTAAACACACTAAAGAGGTTATCCCTCCAGAGACCGCAGACTTAGATATACTTTTTATAGTTTCTTGATGCTCCAATCCAGGTTCTCTGATTTGAACCCTAATATCAATAAGTCCTGGACAAATAAATAAATCTTTACAATTAATTATTTCATAACTTTCACCAATATTTTCAATATTAATATGGGATCCAAAATCTTCTATAAATTTATTTTTGATCAATAAGTTCCCTTTTTCTATTTTATTATTTGAGGGATTGATGATACTTCCGTTAATTAAGGCAAAATCTTTTTTAATTTTTTTATTTTGATTAAAAATATCCATAACTGTTTAAATTAATAAAGCTTTTAAGCAAGCCATCCTAACGGCCACACCCATCTGAACTTGTTCAAAAATAGCAGACCTATCAAAATCATCTGCTAGTTCACTATCAATTTCAACGCCTCTATTCATTGGGCCGGGATGAAGGATTAATGCATCGGCTTTGGCAAATTTAAGTTTTTCTCTATCCAGACCATAGAACCTAAAATATTCTCTTATCGAAGGAACGTAAGAACCTGACATTCTTTCCAATTGAAGACGAAGCATCATAATTATGTCAGCATTCTTTAATCCCATTTTCATATCATAAAAAACTTTCACACCTAATTTTTCAATATTTAAGGGTATTAAAGTTGCTGGAGCAATTACTCTAACTTCAGCTCCAAGTATGTTTAACAGATGAATATTTGATCTAGCCACCCTACTGTGTAAAATGTCACCGCAAATTGAAACAATTAGGCCGCTAAGTGTTTTTTTCCTTCTTAAAATTGTTAGCGCATCCAATAGAGCTTGAGTAGGATGTTCATGTGGACCATCTCCAGCATTAATTACACTGCAATGAACTTTCTCTGATAACAGTTTTACGGCCCCGGCATCATTATGTCTAACAACAATTATGTCTGGTTGCATTGCATTTAGTGTCATTGCAGTATCAACCATTGTTTCTCCTTTTTTTATTGAACTTGAACCAAGTGAGATATTTAAGGTATCGGCTCCTAGTTTTTTTCCTGCAATTTCGAATGACGTTCTTGTTCTAGTTGAGTTTTCAAAAAATAAGTTGATACAGGTTTTATTTTTCAGAAGGCTTAATTTTTTATTATCAGTGCTGAGTTGTTTAGCAAATTCTTTTGATAAATCTAAAAGATAATTTATCGATAGCGGATCCAATCCTTCAATACCAAGAAGATGTTTATGAGGAAATCTAGAAGTTTTTTGGTCCTCTTTCATTAATTATGGATATTATATTTTTTTTTTTTAACTGCAATATTGTTTTTTAAATTATTTTTCTTTTTTTTAAATTTTTTAAATCATTGTTA
>MDTB01225578.1_pt1 | contig 14082 bp, 11 predicted proteins | sample 811161 | NCBI WGS metagenome assembly MDTB01 (sample SAMN05326650, study PRJNA326480) | marine metagenome | isolation source: seawater | place: Mediterranean Sea | collected 2009
ACCGTAAAGATGCCCCTTAGGCTCGACTTCGTTCTCAGAGTTTCTATCTCAGTTTTCGTAAAATAGTCTGTCGGGCGCCGCTCTGCCACTTTATTCTCCTTGCCCCAAAATTACTCGTCCACTCTGAAGAGTCCACAGAATTTCCAAAAATGAATAATTTAACCGCATCTTCTTATTTTTTAGGTGCGCCACAAAAATCTATCACTATAGCAGCGAGCACTCCCTACCGATTCGGGTTATAATACCTAGCTATGACTAGCGATGCGAACAACCTTAGATACCCATTTGACGCTCACCCCAAAGCAGGCACTACAATAGAGCTTGCTCCTGGAGTCAGATGGCTGACCATGCCTATGCCGGGCTCACTCGGCCATATAAATCTGTATTTGCTAGAAGACAAAGAAGGCTGGTACATAGTCGACACTGGAATGGCGACAGAAGAGACCGCAGAGCTGTGGCAGGACATCTTTCGCACCGAACTTGAAAACAAGCCAGTGGTTGGAGTGATATGCACGCATATGCACCCGGATCACACAGGTCAGGCTGAGAGCCTTACCAACCAGTTTCGTTGCCCGTTCTTCATGACACACGGTGAGTACTACCAAGCCAAGAGCTTTGCAAATAATACTGGTAACAGCCATTCCTCTTGGACAGGAATGAATTTCTACACCAGAGCGGGTATGCCTGCGAAATTTTTAGAACAACTCGCCCAAAGTTGGGCAAAAAGATCTGCCGATTCTATGAGCATGCCTGGGCTACCCACCTCGTTTGAGCGCATCCAACAAGACCAAATACTAAAAATTGGCAATTACTCATGGAAGGTCGTGATCGGTTCTGGGCATTCACCAGAACATGCTTGCCTTCATTGTGAGGAACTCAAGATTATGATCTCAGGTGACCAAATTCTGCCCATCATTACATCCAACGTGAGCGTTCATCCAAACGAGCCTAACGCAAATCCTCTCAAGTTTTGGATGGAGTCTCATGCGCGACTAATGTCTATGCCGGAAGATACCTTTGTATTACCGGCACACAATTTACCTTTCTACGGAATAAGAGAACGACTTCAAGAGCTCATCGACCACCATGAGCATCGGATGTTTTTAGTCGAAAAGGCTTGCTTAGAAAAGCCTCAGATCGCAAAAGATCTTCTGCCGATAATGTTCGAAAGAGAACTGGAGCCACGACAAAGGATGATGGCTCTTGGAGAGGCAATCGCGCATATTCATCTGCTAATGGATAGAGATCATCTCGCAAGAACACTAAACGATGATGGCTGTTATCGTTTTGAATCCACAAACCCCGCCCTCCAGGAACGTCTTGATAAGGAGGCAGCTCTCATCTCAACTGATGCCAAAGTCGTCGCCTGACCGAAAACGGTTTTGACCCTTAAAAACGAAATCGCTCGCTCTTCCTACAACGCCTTAAAATGGTCTAGAGAGAAAGTCCCCTTCGGAATACGCAGTATTATGGGAATCGTACTGATGGTAGGCGGAATATTTGGATTCCTGCCGATTCTTGGTTTTTGGATGTTTCCCCTAGGAGTAGCGTTCATAGCACTCGATATACCTTTTACGCAAAAGCGCGTTGATAGATTTATGATCAAACTCAAATCTATGTCTCAAGTATCAAAAGACTAGCGAAAAAATGAGTGATTCTACTTCGGCCATCGCCCACCCAAATGTCGCACTGATTAAATACTGGGGGAAAAGCGACGTGACTGAAAACATTCCCTCAACACCGAGTCTGTCAATCACATTATCTGAACTGGCCACAAAGACCACTATTACAGAACACAATTCAGATGAAATTTGGCTAAATCACAAAAAAGTGATCGACCAAAAGATTCTGAGATTTCTTAAACAAATCAGGACAGAAACCGGCATCGGCTCTGTCAAAATTGAGACTGAAAATAACTTTCCTACAGGCGCCGGACTGGCATCCTCCGCCTCGGGCTTTGCTGCGTTAGTAACCGCACTCAACAGCCACTTTTCACTTGGGTTCAACCAAAACGAGCTATCAGAATTAGCAAGACGAGGTTCTGCGAGCTCCGCGCGTTCCATCTTCGGAGGGATCGTCAGCCTCCAAGGACCCAAATGGGAAGCCGCCCTAGTTGAACCCAAAAAAAAATGGCCGCTAAAAGTGGTCATCGCAAAAACGAGCGCCAACCAAAAAGAAGTCAGCTCAACTCAAGGCATGGAGCTCACAAGAGGGACCTCCCCCTATTACAAATCGTGGGTTGATGGCTCGGAAAAAGATTTTGGGGATTGTCTTTTAGCAGTCAAAACCCATGATTTTGAAAAACTGGCAGAACTTTCTGAAAAGAGCTGCTTAAAAATGATCGGTACCATGCTAACGACCTCTCCGCCCCTAATCTATTGGAACCCCACGACCCTCCAATGCATACAGACTATTCGCACGATGAGAGGCCAAGGAGAAGCCGTGTTTTTTACAACAGATGCAGGTCCGCAGATCAAAGCAATCTGCGAACCCGAAAGCGCGATCCAAGTATCAGAATCTCTAGCTGATATTGTTGGAACATCCAATATTTTCAACTGCGAGATAGGGGATGACGCAAGAGTCGTATAAAACATGCTCCACCGCTCCCGGCAAAATTGTTCTATGGGGCGAATATGCGGTCCTTGAAGGCGCACCGGCAGTAACAATGGCGGTCAGCCGGTACTCAAAGGTAGACTTAGCGACCACGCAAGGAAGCTGGGAATTCATTTCAAAAGGTTTTAATACACCGGGCCTCCACCTATTCGAAAAAGACTTCTGTTATGTACCAGCCACACAATTTGCCGAACTAACCCTCAAGCACCTTGGCTTCAATGACTTTCACGTGCCTTTCTCATTAAGCTCCGACACCTCAAGCTTCTATCGCAAACAGAAAAAAGTTGGATTAGGCTCCTCCGCTTCCTTAGCCACAGCGACATATCATTCATTAACCCAGTTACTGGGAGTAGAGGCCTCACTAGAAGGTGCGCTGGAAATCCATAAGCGCTGGCAATCAGGTTCGGGCAGCGGCATCGATGTCGCGACAAGCTGGTTTGGAGGAACAATTAAATGCGCTAGATATCCAAATTTAACCGTCAGCCCTTTCAGATTACCCGACTCGTTGTTTTGGCAAATTATTTGGACTGGCCGACAAGCTGACACCCGAGAACATCTAAAAAAATTTGATGCCTCAATAAATCGCAAAAAAGTTCGGCTTGGACTAGACCAGCTCTGTGCTGCATCAGAAGAGCTCACAAAAGGCACAATCAGTCTGGAGTCGATTAGATCCTACAAAGAGATTCTAGAGAATTTTGACCAATTAGCTGACTTAAAAATATTTACGACAGAACACCAAAGGTTAGATAGAATCGCAGCCGAATTGGGGCTGGTTTATAAACCATGTGGTGCAGGAGGAGGCGATATCGGTATCGCCTTTGCCAAAGACCACCAGTCATTAACAGCGTTCAATCAGCAAATTAAGAATACCGAATTTATGGCACTTGATATGGAGATTGCCGTCGATGGCGTCAAAACAAACTAAAAGCGATACTTCCAGAAACTCGCGCATACCCAATTTTTTCAAGATGAGCATTCTTGACCGAATTAGTGCTCTACACGAAAAAGGATTACTTTCCTCCGAAGATGTTCGCCAACTAACCAACTCTGATCACCAGCTAAACGTAAACGTGGCCGACAAAATGATCGAGAACGTGCTGGGGGTCTTCGGCCTTCCCATGGGAGTCGCACTAAACTTCTTAATCAATAATCAAGACTATGTAATCCCTCTGGTCGTAGAGGAGCCTTCAATTGTTGCCGGCCTCTCTGGTGCAGCAAGAATATCAAGATTGAGTGGTGGCTTTAGTACTAATCAAGTCAATACGATCTTGATAGGGCAAATCCAATCGGTGGTATCGGGTAACGTTGATTTGGCCATTAGTCGGGTAGAAGATAAAAAGACAGAGATATTATCTCTCGCAAATAGCCTACACCCCAAAATGGTCGCACGAGGAGGTGGCGCAATCGATCTGGAAGTACATCAACACCAGGCCATTCATGATTCCAGAACCATGATCGTCGTCCACCTGCTGGTTGATACCAGAGAAGCTATGGGGGCCAACCTCGTCAATGCGATGTGCGAAGCCGTCGCATCGCTGATCGAAACACTGACGCAAGGAAAAGTGTTCCTAAGGATACTCTCAAACTTAACGGACAGAGCCATCGCAAAGGTGAGAGTCCAAATACCGACAGCCAATTTGTCAGGAAAAGGCTTTTCAGGCGAAGAAGTGCGAGACGGAATTGTGTTGGCCAATGATCTCGCACTAGTAGATCCCTACAGGGCGACCACCCATAACAAGGGCATCATGAATGGGGTCGATGCCGTCGCCTTAGCTACCGGAAACGACTGGCGAGCTATAGAATCGGCTGCACACGCCTACGCCGCAAGGGACGGACAATACAAGGCCCTAACAAAGTGGTATCCAAGCGCAGAGGGCGATCTGGTGGGTGAAATCGAAATACCCATGAAAGTCGGTACCGTAGGCGGCTCTCTAGAAACTAATCCAAGCGTAAAACTTAATCACAGGCTGCTGGGGTCACCCAGCGCTTCTGAGTTGGCCTCAATCCTGGCGTCAGTAGGACTGGCACAAAATTTCGCTGCGCTACGATCCCTCTCTACCGATGGCATCCAGCAAAATCATATGACACTTCACGCACGAAGTGTTGCAAGCAGTGCAGGTGTAAACGAAGAGCACTTCGACATCGTCGTTGAGCAGCTCATTGAATCCGGCGAAGTCAAAGTCTGGAAAGCAAAAGAAATTGCTCGCAATCTAGCGCGAAAAATAGCGCAACCCCAAACAGCAGATCGTCAATCTGCTTGCGGCAAGATTATCCTACTAGGAGAGCATGCCGTAGTTTATGGCAGGCCTGCTATTGCACTGCCTATACCGCTTGCAGTTGAAGCATCGGTCAGGACCGGTAAATCAAGCAACGGCATTAACATCATTATCCCAAGGTGGGGCCTAGAACAAAAAGTCAAAGACAACGCTCAAGGCTTCGCCGGAATTCTTTCCAATGTGATAAAGGATATGGGACTAGACCAAAAAGACATGGAAATCGACGTCTTTCCAAATGTCCCTAAGGCAATGGGATTGGGCGGTTCATCTGCTCTTGCCGTCGCAATCATCAAGGCAATCGATCATCACTTCGGCACTAAACTTTCAGACCATGACGTGAACGAGCTCGCATTCCAGTGTGAAAAAGCAGCACATGGAACACCGTCTGGTGTGGACAATACGGTCGCGACGTACGGCTCTCCACTCTATTACCAAAAAATCGATGATCAGCCGACATTCGAAGAAATCAAACTGGGCCAACCTATAGACCTAATCATAGGCATCACCGGGATGGAGAGCTTAACTGCCGAAACAGTAGCAAAAGTAAGAAGTGCCTGGAACCACTCTCCTAAGCGCTACGAATCTCTTTTTGATCAAATTTCACTCCTCACGACCTCAAGCCTTGAGTGCCTGCAATCCGGTAAATTAGAGGAGCTGGGTGAGCTGATGAACCTATGTCACGGTTACCTTAATGCACTCCAATTATCGACACCTGAATTAGAAGAATTGGTACACATCGCCCGAAAACACGGGGCACTAGGCGCCAAGCTGACGGGCGGCGGCGGCGGCGGCTCAATGATCGCACTATGCCCCGATAATAAGGAGGAGATCCAGGACGCGATGAATAAGGCAGGCTACCAAACCTTACCCTACACGATCGGCTGACCTTAATTTAATTTTGCGACAGACTATCCCGGGCTTTCACAACTTCTCGCCATCTTGCGATATTCTCTAAAGTTGGCAAAGGAGCAACTTTCACCATCTCCGCAAAATCTAAAGTAATCGCCAAGGTGATATCTGCAACAGTAAAGCGACCGCCAGCTAAATATTCATTGCGAGACAATTGATCGTCAAACATCGGGAGTACCTTCGGTGCTTTCTCAGCGCAAACCTGACCCCACTCTGCAACACAAGTTTCCCTATCCTTAAAAAACCCCGTTATGTTTCTGAACGCCCCCGCGATTTCTAAAAAAAGATTGAGCTCGACTCTGCGTTGCCACATCTCTACATACGCTACTTCAATTGCATTCGAACCGAATAAATTTGGTTCGGGCTCGACAGCCTCCAAATAGCGACAAATCGCAATCGACTCAGAAATATATGTCCCGTCGTCCAATTCTAAAACGGGGACGCGACCAGCAGGGTTTTTTTCGAGATAGTCAGATTGAATGTTCTCTCCTGCCCTAATGTCGACTGACACCCGCTCGCACTCGATTCCTTTCTCCGCCATAAACACGGCGACCCGTCTGGCATTAGGCGATGGCGATTCATGTAACTTCATAGCACTCCTATATATTCAAGCTAAAATCAAACAAGCCGAGCAAAAAGTCGATTACTAGCAAATAAAAACTTTAGCGGCTAGCATAAAGGATAAACAAACTCAGGTGAAATATGACAACTGCAAATATCGCCGTACTCCCGCAGGATTCTCAAATCCTTCGAATAGAAGAAGTTAGCATGCCCGACCCCCAACCCAATCAAGTTGTCGTGAAGCAATACTCATCCGGGATCTGTCACTCACAATTACATCAAATGCATGGACCAAGAAAATCGCCAGTTCTATTGGGACATGAATCTACCGGTGTGGTCCTAAAAGTTGGGGCTGCAGTCAGTCACGTAAAAGAAGGCGATACGGTGTTGGTGACTTGGGTACCAAGAAACGTTGACGGCTCACCTATACCCCCAGAACCTATCTCATTACCAGTCTCTGGTGGATTAGCCGTGGCTCAAAATGTATTTACGTGGGCAGACCACACGATCGCCGACGAACAGTATGTCGTGAAGGTCAACGCGGATATCAAAAAAGACGTCACCTCTATCATCGGTTGCGCCGTAATGACGGGCGCCGGCGCCGTGATAAATACGGCTAATGTGCAAAAGGGCCAGAGCGTCGCTATTTTTGGTGTGGGCGGCGTGGGACTATCAGCAGTCGTAGCGGCCAGCGTGGTCGGGGCCAACCCCATCATCGCGGTAGATCTAGACGATGAAAAACTGAACTTCGCTAAGCGCTTTGGCGCAACTCACACCGTCAACGCGAAGAACGAAAACCCTGTAGAAGCAATACACAAGCTAACCGAAAAATCAGACATCTTTACGATGCAGCGCAAAGCAGTGTCAGGATCGGATTTCACATTCGACTGCATCGGAATCAAAACAACAATGGAACAGATCGTGCCCGCCTGCAGAAGCGGCCATTTTGGCAAATCAGACGGCGGGACAGCCGTGTTAGTTGGCGTACCAAGCACCACGGTAGAACTCAACGCGATCGATATGCTAGTCAATGAAAAACACTTCATAGGAAGCATCGGCGGTTCTTGCACTCCAGATAAAGACTTCCCCGAGTTTCTCGAATGGCACTCAAGCGGCAAACTAGACTTGGAATCCATGGTTACGGCCAGGTACAAGTTGGAAGAAATCAACGATGCTACAACTGCCCTCGAAAACGGCGAAATCCAAGGCAGAGCTATTCTCGAATTCTGAGTCTTAGATTACTGAAAGCGCCTTATATGGCATTGGCGCGAAAAACGACCTGATCAGCTTTGTTCCCACTGGAGCAAAGTATAGGGTTCTTCGACCAGATGATGCTCAAAAACACCCTTCACAGCAGCGCCGATTACAACTTCTTGGGTCGGGTCTCCGATCAAATTACCCACCACTCTGACATTGTCAGCATGGGCCAATTCCACCAGCACAATCAAATACGCGCCCTGCTCAGCTAGAGCTGGGTGGACCGGATGCCACACCCTCTCGTAACTATAAATATTACCGACCGGATCTACTGAACAGAATTCAAGATCATCACTTAAACAATGATGACAAATCCACTCTGGACCCCACTGCCATTTCCCACAGGATCGGCATCGTTGAATTCTTAATTCATTTTCTTTTAAACCTTCCCAATACGCAGCATCTAGAGGGGTTGCTTTGGGTCTCGGTAAGCCTTCATCCAAATAATAACCACTCATAGCGCGACCTCATTACAGAATATCGAATTACTGACAGGGGTTACCATCGGACCAGAAACCACCATAGATATATTCGCATCAGCAATCTGGTTCGTCGATTCACCCCAAATTTGGCGAACCGCCTCGATATTTAGACCCAGCCCGTGCATATAACATTCAGCTAAGTTACCACCACTGGTATTAATCGGGAGATCCCCGTCGGGAGCCAACAACCGGTCATTGACAAAAAATTCATTACACTGCTCAGGCTCACAAAATCCATGTTCGACAATGCTCATCAGCACGCCGCCGGTGAAATTTTCATAACTTTGCAAGACATCCACATCTTTGGGACCGATACCCGCCATCTCATACAAACGAGGGGTGATGCTCTTGAAGGTCGAAGTGGCGTAGTCAGGTGTGTTGTGGACTCCGGCACCAGCCCTATGATGTGATCCACCCATAGCACTCATCACATAAGCAGGTTGCTCGCGCAAATCTTTGGCCTTATCGGCAGATACAATAATCATCGCGGCCGCCCCATCATTTTCTTGGCAACAATCAAAAAGATGAAACGGCTCCACTATCCAGCGCGAGGCATCATATTGTTCCTCCGAAAGCGGTCGGCCAAACATCACCGCCCGCGAATTATTTTGGGCATGATGGTAGGAAGCCATCGATATCGCTCGTAACGCATTTTGCTCCACTCGATGATCATGCATAAATCTGACTACTTTCATCGCAAACATCTGCGCAGGCGACATCAGCCCGAAAGGTAAGACGTGGGCCATATCACCAGAAACCGAATTACTCCTTGAACCCTGCCCAAATCGCCCGAATTGTCCTTGAGCCAGCGCCCGATAAACGACCACGGTATCCGCTATCCCACCGTGTATTGCGGCGCACGCATTTGCGATTGCAGCGGATCCACCGCCGCCGCCGCCGCCCCACTGCATGTTCGAAAAGGTAAGCTCCTTGCAACCCAGCGCAGCCGCTAGTTTTGAAGGATCGTTTCGATCGTTACTAAATGATGCGAAGCCGTCTACGTCTTTAGGTGATATCCCAGCATTTTCGCATGCGGCTATTATCGCTTTTAATGCTAGGACAAATTCCGCGTCGGGAGATTGGCCTCTCTTAAAATACTCGGTTTCACCTACTCCGACGACCGCCGCCTTACCGCGAATACTTCTTTCCATTTTTCTCCCCCTTGACTACGCGATGCCTATCGCAGGTCCCAAGGTAACACATGAATTTAAGATTGGTAAAACCTATATAAATCGATCGTTGTCAAGGGTGCCAATTGAACTCGTTGACGGCATCCTACCTTTCTACGTATCAGGAAGACGCAAATGCCTAAATATGATTATCTTATTGTCGGAGCCGGTTCGGCAGGCTGCGTGTTAGCAAACAGGCTATCCGAGAATCCAAACACTTCTGTTTGTTTAATCGAGGCCGGAGGCGGAGATTGGTCTCCGTTCATCCACATTCCAGCCGGCTGGGCTAGCAATTTTAATAATCCACGCGTTGACTGGGGGTACCACACGGCTCCCGAAATGGAACTAAACGAGAGAAAAATATTTTGGCCAAGAGGGAAAGTGCTTGGCGGCTCGAGCGCAATAAACGGAATGATCTACATTAGGGGTGTTCCTCTAGATTTCGCGGCATGGGAGCAAGCGGGAGCGACTGGCTGGTCGTGGGAAGAAGTTCTCCCTTACTTCAAGAAATCGGAAAAACAGCAAACTCATCACGACGACATGCACGGCGAAGGCGGTCCATTGTTTGTCGAGGATGTCCGAGACAAGCGACCTGTCCACGAAGTCTATTTGGATGCAATGGAGTCCGTCGGGATGCCGAGAAATGCTGACTTTAATGGGAAAGACCAGGCAGGTGCGGGATATTATCAGTTCACCCAACATAATGGACGCCGATGGAGCGCCTCTACTGCTTACCTTAGCCCGGTGAAGCAACGAAAAAATCTAACAATAATTTCAAGTGCCAAAGCAGAAAAAATATTGTTTGAAGGTAAAACTGCCAACGCAATACAAATCAGACGCAAAGAGTCTGTAGACATTCTTTACGGGCAGCATATCGTCTTATCCGGTGGCTCTATAAACTCCCCACAACTCTTAGAGCTGTCTGGTATAGGTGATGGAGAGCGGTTACACGCTTTAGGCATCCCTCTTGTTCATAGCAACCCGGATGTTGGCGAACACCTTCAGGACCACCTACTCTCCAAGGTGGTTTATGGCACTCTGCCAGAACAATCGATCAACCGTGAAGTCCAGGGTTTGCGACTAGTACCCACTGTATTGAATTGGTTTTTGAGACGAAGAGGAGCCCTGACAACCGGTTCTGCACCGGTTGGAGGGTTTTGGTACACACGGGAGGGATTAGAAGCGCCCGACATTCAAATCCATTTCGCGTCCGGCGCAACTCTCTACAACAATCAGGGAAAAATCGAACCACTAAAAATCCCAGCGATGACTGCGGTCGTAAACCAAAGCCGTCCAGAATCGAGAGGTTCCGTTCATATCAGGACTGCTGAAGCGAATAATACCCCCGAGATCCATGCCAATTATTTGAGTGCCGACCTCGACCGTCAGACGATCATCAGGGGAGTTCGTTTGCTACTCGATATTTTTTCTGCGGAGCCATTACAAGATCAGTTGACAGGAAGACTTTCGCCGGATGCCGATATTGACACCACATCCGACGAGGAACTTCTAGAATATATTCGCGAAGATGCCAGTACGGTCTATCATCCCACAAGCACGTGCAGCATAGGCAAAGTGGTAAATGAAGATCTTTTCGTCAAAGGGGTTTCTGGATTAACCATAGCAGACGCTTCTGTTATGCCTTACGTCGTTTCTGGAAACACAAATGCCGCCACAATCATGATCGGAGAAAAAGCTTCGGATATCCTCAAAAATAGTCCGGACACCCCATAAGTAATGAGCATGCTAGATTAAAAATTGATTTACTGATCGGCTGATTAATTTTCTAAGGAAGCCGTAATCAAAAACTGAGGCAAACAGAATAAAAAGGTCCCGTCATCCACCGCTTTTTCCGCCTCTCGAATCAGCTTTCGAACTTTTTCCTTCGCCAAAGTATCGAAGGTATCTATGTAACTGGCCATGTTATTCAGCACGTTTAAGCCCGATCCGCTCTGATCAACAAACGGTACAATAGAGACCGACACACTCCCAAATCCGGCGCTTCTAAATTCACCCATCAATTTTCGACCGATCTGCGGTTCTTTAAATGCAGGGGCGGCGGCTTTAAAAAACTCTTCCACCGAATCCTTCGACCAAGGCTGAACGATCACAAAACCCCAATCGCTATCGATAGCATGCGCTTTACCCGAAGGTTTTAAGACACGCTTAATTTCAGATAACGATAAATTTAAATTGGGCACATATTCCAATACGTTTTTGCAAATTACGCGATCAAAAAAACCCGATTCAAAAGGTAAATTGTGATCCTCAACGTGTTGAAAATGGATGTTTTGATATTCAACGTATTTTTCTCGCGAAAAAGAAACAAAACGCTCATTTATATCAACACCATGAACCTCTCCAGCTGAGCCTACGAGACCTGATAAGCCATATGCCAGAGCTCCAGGCCCAGACCCTAAATCTAATACCGTCTGACCAGATTCTATTTTGGCAGGCTCTAATAACGAGATTTGCCGATCACTCCAGACAAACATTTTTTCATACCTAGAAAAACGATCGTCTTCTATATACTTCCAATGTTCGGTATAGAATTCATCTTTGCTCACTTTGGCTGTCCTTCAGAAAGTGTATTTGATTCTATTTTTGCTAAGTTAATCTTCAAACCCCAAACCATAACGCCAAATATTACCAACAACGGTATCGAGGCCAGGGTCACGGCAGACTGGAGAGGCTTAAGTCCGCCCAAATAAATCAAGGTGATTGGCAAAATGCTAATAAGACAGGCCCAAAACATCCGATGCCATTTGGCAGGGTGTTCGTCGTGGCCTAACTCTTTTGTTGCTACCATCGCCAGAGTGTAAGAAGCCGAATCAAAGCTCGTCGCCGCAAAAATTATGCAAAGCAAAGTAAACGCTATCAATACTAAACTTGCGAGGGGCAGAGATTTCAGTACCTGAACAATCGCCATCGGAGCCCCATCTTCATTTAAAATTGACAGGACCGACACGATGCCATTCAACTCAAGGTAGGCAGAGTAATTACCAAATACCATGAAAAATAATGTACATCCTAAAGTACCGTAGATCAGGCATCCCAAAATAATCTGTTTAAGCGTTCTTCCTTTTGAAATCCGTGCGATAAAAATACCCATGTAGGGACCTAAGGCGACCCACCACGCCCAATAAAATATTGTCCAGCTCTCAACGAAATCGGACTTTCTCATAGGATCAAGCCACGTGCTCATTTTTAAGAAGTTCTGGAAAAGGTGTCCGAAACTTGAAATCCCCATTTCAATGATAAAGAGCGTTGGTCCAACAAGAAAAACAAAAGCCAGTACAAAGAAGGCAAAATAGACATTTATATTACTGAGCCTTTTGACGCCTTTTTCCAAACCGACCCAGACGCTCGCGCAAAACAACAGCGAGATCACCATGATGACAAAAATATCTAGACCAAAACCAATATCTCTACGGTTCAAACCGAACAACTCGGCAATCAATTCAGCAAGCAGTGGAACCGCCAATCCAAGACCCGTCGAAACCGCGCCAATCAGACCAACTAAATACAAAAAATCGATCAATCGACCTAGCAATCCCTGGGACAGATTTCCAATAACGGGCGCGCAAGCTTCGCTCAATCTAAGTGATTTTGCTCCTCCACGGTAAAAAGCCAGGCCCGCCGCAATGCCCGGAAGACAATAAAAACCCCAACCCAACAAGCCCCAATGAAACATCGGGTAGCTGATAGACCAAATTAGCGCATCAGAAGACCCAGCCTCTATGCCATAAGGAGGCGCTTGATAATAATGCGCCCACTCAACGGTTCCCCAATACAAGACGCTGGTGCCGATGCCACCGCAAAACAACATTGCACACCAACTGAATAGAGAAAATTCTGGCTCACTATCGCCAAAAGATATATTTCCGTGACGACCAAACGCCAAGTACAAAAGAAATCCAAAAACGCCTATCGCCGACAAAACATATAGAAAACCGAAGTTGCTCGTCAGGTAATCAAATGCTCCCTCCATGAATTGCTTACCGGCCTCCGGGTTCACAGCCAGAGGAATACACAATAGGACAATCGTCAAAACGCTACCGACAAAAATCAGCCAATCGATACTAGAGTTTTTTACCTTCGACATTCTCTCCTCCGAGTTACGGTCAACTTTAGCCATAAAAAGTCGACAATACTCATCAACCAAGTCTGGCATAATTTCATAAAGAAAGAACCAAACGATTATTTTCTCTCTACCAGAGGTTTGATTTGAATATAAATAACGCCCTAGAACTGTGTCGCGATTTACAAAGAGGTCAGCAATCAGCCGCCGAAGTCATGGCCGAAACCTACAGACGAATCAACTTAGTCAACCCCCAGGTCAACGCGCTGGTTAATGTGATCGAAGAAGAACAAGCAATGCGTGAGGCTGTTAGGTGCGATCAAACCCCTATCGCCCAACGCGGGCCCCTGCATGGACTACCCATGGCCCCAAAAGATCTGATCCAGGTAAAGGGTTTGGCTACTACGATGGGGTTCAAGCCTTTTGAGAACAATATCGCTCAGGAAGACGATCCACTAGTTGCTCGACTTAGAGCGGCAGGGGCCATATTTATTGGTCACTCTAATACTCCGGAGTTTGGTCTAGGGTCTCATACCTTCAATAAGCTATTTGGAAAAACCTTGAACCCCTATGACCTGACGAAAACGCCGGGGGGAAGCAGTGGTGGCGCCGCTGTCGCTTTGGCGACCGAGATGCTGACTCTTGCTGACGGAAGCGATATGGGCGGTTCTTTGAGAAATCCAGCCAGTTTTTGCAATGTCGTCGGTCTGCGTCCGTCAATGGGAAGGATGCCA
>MDTB01147321.1_pt1 | contig 14081 bp, 14 predicted proteins | sample 811161 | NCBI WGS metagenome assembly MDTB01 (sample SAMN05326650, study PRJNA326480) | marine metagenome | isolation source: seawater | place: Mediterranean Sea | collected 2009
ACCCGTGACTCAACAACGTACCACAGAGGATTAACCAATGATTTATGACAATGTGCTGCAAACGATAGGCAACACGCCAATCGTCAGAATTAACAACATCGGGCCGGATAATCAGAATATTTACGCAAAACTGGAGGCGTTCAATCCGCTTGCTTCCGTCAAAGACCGACTGGCTATCGGAATCATTGAGGATGCTGAAAAAAGAGGAGCCATTAAGCCAGGTCAAACAGTCGTTGAAGCGACGTCCGGTAATACGGGCATTGCCCTCGCCATGGTATGCGCGGTCAAAGGATACCCTTTCGTGGCCACCATGGCTGAGTCCTTTTCCGTAGAACGCCGGAAGATCATGAAGGCCCTTGGTGCAAAAGTTATTCTTACGCCAGCAGCTGAGCGAGGCTCAGGCATGGTGAAGCGCGCAGAAGAAATCGCCGCACAGCACGGCTGGTTCCTGGCGCGACAGTTCGAAAATGAGGCCAATCCCGCCTACCACCGCAACACCACAGGACCCGAAATACTTCGTGATTTCACGGGAATGGATCTCGACTATTTTGTAAGCGGCTGGGGAACCGGTGGAACAGTCACCGGGGCCGGCCAGATGATCAAACTGGCGCGACCCAACGTCAGGGTTATTGGTGCGGAACCCGAGAACGCCATGCTGCTTTCAGGGTCCGAATGGTCTCCTCATAAGATTCAGGGCTGGACACCCGATTTTATCCCGGGCGTTTTAGACAAAGCGGTCATTGATCAGTTGGTACCCGTTAGCGATGACGATGCAATCGCAACCGCGCAGAACCTGGCGCAGCAGGAAGGGATCTTCTGTGGTATTTCCGCAGGAGCGACGATGTCCGCAGCGCTGACAATAGCGAAGGATGCTCCAGCGAACAGCACCTTTTGCGTCATGCTGCCTGATACCGGGGAGCGTTATCTTTCTACCCCGCTATTCGAAAGTATTACCCCAGACTCTGACGACGACTGGCTAGAGACTCTCTAGTCAGTCAACCATCAGACCGTCAACCATTAGACAGTCAACTTACGGACAGGCCCGTTATTCGGTTAGTAGCGCGTCGAACTCAGGGACAGCGTTAAACAAATCAGCAACCAGGCCATAGTCAGCCACCTGGAAGATTGGCGCATCTTCATCTTTGTTGATGGCAACAATCACTTTGCTGTCTTTCATTCCCGCCAGATGCTGGATGGCACCGCTGATACCCACCGCAATATAAAGATCAGGTGCCACAATTTTACCGGTCTGACCTACCTGCATATCATTGGGCACAAAACCCGCATCGACTGCAGCACGGGAAGCACCCATCGCTGCACCGAGCTTATCGGCAACAGATTCCAGGAGCGAGAAATTCTCTCCGTTTTGCATTCCGCGTCCGCCAGAAATAATAATGCCGGCAGAAGTTAGCTCGGGGCGCTCCAGTTTGACGATTTCATCCTTTTCCCAGCTTGAGAGGTCGGAATCCTTGACGACATCAATGGATTCTACCGCTGCGCTCCCACCTTCACTCGCTACACCATCAAACGCAGTACCACGTACGGTCATCACCTTTATCGGATCAGACGACTGGACTGTCGCAATGGCATTTCCTGCGTATATAGGTCGCTCAAAGGTATCGTCACTCACCACGCCACTGATATCTGATATCTGCGCAACGTCGAGCAATGCTGCGACCCGAGGCATAAAATTCTTTCCGGAGGTGGTCGTCGGGGTCAATATATGGCTATATCCCTTACCAATTTCAGCGACCAGGTCTCCAATATTCTCTGCCAACTGATGCCCGTAGGCTTCATTGTCTGCAACCAGAACCTTGGTTACGCCAGCTATTTTAGCTGCTGCTTCTGCGGCCCCTGAACAGGCCGCACCTGCTACCAGCACCTCAATATCACCACCAATCGCTTCTGCAGCGGCAACCGCAACCAGCGTTGGCGCCTTAATGGCGTCATTATCATGTTCTGCTACTACAAGAATACTCATGAGATCACCTTCGCTTCGTTTCTTAATTTGTCGACCAATTCTTCCACCGTTTCAACGATAATGCCGGCCTGCCGCTCGGGTGGTGATTCAACTTTCAAAGTTTTAACCCGCGGTGCGACGTCAACGCCTAACTCATCCGGCGTATAGGTATCGATGGGCTTTTTCTTCGCCTTCATGATATTTGGTAAGGATGCATAGCGAGGTTCATTGAGACGAAGATCCGTAGTGACCACCGCTGGCAATTTCACAGTGATTGTTTCCAGACCACCATCGATCTCTCTGGTGACCGTTGCAGTATCCTCACCTAACTCAATTTCGGAAGCGAACGTCGCTTGAGCCATTCCACCGATCGCGGCCAGCATCTGGCCTGTCTGGCTGTTGTCACCATCGATTGCCTGCTTACCCAGAATAATCAGCCCGGGCTCCTCTTTTTCAATGACAGCGTTAAGCACCTTCGCGATCGCCAGCGGCTGCATATCTTCGTCTGTTTCAACATGGACACCACGATCGGCCCCGAGAGCCAGGGCGGTACGAATCTGCTCCTGACAAGCACTTGCCCCAACGGAGGCAACAATCACCTCTTCCACTTTGCCTGCTTCTTTAAGTCTTACGGCTTCTTCAATTGCTATCTCGTCAAACGGATTGACTGACATTTTGACGTTGTTGAGATCAACGCCGGTATTGTCGCTCAACACGCGAATATTCACGTTGTAGTCGACAACACGCTTCGCTGTTACCAGAACTTTCATGTATTCCTCTGCTCGTTGCGGAAGTGTATTAAAGGAGAAGGCGATGGGCTGGATAGTAGCCCTGGGCGTCGGAACGCGGACCGCCGGAAAGTCGCGTATTCTGCCGTTTTATAGGTTCAGAATCAATTCCTTTAGGAATCCAGGTTTCATACAATAGCGGACAATTCAGAATCAGTGGAGTTATGTGTCAATGGAACGTGAGTCAATGGAATTCGATCTTGTAGTTGTGGGCGGTGGACCTTCGGGGCTCGCCACAGCGATCAAATTTGCACAGCTGGCAGCTGAATCCGGCGACGAATTTACCGTTTGCCTCGTAGAGAAAGGATCCGAGATTGGCGCACATGTTCTTTCCGGCGCAGTGGTGGAACCAAGGGCCCTGAACGAACTTATTCCAGACTGGCAGGAACGAGGCGCACCATTGACAAACCCCGTCACGGACGACGATTTTTATTACCTCGTTGATGATCACCAGGGGATGCGACTTCCATCATTACTGGTCCCAACTGAACTTCATAATGAAGGCAACTATGCAACCAGCCTTGGAAACCTATGTCGCTGGTTAGGAGAGCATGCAGAGGAACTCGGCGTTAACATCTTCCCCGGATTCGCGGCAAGTGAAGTTCTATACCACGAAGACGGTTCAATTAAGGGTGTGGCCACCGGTGACATGGGAATTGGCGCAGACGGTGAGCAGAAACCTACATTTGCTCCTGGGTACGAACTCCATGCTAAGTACACTGTATTCGCCGAGGGTTGTCGCGGTCATTTGGGTAAACAGCTCATGGCCAGGTTTGACCTGCAATCCGACTCCGATACACAGCACTATGGCATTGGTTTCAAAGAAGTCTGGGATATCGATCCTGAAAAGCATGTCCCCGGCAAGGTAACGCACACGGTCGGATGGCCCCTGGGTCACTTCCCCGGGGGGACAGGCGGCGGCTCTTACCTTTATCATCTCGACAACAATCAAGTCGCCGTAGGACTCATCATCGATCTTAGCTATAAGAACCCGCACCTGAGTCCGTTTGACGAGTTTCAGCGTTTCAAGAAGCACAAACTCATCAAACAGACCCTTGAGGGTGGAACCCGCGTATCCTATGGCGCACGGGCAGTTATTAAAGGCGGTCTTCAGGCTGTTCCCAAATTGACTGTGCCTGGTGGTCTTATGGTTGGTGACGATGCTGGATTTCTCAACAATCTGAAGCAGAAAGGTACCCACACAGCGATGAAGACCGGCATGATGGCCGCAGAAACCGTGTTCGAAGCGGTTAAGAGCGGCTCGACCGGTAGCGAAGAATTAACTGGTTATACCCAGCGCTATAAGGATTCCTGGGTCTACGAAGAGTTGCACCGGGCGAGAAATACGATGCCCCTCATGCACAAACTGGGTTTATTTCTGGGTAGCGCGTGCGTATGGATCGACCAGTATATTTTCCGTGGACACCTGCCCTTCACCTTAACTGACTCCAAACCCGACCATGCGCAGCTAAAACCTGCGAGCAAGATGGAAAAACCCGATTACCCCAAACCTGACGGCGTAATCAGTTTCGACAAATTATCTTCAGTGTTTATTACCAATACGTCCCACGAAGAAGACCAGCCCTGTCATTTACAGCTTGCTGATGCTGACATTCCCATCAACAGCAATTTGCTACTGTACGACGAACCAGCGCAACGCTATTGCCCGGCGGGTGTGTATGAAGTGCTGGAAGAGGAAGATGGCAGCAAGCGGTTTCAGATCAACGCGCAGAACTGCATCCACTGCAAGACCTGCGATATCAAGGATCCCGCACAGAACATCAACTGGGTAGTGCCTGAAGGCGCCGGTGGACCGAATTACGGGAATATGTAGCAATAGGTCTCCATACCCCAAACCAGATATCCAGGGTATTGTTTGACTTGGTTTACAGGATCGAGTGTCGATAAAGACAGAACGAATCTCGTAATGAATATCAGAACAGTCATTGACGATTATGGGCGCTGGATTCTGTGGTGGAGTATCCCGGGTGTTCCCGTAATTGGCTATGCTTACAAGAACCCAAGCTTCTGGATTTATGCTTTATGCGCATACGGATTTTTCTTCTTTCTTTTTATTCTTTTGTTTAACCTGTACGAGCATACTCGACCGGGTTCCAAAGGAAGGGACAGGAAAGTAGAGCGGACTTAAAACCAGTCCGCTGGTTAGAAATAAAACGGCTCCAAACCCAGCTTATCCAGGAACGCTTCCAATCGGCCAGGGTCTCTGTCCGTACCCAGTATTAACCCCTGTTCAGAATATTCGTCGAACTGCCTGATTACCAGAAACATGGCCTCATCAAAAGCGAGGTGTAGATGCTCAACCATATCGCCTCGTGCTTCAAACGTGCCTCTAACAGCCGGCAAACCCAGTCGATCAAGTCCTGTAAATTCAGAGTACCGATAAGTGGTCAGAGGCCATCGTATTGCTGAGGTATCCGCTTCGTGGCTTCTTCTTCGGCAGATCCCTTGATAGACCTCATTAGCCGGCACCTGCTCAATATCCATCTGATATTCGAAGAGGTCCCTATCGCGAAGAAAAAACGACGAGCCACCGCCTTCCACGAGCGGAACATCCAGAAACCCCAGCGAATGGAAGTACCAGAGCCCGTCTTCGACCGATAAAGGCATTTCATCGCCAAATCGATTGAGTATGGCCTTCTGCCAGCTCACAACTTCAGGCCTCGATAGCTTGCCGGACTGCAAGCCAGCAATCACATCAAGCATGGAATCCCTATCGGGAGACTTAACCAATAACATCTAGGTTTTCATCAATGGAAAAAATACGTTCTCGCTCCACGCACCCACTTCCCCATTCTCCTCAACAAGCAATTCAGCGAGCTGGTAGTAGACATTCCTGGACAGCTTTGCCTCCAGTCCATTGCGAACCATGGCGTAAATCAGAGTTTCACCCGCGTCTTCTACTACTCTGAGCGGATGCTCGGCGTCCACCGTCACTTCATCAGCCATGTTAGTAGTAAGGGTTAACGATTGGTCTTTACCATCACCTAACTCTTGTAGCAGAACCGCAATAAAGGGCGCATCGACGACCTTGATTCGACATTTTTCAACGGGAGTAACCAGGTAATACTCTCCATCCTGTTCACGCCGTAGAACTGTCGAGAACAGATGAGCAAGACGATCTCTGGTAATCGGTGTGCCGAGATAGGTCCACGAGCCATCTGCCTCGATAGTCATATCAATATCGGATACGTTATCCGGATTCCATAGGTGCAGCGGAGGTTTATCCTTGTGACGAACCTCGTCTAGTCCCGCTAGCAATGAGTATGGCGATGCCATCAGAATGTTAGGATTTGAGGTGATAGATCGTTTAGATCAAGTATGCCGATCGCATTGAAACCTTTCATAATTCCAGCGCATTCCCCAGGGTTAAAGGTCAACTTTTCACCACGATATTCAATTATCTGTCTGTGGGTATGTCCGTGAATGACAACATCGTATTCTGCCGTATCCAGCTCCTGCAACTGCAACGGATCATGCACAACCACCAGTCGACGGCTAAACCATTCCAGCGTCAGCGGCGGATCAATGAAACTGAATCCATGACGATCCATTGCAACATTAAGAGACTCTCGTTCGACGTCATTGTTTCCGAAAACACCCACCATTGGCATCTGCAGCTCCGAAAACACATCTATCGTCTTCGATTGCGTTATATCACCTGTGTGTATTACAGATTCAACCCTGGCTTCGTTAAACAAGTCGACAATCTGTCGACAGTTCTCAAGGTTGTTATGTGTGTCAGATACAATGCCAATGCGCATTATTGATACCAGGGAAATAACGCAGGTTAACTTAAAGGTCTGAATATTTGAACTTGTCGAATTGTGAGTAATACTATGGTTACACGCAATACAAGGACTCACATGAAGTACCTGGCATTCTGCGGCAGCACGCGCAGCGGTTCTATTAATCAACGCACTGTTAAGGTTATGACAAGCTGTCTGACCTCGTTAGGTACAAAAGTTACTGAAATCAACCTGACTAACCTGGGCATCCCAATTTATGACGGCGACCTCGAGAAAGAGAATGGCCTGCAGGATGGCATCGTGGAACTGCAATAGCAGATCCATGCGCACGACGGCCTTTTGATTGGCTGCCCTGAATACAATGGCTACATGACCCCTTTATTACTCAACGCAATAGACTGGGCGACACGCTCCTCCGAGGGCTCACCCGACTTACTGCTTTTCGCGATCGGCCCGTGCAGATTGTGAGCGCCTCCCCTGGTGGCATGGGAGGGATGCGCGCCACCAACCAGCTGAAAGCAATGCTTTCCGGCATTGGCTGCCTGGTATTTCCGGATGCCTTTAGCGTTTCCGGCGCCAGTTCGGCTTTTAATGAAGACGACACCCTGGTAGATGAAAAACTGCAACAACGAGCGAACGCCGTGGCCCAGCGCTTTGATGCGTTCACCAAGCGTAATCTAAGTTGACCCCTCCCCCTGGAGCCGATACCGTGCCGCGTTATATTTAGCAATTACATAATTCGGAGATAAAGATGGCAGCAATAAGCTCAGGAGATGGTCCGGTCGCAGTAACCGGCGCAGCTGGTTATATCGGTTCCCATATTGTTTCAACGTTAGTAAAAAACGGCTACGAGGTCCGGGCTTGCGTAAGAGACGCCAATAAGCTGACTAACGTTGCACATCTATCCTTGATGAACAGTAGCGGTCCAGGTTCCGTCACGTTGCATAGTTGTGACATGACGATTCCTGGTGCTTACGATGATGTCTTTAAGGGTTGTGCAGGCATATTTCATGCAGCCGCCGAGATGGGGAATCTCGAGGGCTCCACACCGCAAAAAGTCTATGATGGCGGCCTCCTTGCAACCCAGATGGTAATGGATTCCATCAAAAAAGCAGGGACAGTCAAGCGACTGGTGTATACCAGTTCATTTGCGGCAGTAGGCCATCCTGCGCCAGAAGGTCCGCTGACCGAGGATTCATGGGCAGACATGAATCAGGACAAGCGTGCTCCTGGAAAGGAATGGACCATGGAGGTCGTCGCAAAAGACCGCGAAGTCGCCTATGCGATGACAAAGGTCGATTCCGAACGATATGTTTACAAGGAAGCAGAAGAGAACGGATTCGAGGCCTTTGGCGTGTGCCCTTGTCACGTGATCGGTCCGTTGCTATCGAAATCACACATGCGACCCTGGGTCTGGCAGACTCGTATTGGAGACATGCTCGCAGGGTATGGCCATCCCAGAATGTTCTGGAACATTGTAGATGTCAGGGACGTGGCGGAGGCACAGCGCCTGATCGCCGAGTGTCCCGATAACCATAATGGTGAACGGTACAATCTGGTTGCAACGGATGAATCCGGCATGATTCCACAGCAAGAAGTCCAGGCTCATCTCCAGCGGATGTATCCAGGAGTTGGAATAGCCGGTAATTGGCGAGAAGGTGAATTCAGGAAAGGACCAATTTCAGTATTACAAAAGGTCATCACCCAACTGGGCCTTAAACCACACACAGTGGAACAGACCATCAAGGATAACGCTGATTCACTTTTGGCCTGGGGACTGGTGGAAACACGGGAAGGCGTAGATAACTGGCAACGTGAGGGCAATGAATTGGGTCTTAAGTCAAAATGGAGGCCGCACACCTATCCTGCGCTTGATCCGGAGATCAAAAAGCAGCTCGAGGCTAAGGGCGAGGCGTAGAACGTGGCTGCTGTTACTGCCGGAGATCTATAGCGTTGCTCCGGCCGCCCAGGGGAGAAATTCAAGATCTCCCAGACCGAAAAGCTCCGATTTGCTTGGCTCGCCGGAAGCAGTCGCCAGTATCTTCTCGAAGATGATTTCACCGAGCTCCTCAATAGTCGCGTCACCATCAATGACAACGCCGCAGTTAACGTCCATATCCTCCGACATACGGTTATACATCACCGAGTTGGTCGCGAGCTTAATGCACGGAGTTGGTTTGCTGCCAAATACGGAACCACGCCCTGTGGAAAAGCAGGCAATGTTAGCACCGCCGGCCACCATGCCCGTTACCGAGACCGGGTCATAACCTGGTGTATCCATAAAAACAAAACCGTTACTCGTGATCGGCTCTGCGTACTCATAGACATCCATCAAACTGGTCGTTCCGCCCTTTGCTACCGCACCTAAAGATTTCTCCAGTATCGTAGTCAGTCCGCCCGCTTTATTCCCGGGCGCAGGGTTGTTATTCAATACGGTGTTGTTTCTCTCCGTGTAATCTTCCCACCAGCGAACCCGCTCCACGAGCTTTTCGCCTACCTCGCGGCTCACGGCGCGACGCGTAAGCAAATGCTCGGCGCCATAGATCTCCGGGGTTTCACCAAGACAGGCGGTGCCCCCTTGTTTGACTAAAAGATCCACCGCGGAACCCAATCCTGGATTCGCTGAAACACCGGAGTAGGCATCTGATCCCCCACACTCCAGGGCGAGCACCAGTTCGCTTGCCGGGATTGGCTCACGGGTTGCCTGATTGGCAATAGGGAGCATCCGTTTCACAGACTCGATGCCCTGCTCCATTGCAACTCGGGCACCCGCATCCTGAATAATGTACGTTTGTAGCGTGTCGGAGACGACGAGATTTTCACGGCTGGACAAAAGCTTCATTTGCAGAACTTCACACCCTAGTCCGACAAGCACGACGCCGGCGAAATTTGGGTGACGCGCGAAGCCCCCTACAGCACGCTGGACCATTTGCTGCCCTTCCACAGTGCCCGTGCCACACCCCCACCCATGGGTCAGTGCAACCACCCCATCAACATTTGGGTAATCGCTAAGTTCCTCCTCGCGAAAATGATCCGCTATCTTCTTAACGACTGTCGCGGAGCAGTTGACCGTGGAGATGACGCCGATAAAGTTTCGCGTCGCAGCTGCACCGTTTGCACGTCGAAAGCCCTGGAATGTTCGACATTCTGACTCCGGCACCACAGGGACGTCGTTGCGCCCCTCCCCAAAAGCGTAATCCCGCTCAAAATCACCATAGCCCATATTATGTTCATGTACATGCTCACCCGGGCTGATATCACTGGTTGCAAACCCAATGATCTGGTCGTACTTGCGTACTGGCTGGCCCTTTTCGATTTTCGATGAGGCTATCTTATGACCAGCGGGAATAGGGGCAGCTGTTAGGGCATCGGCTTCGAATGGTCTTCCGGATTCAAATGCGCCGCGTGCGACAACCACATTGTCATTGCCGTGCAAACGAATAACCGGGGGTTCGGTAATCATATTGTTCTCAGGGTCGGTGAAAAGCTCTGGCACCTTACAATTAAGCAATTTTCAAGTCAAAACGCTGAACTGGACAGAGAAATAATAATGATGCATGTTGACCTCACACAGGTTCATAAGACATACATTCATAAACAACCATTCACTAGACAATGGAAGCAATCGACATGGTGACAATAGATTCCCAGGTACATACCTATGAAAGGAATCATCCTGGCAGACCATGGGTGGGTTTCCTGCACGGGCCAGACGAAGTAACCGGCGATGACATGGTCGCCGCGATGGATGCCGTCGGCGTTGACGGTGCGCTACTCGTATCGCCCTACGCAATGTACCGCTACGATGCCAGTTACGCGATGGAGGTCTACGAAAAACACCCCTCTCGATTCGGACTGATCAAGCCATTTAATCCAAGGTCCGAGACCATCGACGATGATCTCTCCGAGTGGGCGACTACACCAGGCGTGGTCGGTGCCCGCTTCATGCTGGCCAGGGAAGAAGTTGAAGCCCACGATCCAGGCGTAAATAACATCCTGCAATCAGGCGCAAAATATGGCCTGCCTATCAATATCCTCGGATGGGGTAAGCTCGACGTACTCACTGAACTGGTAAAGCGGAATCAGAATACCCAGATCGTCATCGATCACCTGGGTTTGTCGCAGCCCTTTGAACCACCGGCACCGGAACAGCCGTTTCAGGACCTCAAGGATGTCCTGCCACTCGCTGAATTCGACAATGTCGCAATAAAGATATCCGGCGCGTGCACCTTGTCTCATGAAGACTTTCCCTACCCGGATATCTGGCCTGCTTTAAACGAGATGTTTGAGGCTTTTGGGTTGGAACGATGCCTATGGGGTACCGACTGGACGCGAGCCATCAATTTGCTGAACTATGAACAGGGTGTAGAGGCATTTCGTATTGCGGATCATCTATCGGATGACGAGAGAGAAAAACTGATGGGGAGAAACCTGGCAAGGATATATGACTGGTCTCCAGGCAGTTAATATGAAAATATAACTTATATATCAATAGCTTATGTAATATATTTAAAGTATTACATTACTTAATTGACGATTACTTCAGTAACGCTAATACTTTCTCTGGGCTAGGACCGCTCGCATGAATCATTACCACGGCCTCATCAAAACCTGCCTCAGCAAATCGACCAAGGTTTTCCTTCAGCTCTCCCAAATCAGTCTTCCTCGACACCTGGATCGTTGAAATAACCGAAGGTCCACCACCCGCTTTTTTGTACTCCTCTGCGGCAATCGTCACCTCATCAACCGTCCGGTAATTTGCCGAGGCAATCCAACCATCAAATTCCTGTGCAGCGCGCTTAACGCCGGCACCCCAGGAGCCTAAATAAATTGGCGGCCCGCCAATTACGGTATCCCACGGGGATAGATTCGACTCCTCCAGGCCTCCTGACGCGAATATTTCGCGAAGGTCAGCGAGCGCAGCGTTCAAAATCTTGAATCGATCTTCGTACTTCACGCCATAGGCGATAAAGTCCTGTTCCGTTGACCCAGCGCCAACCCCCAGAATCAACCGCTCACCACAAATCTGCTGCAACGAAAACACGCGATGTGCGAGATCCATAGGTCGGTACAACGGTAGTTGTAGCACGGCCGTACCGAGCGACACTCGCTCAGTAACCGTTGTAGCCACGCTTAAGGCAATGAGTGGGTCGGTAAAAATAAAACCCCGGCCAATTGCCTGGACAACCCACAGACTACTGAACCCGATCTCCTCATATGATCGAGCCTGATCAGCCAACGAGGTCGGATTACTGGCATCTGCCAGAGGACTCAGGATCGCACCCATTCTCATGTCTTGGCTCTCTCATCTCTATGATCGATCAAATAACACTAACAGGCTGACCTTACAAAATCTTATACAAAGGTTATTATGGTTCAGCTTACATGGTGACCAATAAAGGGGGGGGGAACATGTCTAAGCCGCTAAAAGTTGGCCTCGTGGGCACAGGTGGTATTTCCAACAGGCACATGGCTGCCTATCAGGAACATCCAGACCGGCTACAACTGACTGCAGTCTGTGACGTGGTTGAATCACTCGCGCAGGACTATGCAAAGAAGACCGGCGTTGACGCCATCTATCTCGACTACGAGCAGATGCTCAAAGAGGCAGATATTGATGCCGTCGATATTTGTACCGGGCACAACCTGCATGCACCGCAGACAATTGCTGCTGCCGAGGCAGGAAAGCACGTCATCGTAGAGAAGGCGATGTCCAACACGTTGCAGGACTGTCGGAATATGATTGCTGCTACGGACAAGGCTGGCGTCACACTGATGATTGCTCAGCATTTGCGTCACTCGCCTGAAGCCATCGCCGCAAAACGAATTATTGACGCGGGTAATCTCGGGGATATTCACGCGGCGCGAACGCATGTCATCATGACCGGGCCGCAAAAGTCGTGGATGAACGACGCCAAAGCCGGTGGCGGTGTACTGCAAACCAACTCGGTTCACCATATAGACCTACTGCGTTTCTTCATCGGCGACGTTAAGCGCGTAACCGGCGTATGCAAAAGCGCGCAACCCCAGATGACCAACGGCGCAGAAGATCTGGCCGCTGCAACCCTGGAATTCGAAAACGGTGCTATCGGTGATCTATTTGCCAGCTGGACCACCTATCTATCGCCGGTGAATCCCTCCTATATGATCCTCGGCAGCAAAGGCACGATTCATTCAACACCAGCTTCAACTGCTACGGATAACGCCCCGGTGCGCCACTTTGGTCTGGCGATGTATGGGCTCAAAGAGGATGTCCCGCGAGATCAGCGCAAAGAGAATCCTTTCGAACCTCTGGATACGAGTGATATTATGCTGCCGAGTAGCAGTTTTTTCGTTAATGAAATCCTTCATTTCGAGGAGTGCATCAGAGAGGGTAAAGAACCTGTCAGTTCAGGACATGACAATATCGAAACCATGAAGGTACTTTTTGGAATCTTCGAATCAGCTCGTACACGTCGAGCCATTGACCTGGCCGAGCTCTAATTGCAATCCAGCCGCTATCGTGGCTTCATAGAAAAACAAATAATCTAAAAAAGCTAAGGGAGAACGCAAATGGCGAACGACGCGCCAATCACATCATTAGACGAGTACGAGGAAGAATATCGCGCCGGTGAAGGCACGGTGTTGCCCAATATCGCTTCCAAACAGGCAAACAGAGATAACATCATGCGTGCCACCGATGGCATCGGCGATTACAACCCGTTGTGGCGCGACCCCGATTACGCAGCCGACAGCCGTTTCGGCATGACCAGCGCGAGTCCAAATTTCTGTTACGCAGTAAGCCTTGGTGTCGGAGCCGCCATCAATGGCGCAATTAATCCCGTACGAGTTAAAGATTTCGCCATGAACTACATGGGCGGCGAATTCGAAGTCCATCGACCGATCTGGCTCGACGACACTATTTCATGCATCGAACAGGTTGGCCCGGTAATTCGTAAGGAAAGTCGCCGAATCGGCCCCTTCTGCATCTGTACTGGCCTGGTAACCTATATCAATCAGCGAAAAGAAGTAGTCGCGACCAAGAAAACGCTGATGGCACGTTATATGGTACTCGGCGGCGGCTCGCAAACGATCGAATATAACCGCGAGAACAAAACCGAGGTACAACAAGAGGCACCGGACCCCTTGGTCTGGGAACGCGAGCGCCAAGGGGCTGAAACTCGTTATTGGGATGACGTCGCTGAGGGCGAGGAGCTCCCCCCTCTCAAGAAAGGCACCTATACAGTCACGGAGCTGTTCCTCTTTTCCTATGGCGTGTGTGGCACCAGACGCAGCACAAGAGCTTCGCTGGGTGATCGAATAGAGTCATTGCAACGTTTCGATAGTGAGGCAGTAAAAAGTCAAAGAAGCATGCCAGGACAATTCGACTACGGACCCCAGCGTGTGTGTTGGTTAATCCAGAATGCGACTGACTGGATGGGTGACGATGGTACCTTGAAGAAGCTTGTGACCCAGGTGCGCCATCCCAATTTGGTTGGAGACACCAATACGATCAAAGGCTCTGTGAGCAGAAAGTATGAAGAGGATGGCGAGTTTCTCGTCGACCTCGATATGGCGGTGGAGAAT
>MDTB01058075.1_pt1 | contig 14080 bp, 6 predicted proteins | sample 811161 | NCBI WGS metagenome assembly MDTB01 (sample SAMN05326650, study PRJNA326480) | marine metagenome | isolation source: seawater | place: Mediterranean Sea | collected 2009
CATGGTGTGCATTTTGCTTTCCCATTTCATCCCAGGCATCTCGAATGTCTGCTAAACAATGAATGGCTTTTAAAGTCCCAACAGGTTTGCCAGATTTCAAATCATCCATGAGTTGCTGACGGGCAAATTCATAGAGCTGAAAGAGGTTTTCAGCTATGTCCTTACCTTTTTCAAAATCAAGGCTGGTCTGCAAAGCGTAAATGATAGTTAAAGATCGGGCAAAGTGCTTTGACTTTAGCTCGAGCTGACCTCCATCTGAAATATCAATATTTTGCACAAAAATGCCCATTGATTTGAGTAGAGCATTTAACATTGTTAGTACAATTAAATGCGGGTCTTCTGTTTCCTGAAGAGCTTGATTTTCTGCGTTTTGATAGGCTTGCGTGATTTTTCCGTAATTCATGCCTGTCATCACCTCAATTTCTTGCACAAAACAGCTAGATTTAGTAGCTTTATATTTATGTACGTACCCATGCTACATGACGCGCAGCCGACTAGACTTGCAACAGCGACCAATAGGTCATCTCAATTGGCGCAACCGCAAGACCTAGCAGAGAGTGCAAGACTTATGCCAGTAGAACGGCAAACATCCCGATATGTTGAGGCGTCGGAGTCCATTTCTCGTATTTTTTCTGAACATTCAGGCCTTCCAGTCAGCCAAATCCGTTCAAACCGGCAAGCTCCTTCTACAGTTGTCACGGAAGAGTACCTTCGGGCGAGAGCGGCTTCTAGCCCTGTATACATCCAAAATGTGAGCTCGACACGCACAGAACGAATTTCGAATTCATACGCAGACGCTCCTCGCTTCAAAAATCAAATTGATATTATCGCATGAAATTCAATTTTCATTATCAGCCATGCTCTAACTTATGCACGTCTGATTGAGCTTTTAAATAAACTTGGAAAAGAGCAGCCTCTGTAACGGTTCCAACAATTTTGTTAGAATCGGTGTCAACAACAGCCAAAGCCTCTCCTACAAAGTCTGAAGCAATTTCTATTGCCTGAAACATCGAAGCATCGGCAGGAATAACTGTTTCCGACTTCATTACACTTGTATGCACTTCTGTGTTTGCCCTTAGCTTTAGAAGCTGAGGCAAGAACAGTTTACCGACATATGTTCCATTCCCTTCTACACAATACGCTTCAGTCTGTTGCCTTTTCTTGAGCAACTGTATTGTATCTGCGACACTTGTATTTGGAAAAATCTTTAAAAATTCTGTTTGGGCGATGTCAGTAACCGATTGCTCCATCAAGGTAAGGTTTCCACGACCTTGGGACACGTCTATATTTCGACGCTTAAGTTGTTCGTCGAATAAAGAATGGCTAAATACCAAATGGCTAAACAAATTTGCCACTACCACACTCAACATAGCAGAAACTGCAAAATCATAGGATTCTGTGAGTTCAAATACCAGCATCACCATAGAAATAGGCGCACCAACGATGGTACCAGAAACAGCGGCCATTCCAGCAATCATCAGTGTCACCGAAGAAACTTCAAAGCCCAAAGCGGATAAGATTGTTGAGAGCAAACCTCCAGATAATGCTCCTATTATCAAAGCCGGAGAGACAAACCCTCCAACAAACCCAAAACAAATAGAAATCAAAACAGCCAAAATTTTTGCACAAAACAAAAGAAAAAGAATGGAAATTTCATAATGGCCAGACAGTATTGAAACCAGCGATTCCATGCCGATTCCTATGGTTTCTGGAACTATCATACCAATAGTTCCAAGCCCAAAAACAGCTACAAAAGCCAGATATCCAATGGGCAAACTGAGTTTATTTATAGTTGCAATACCCGTAAGTGTGGTCTTCATTATAAACACTGCGACCATGCTAAATATGAAGCCCCCAATTAACAAAGCTGGTACCTGATTTAGCAATGGCTCAGCAGAAAAATTGAGCGCCAATATATTTTCGCTGAGACCTAACCATTCTCCCACTGAAGCGGCACATATACTGGATATCGCAATTGGAGCAATAGCCCTCATAGAAAAATGTCTCAAAATCGCTTCGTGTGCAAAAATTACTCCTGCAATAGGCGCTTGAAAACCAGCAGAAATAGCAGCAGCAACACCACAACCTATGAAAATATCGTTTGATAGACTTACCGAATGCAAATTGTATTTTCTGAACAAACTGCCGATTAATGCGCCCATGTGCACTATTGGTCCATACTGCCCCAGAGAGGCTCCAGCACTCAAAGAAGTAAAGGCGGCTAGAACAGTGCCAAATCCTTGGCGAATATCCATACTTTTATCTGGTCTGTGGGCGCAATAAATTGCATCTGCTGGTCCCTGCCACGGTGCGCTACCAATCATTTTTTTTATGAAAAAAACAAGAAAAAACCCAGCACCGAGCCAAGCAAATGGAAGTATGATTTCAGCATATTTCAGAGATGAAAATGTGAAGAGTAACTCTAAGCGTAACACTTCAAAAAATTTTATTCCGTTTACAAATAAGTTTGCAATTAAAGATACTACAGCTCCAATCGTTAATCCTATTAACGAAGAAAAAATCAAATACACGATTAATTTCAAGTTTATTGGCAAAACGAGTGAACGCCTTATGCAGAACAAATAAATGACTTGTTAAGTGTGGCACATTTTCGTTTTAGGCACAAAAATTGCTTAAATAGAGGAGTTTTTGGAGAGTATCATGGACCAAAAAAATGGCCGTTGATTATTTAAGTGCGCTAAACGTGGGCAGTGGTCTCAACGTAACTCAGATCGTTGATGCCATTGTTGAGGCTGAGCGAGTACCTCAAGAAACAATAATTCAGAAAAAAATTGATGAGAAAAGTGTTTCTGTATCAGCGCTGGGAACTGTCAAAAGCAACCTTTCCACTCTTGATACAAATTTACAAACATTAGAAGGGCTTAACGGTCTTGCGCTAAGTTCTTCATCTACAGCTGTGTTGATTGAAGAAACAGGTACTTTTTCGGTTCAACCTTTCGAGCATGAATTGAATATTTCACAAATAGCAAAAAGTCATACAGTATCTTTTGCAGGATTTACATCAGCCACAGCCACTTCAAGTACCGAAAGTATTCAAATTGAATTTGGCGAATGGAATTCTGCTAAAGACTCATTCACATTAAATGCAGAACGACCAGCTCAAACCATTAACATCGGCACAGGTCCCAATACCATCACCGCTATAGCAGACGCTGTTAATGCAGCAAATGTCGGTGTTACTGCTAGCGTTATTAAACTAAGCGAGGGAAGTTATTCTCTATCGTTCATGGGACCTACCGGACTCGACAACCAAATGCGGATTACGTCAACGGGTAGTGCAGACAGAATTACAGATATCACTGCAACAACGGTTGAGGGTTTTGACATTACTATCCCAGCACCAACTCCAGGCATTTCCGGAACTGACTTGGAAAGGTTTGTTAATGAGCATACTGGAGGCACATTCAGTATTTCTGGAGATGCTGAATTTACTATAAATACTTCCACTGGAGAAATCACAAGCAGCGATATGATTGCTTTCACTGACGGAGCAAACAGAACTTTAACAAGGACTTATACCAGCGGCTCAAACACGATCAGCGAGACGGTCTTTATTACTGTCACGGAAGACACAGCTAAAACTGTGATTAGACAAGCTCGCTCCGAGCTAGACATACATAATCTGGAAGGTCTCACAATCAATGCCATTTCTGGTTCGCAATCTGGAGCAACGCGAGGAAGCCTAAGCGCAGAATTGGCAACATTTGTCTCTGAAACAAGGGCATTAAATGGATCAGATGGGACCTTTTCTCTGGGTGGAGCTGATTCTAGTGATTTTGTTCTTAATCCGAGCACCGGAGCTATTGTCTATTCAAACGCAGCAGAAATTACAACGGACAAAAATTTAACCCTAACCTACCAAGCAGCAAATGGAGACACGTTTACAGAGACCATTGTTATCGACCACGATATTACTCATGCATCAATTTATGAGTCAGAAATAAACGTAATAAAATCAGGCTCGAGCACGGTTGTTTATGATTTGGGAAATAATCTAAATTTTTCATCAGGACTGCAAGCAAAATTTAACAGCGCATCTAATCCAGTTTTTTCTCTCTCTGGAGCACCCGCTGGCATAACAGTCAATCACGTGGAAGAAATGTATAGGACATCAGGGGTTGATATTGGCTCCTCTCACTCCAGCAACGATGTTTACCAACTGGTAGTCGGCTCGACAACTCTGACAACAGCTGGCTCATCCTATTCATCGTTGAACGATGTTATTTCAGCTCTCCAACTTGATAGTGACTATGCGGGCGCAGCTTTTACAATATCCGACACGAATGGAGCAACTTCAGGTGGTGAAATAGAAATTACATACAAAACTGGAGGCCCACTCACAGACCAAACAATAAGTTTCACTAAAGTAGAGGAAACGGAGCGCTACAGGTCTTCAACGTCCATAAACATTGGAACAGATAACCAGCAAAATGATGTTTTCACACTAAATGTTGGCTCAACATCACTGTCTACTCCTGCTGCTCCCGCAGTTGGCGGGTACACCTCCCTAGACGATGTGATTACCGCACTTCAAGCAGATTCAAACTATGCTGGGGCACCCTTTACAATTGACCAAGGTGGTTCAGCCGCGACACCGAGGCTTCGCATTACTTACAAAGATCCTGGTGACCAAGGAAGTGTAAACATTTCGTTTGCTAAAACAGCCGGTGTTGCAGATGTTAATTTTAATAATGGCGGCTTTGACAATTCAGTAAAGTCCCCGCTAAGGGATGGGTACGGAAACCAGACTGGCTTTTCAAATGGTGGTTTTAACAACACACAACAAACCCCGGTTAGTGGATTTGAAGGCCGTTATGCACTTGAATTCGACTTTAGTGATTCCTCTCTGAACGTTACAGGAACGCAAATCGATTTTGATCTTGCGTTGAATGATGGGAGCACATTAGTCCACACTGAAAAAGTTTCTTTCACTATCACTGCTGGCGGGTCTGACGCCGTTAGTTTGAAAGCAGATAACGGACCTGTCGCGTATACCGTATCCACAGCAGAAATGAGTGTCACAAATAATACGACCACCGAACCAGATTACGAAAACACAGCAACGACCTCAGATATCTCCCTTTCGATTAACTATAATCCTCAGGTAAGAGATGCAGATACCCGACACTTTGCCATGGCAGGTCAAAATGCACTTTTCACCTTCAACGGTGTAGATATTATTCGCGAAGAAAATGAAGTTGAAGACCTGATATCAGGCGTAAAATTGACCCTCGTAGAGCCAACACCTTCAAGTATCACAATTAGCTCAACTTATGACAAAAACCAAGCTAAAACATACCTTGATACCTTTATCGCTGAGGTAAATACAGCTATTTCAAGCCTCACAACGGCAACTTTCCGTGGCACTCCTGGTGAAGATGATGAAGGACCATTAGCAAGTGATAACTTAGTCAAATCTTATTTAAGAGAATTGAAAAATTTAACGATTAAACCTCTTTCTGGATATGGTGATGAAGACGTTTACCTGTCCAATTTTGGTGTCATGACCGAAAGGGATGGCAGCCTTACCATAGACCAGACGAAATTTGAACAATACTTCGATGCCAATCCAGACGCATTTGCTGCAGTCATGGATAGCAGAGCTACTGCTAGTAGCAGTCTCGTGAAACCAGCTATCTCAGGCGATGACTGGGAGGCAGGCAAATACAGCTTTGATTTAACTTCAACCACTTCAGCTACCTTACAAAGACAGTTGCCGACCACTAGCGCTGAAGCGACTGCCACAGCCATGACACTTGAGAATCAACAATTCAAGATAAATACCGGCGGCGCTAAGGGGCTGGCTGTAACACTTCTTGGAGATGGCGAGGACGCAAATATCTATCTTGGAAAAAGCTTATTAGAAATTTTGCGTGAATTTATTGACCCAATTCTGGGAACTGGAAATGAAATTGATACACGCATTACAAATTATAATGGCGATTTAGCAGATTATCAGGAAGACCTTACTGCGCTCAATCAAAGAATAGAGAATACGAGGACCAGATATACAAAGCAGTTTACTGATATGGAGACTGCCGTTAATAGCTTTAATAAAACTAGAGAATTGTTAGACAATTTCCAGGAAGCCTGGAAAGCCTCACTAAGTAATTAAAAAACTTAGCACTACAGAAAGTCTAGTGGGCTTTCGTTTTGGCTTGCAACATCAGCTAGTATTTGTATGTCAGTCTGGGTGCTGAGAGACCACCCGTCAGGCGCTAACAGTGCCTTATCTGAACGATAAGCAAAAATATATGCTTTGAAGCGTTTAAAGGACGCTTGCGCAGAGTATTCCTTCTCTTTCGTTCCGGATGCAACATTTCCAAAAACCGGTTTAAGTTTGCGTTTCACTCCGTGAAACGAATACATGAGCCTAAAATAGGCAAAGCCTTGAAGGAGTGGTACTGCAAGTTCTCCTGCTTCCAAATCGCCAAGTAATCTTATTACTTCTTCTGCAAGAGTTGAAATTTCTTGGCTCGAGAGCTCCTCAAAATTCTCTGATAACCCACTGACGTATTTGCTCGCACCCATTTCTAAGGGCACGTCATTTTTCAAATACAAAGACGCGACTTCAGCAGAAACAATTTCGAAAATCCAATCTGGACAATACATGAAAACCTACAAATCTTGATAAACTATTGATTTTTCCAAATTTATAAAATGAAACTTTGCTGTATTTGTAAGCCAAAGAAGGCCTATCAAAAGGGGTTATTGCATTTCGAGCAAAAAATCAAAAAAAAATTAAACTATTTTCTTTCCTGTCGTTCTGTTTTTTGGTGGCCCACATCGGCCTTTACAACATTAATACAGAACTTGGAGAAAGAAATGACTGTTATTAATACAAACGTTGGCGCTTTGAATGCTCGTGTGGCAGCTCTGGGTGCTCAAAGTGGAATGGAAAAGGCTATGCAGCGCCTGTCATCTGGTATGAGAATTAACCAGGCAGCAGATGATGCAGCGGGTCTTGCTGTGGCCACTAAAATGGAAAGTCAGCTTCGCGGCATCAACATGGCTATCCGTAACTCTAACGATGGTATTTCACTTGTCCAGACAGCTGAGTCTGGTATGGGTGAAATTTCAAACATGGTTATCCGGATGCGTGAGCTTTCAGTGCAGATGGCTAACGGCATCTACAGTGACGGTGACCGTGCAAATGCTCAGTTGGAAGTTGAAGCACTTTTAGCTGAAATCGACAAAATTGCGGATAACACAAACTTTAACGGTGTTAAGGTACTTGATGGGTCCTACAGCTCAGAAATCCGCGCTGGTAACACAAATTCCGAAATTATTGGTATTGCTGTCGACAGAATGAACTCTGATGCGCTTGGTGGAACTGCAATCGCCACGTTAACTGATGCGGCCGTTGATACATCAAACACATTTGTTCACACCAGAGCACAGACCAACATAACAGCCGCCGAAGGCCAGGTTCAGATCAATAAGGATATTTTTAGCTCTGGCTTTACCGAATTTGTTCTTTCAAATGGCAGCGGAACTTACTCAATGGGTTCTGAAACAGACGCAGGATTATTCAATGTCAGCTCTGCTGGTATCGTGACTTTAAAATCTGGAGAGCTTGACTTTGATAATGCAAGAGATGCTAACTTTGACGGTTTATATGAGTTTTCTGTAACATATGCTAATTCAGCTGGTACAGATTCGGTCACTGAAGACATCAAACTCACAATTACTGATACAGCTACAAAAACCGCTTCAACAAACACAGCGACTACAACCCTGACAGTTGAAGAAGCTGAGAATGTGGAATTTGAATCCGTAGGTGCTTCTGGCGTTTTAAGTGATGCAATGAAAGAATTCTTCGCAGCTGATACTCAAAATGCAACCTCAGGTTTTGCACTTAGCGGAACAGATAACGCGTTGTTTTCAGTCAACTCCACCACAGGTAAGATCAATGTTACCACTGGTACATTTGATTTTGAAAACGCTGGAGATGGCGACAATGGCAACAACTACGTATTTACAGTTACATACACTAACTCATCCGGCAAAACATTTGCTGAAGCGGTTACAATAAATGTAACTAACAATGCGATTGCCGACGTTGCCATCACTCAAACAGACCAAGAGTTGGCAACTACGGGACGAAGTAGTTTGCAGGTTTCTGCTCAGGGTACAACTGACTTTATCTATGATGCTACTTTAGCAGCAAATCAGGATATGTTGTCGCAGGGCGCTAAAGACTTTATTGCACGTCACGCGGCAAACGCTTCCGCTCCGGCTGCAACAGAGTTGTTCTACGGCATGAACACTATCACCGATGTTACTGGTGGCAACCAGGCTGCTGGTAAATTGGTGTTAGCAGATGCTAACGCCATCGGAACAGCAGCGGCTTTCTCTGGCACAGCTCTTGATGATTTGAATGCAACAGCCGCCGGTGCTGGACGTCAGGCGCTTCACTACGGTGAGAACACAACTGGCGCATTGGCTACTGGTCAGTTCACCTTCACCCTGACACTTGGTTCTGAATCTTCAAGTGCGACAGCAGGTTATGAGTCCTTTGTTGAGACGATTACTGTTGATATTGTCCAAGCTGGTACTGCCGGTAATGATACCCACGTTCAGGGTGCAGGCAGAACAGAGCAATCTGGGGCCACAGCAACCATCACAGGTACCTCAGATGGTGAAGAAGTGATTTTCGATATGAGAAATCGTTCACTCTTTGCGGACCTGAATACCTATGTTGACAACAATCAGGGTGGTACATTCTCACTTGGAGATGGTACTGGTGGCACAACCAATCAGACAAACGCGGATGGTAGTACAGACGAATTTTCCTTGTCAGGTAATGTGTTGACCTTAGGAACAAGTCATCTGTCAACTTTCACTGCAACCAACAACCAAGCTGGTGCTTACACATCTGAGATCACCTACACAGATTTGGATGGAAACACATTCGTACAGAATATTACATTCAATTCTACTGCTGCAACAAATCCAAGCACCGCAACAGTGTCACTAGTATCTACCGACCAAACCAAGGACGGCGTTACACAGTCAACTGTGGTAACTGGCGGTAAATCAACTATTCAGGTTAATGAGACACAGCAGGCAACCATTAAGTCTACAGGTGCTAGCACCGTGCTAAGTGGTGAGCTGACAACTTTCATGAATAGTTATGCGAGTGGCTCATGGTCTCTATCAGGCACGGATGCGGCAAGCTTCGAAGTTGATAAAAATGGGGATATCAGTTCCAGGACTATCATGAACTACGAAGACAAAGCTCAGTATAACTTCAACTTGGTTTATACAAGCGGCAGTAATGTATACACTGAGACTATTGTACTGAACGTTTCCAACGACACCAGTGATGATGGTGACCATATTGAAAACCTCAATATCGGTACACAATCAGGTGCGCAGGATGCAATAAACATCCTCGACACAGCGCTAAACCAAATCACCGCCGCTCAAGCGAAACTTGGTTCAACTCAGAACAGACTGCAGCATAACATCGACAATCTGACAGCTGCTTCGTCTCTGACAGAACAGGCACGTGGTCGGATAACAGATGCTGACTTTGCTCTGGAAACAAGCCAGCTGTCAAAGCAGCAGATCTTGTCACAAGCAGCAACCTCAATGCTTGCACAGGCTAATCAGTCAAAGCAATCAGTGCTCGCACTGCTTCAGTAAGTTAAACAAAATAGCAAAAGGGCGCCATTCGGCGCCCTTTTTTTTGTTTGAAATCTATATTTAACCCTGAAGGAGAGATAAGATTGACTGTGAACTTCTGTTCGCCTGAGCAAGCATTGCTTGAGCTGCTTGTGACAGAACCTGAGCCTTTGTCATTTCAGTAGTTTCAGCCGCTATGTCTGCATCCTGAATACGTGAACGAGCCGCTTTAGTGTTTACAACAACGTTTGATAAGTTATTGATAGTATGTTGCATACGCGACATCACAGCACCAAGGTCTGAACGTTCGAGGTCGATTCTGACCAAAGCACCGTCCACTGCTGTTAGCATTTTCTTTGCACCCTCAACAGTCAAAACATCCAGAGATGAAACAGATGAAAGTGTGGCTGCACCTGGGACAGTCTGGAAAAGACCACCGCCATCAATTCCGGTTAAAGCCGCATCCACTGAGAAAATATAAGGCGAATGAAACGTTATCTGACCAGTTGAACGGAAAGTGTCGTTATTTCCAACACCTTTTCTTAATTGCTGAACGTCACCAACACTAGCCAAATTATCATCTGTAGAAGAAACATTCATTGGAATATCAAGAACGGACATAGTAAAGTTTTCTACTACAATATCATGGCCCTCGTTAGAGAACATATGCAAAGTATCTCCTTTACTTGAAACCTTCGCAGTAATTCCAGTTTTTCCTGATACTGAGTTAACCGCATTAGCCAACTGGCGGATATTTGCATCACGACCGTTTGTCTGCCCAAAATCTACATTCCCAGACACTGTAATTGCCGTTTCATTAACGCCTAAGAGGCTAAAAGTAACGGTATCTGTTTTTAAATCAATCTGCTCAGGAAATGATATATTCACTCTAGTTTGAGCATCTGCATAAACACCTGTTTCACTTTGTTCAGCATTAATTGCCTGAACAACTTCATATGCAGAAGATTTTCCGTTCACATCAATAACCTTAGTGCCCACATTACCAAAAATGGTGATATTTTCATCTTCACTTATCAAGCTGGCAGCGGTAGTTCTGTCAGTTCCAAGACGAGGCCGACCAGCTGCTTGGTTTGCAGAGTTATCTGACGTATCATCTGTAATTGTAACAGTGATAATATCAGTGAAGTTATTAGTGCCTTGAGTATATAACAAGCTCACATTATATGTGCCGTCCAAACCATCATCGTCAGGAGTTTCAAAATCAACGTGTGCTTTTGAAGTGATCTGCCCTGTTGTTGTATCTACATTAAATAATGCAGCATCAGTACCTGAAATCGAGAAGATACCGCCTGTGTTTGCAGTTACAAAGTTTTTAAGATTTGTACTCTGTGCATCAGCTGATATCACTATCTGAGCGCCTTCCGCCATTGAAATAGCCGTATTGATTTGACCATTTGTTCCATCTGTATAAGAAGGGGTGCCTGCGCCTGAGGTGTATGCTGGGCCCTCATTTCCAGTGTTATTTGTAGTTACCGAGGCAGCATTAGCAACTGTTAAACTGCCAGGGCTCACATCAGTAGCTCTACTTACCGCATCTGCCGGCTGTGAACCCGCAACAGTGAATGACACCTGCTCTGTGTGAACCGTACCAGCACCATTATCAAGTATCATCTCAAAAGATACTGTTGTGCCAGCAGCTAGAGACGCATCTGTCAGATCAAAATCTAAAGTATCACCACCATTATTAAATGTCACTCCAGCAGGCGTAGATGCAGAAAGAGTTACGGTTGAAGTGGTTGTGCTATAAAGAGCCGTGAAGGCTGTAGAAAAATTACCTGCTGCTGTCAGGTCATAATTAATGGTACTAGGACTTGCATCTGCAGAGACATTCAAAGTGACCTCACCTATTGATGGATTCGTACTAGCATGATCGATAACAATGGTCTCGGTGAATACATCACCAACATCTGATGTAAATGTCAAAGTTAGGCTTTTATCTGTATTCAGCAGAGTAGGTGAAGATGCCCAAGTGATTTGTCCAGTTGCAGAATCTACAGAAAATTGTGCAGCATCTGTTCCGGATAAACTAAATGTGCCGTTGTTCCCCGAAACACCTCTTGAACCTTGGATAAAAGCTGCAAGCTCTGCGCTCAAAGAACCTTGGGTAGCTGTTGCTTGCGTTGTCGCAGTGTTAAACGCATTGATTGTAATATCATCAACGCTATTTACGTTAATAGTCGAGGTAGCAGAACGCGTTATTGTGTTAGGATTTACATCAGTCAGAGTGAGTGTAATTTCCTCAGTAAAAATATTTGCGCCTTCTGTATATACTCTTGTAATTGTTTGTGTATTTGGAAATTCTGTTGCAGTTTTCGTAGAGTCATATTGCTTAAGACTAGTGCTCGTAATAAGACCAGTAGTTGCATCTACAGAAAATCCATCTGTGGTAGTTGAATATGTACCACCAGGATAAGTGGTTACAAATGTATCGAGAGCTGACCCACTAGAAGCCGGCGCAGCTATTGTCATGTGAAAACCTTCGTTCAAAGTAACAGTTCCAGTTCCACTATTTACAATATTATTTGAAGTAGTTGAAGTGGTTGCTGTTGTCTCTGTAGGAATCATGTTGCCTGAGTTAATGACATCTGTCTTGAGAACGAATTCGCCAAGGCCGGTAGGCTTTACGTCTTCAATTGACAATGTAGCTGTATCATTCGGCTGGAACCCTACCTGAAAAGTAGTGTCTATGAAGGAACCATTGAGCATCTTCACGCCGTTAAAGGTTGAGCTTTCGGCAATCCTGTGAAGCTCTTCTTGCAAAGCTCCAATTTCATTCTGGATGGCTTGACGGTCTTGTCCAGTATAGACACCGTTAGCTGCTTGCACTGAAAGTTCACGCATTCTGTGCAGAATGTCTGTTACTTCCTCAATTGCACCTTCGGCAGTCTGCGTCAAAGAAATTGCATCTGCAGCATTCCTTATTGCAGCTTCCAAACCTTTGATTTGCGATGTCATTCGATTAACGATTGACGCCCCTGCAGCATCATCAACTGCATGATTCAAACGCAACCCAGATGAAATGCGCTCAAGTGCTTTGTTCATACCGTCTTCTTTATTCCGAAGATGGTAAAGGGTCGTAACCCCGGCCATATTTGTATTAATCTTGCTCATATCGCTCGCCAATCCACAATAGTTGGACACCCTGCGTTGTTGCAAATGCTGTGCCAATTGCCCAGTACATCGCCAATTAATCTAGTTTGATTATGAGGAGGGCAGCTAAAAGGCCGTTCCTGTTGTCCTCTATCAGACGTTCCCGGGGGTTTAGCCCAGGCAAATTCGAAAACTTGGTTTTGCATTGTGCTTTCTTCTAAAATTAATTTGACACGTGGGATTGACTGCAATTGCTATGCCAAACCGAATAATAGGAATCAAAAAACAACGCTAACCCTATGATTCACATAGGTTCTTGCCCCATCTGCGTGAAATCACTGTAATTGTCAATTTTTAGACAGCAAATTTTTGCTCTAAACAAAAAAGGGGGCCGTTAAATGCCCCACAATTTATAGTGTTATCTGAGAAAAAAGGCTGATCATCGGATGTAATCGAAGAGGCTTTGTTGGCCTATTTTGGCAAAAGCCTGTTGTGCCGCATCACGGTTTGTAAGCTGTGACTGCAATTCCGTTACAAGCTTTGCCAAGTCAGCATCTCCCATGGCAGATATATCTCTTGTAACTGCTAGCTTTCTACTCTGAAGCACATCTAATTGAATTTCAGCTTTGGAAACCTGTGCACCTATTTTTGCTTGCTGTAATCCCAGATGATCAATGGAGTCGAGGACATTTCTTATACCTTGCCCTAGCAACTGGTCTTCGTCGGTTAAAAACCGCTCTTTACCAATCTCAGCTCCGTTTGCGTCTAGGCTCATAACTGCCATATTATAAAAACCAGCCTCACTAGCGATACCCTCACCTTCGATCTCAATATCTTCAATGACGATTAAATCTGTGCCTTGTTCACTAAGAAATATATAACCAGTATTACTGTCAAACTCTGCGCTAACACCAGTCTGATCAGATTTTGCATTTATCGCATCAGCTAGATTTTCTTCCATGCCTGTTGAAAGAGTTGTTTCAATAGTTACTTCTCCAAGACCGCCTTTCAAAGTAAATGACCAATCCTGATTTTGCCTGGGCAATTCAAGTCTAATCCTTGCTTTTCCCTGAGCAGTTGCCATTTCGTTTATTTCACGAAGTGGGTCAATAGAACCCATTAACCCCTCTACAATTTCAAAAATGCTTTTGGGACCGCCGGTCGTTTGGACTCTTCCAAAAACACTCTCGCCATCCAGTGAGGTTGATACATTAACATTCTCTGATACCTGAACGGTGTGAATACCACGATCGCCATTATAGGAAACACTATCATCCATATTCCTAACAAAAGCATCAGCATCTGTTTTGAAACCTGA
>MDTB01137740.1_pt1 | contig 14079 bp, 14 predicted proteins | sample 811161 | NCBI WGS metagenome assembly MDTB01 (sample SAMN05326650, study PRJNA326480) | marine metagenome | isolation source: seawater | place: Mediterranean Sea | collected 2009
ATCATCTGCATCTACCATTTCAATTTGACTCCTGTGAAGCATAATTTCATCTACTGCTCTATCTGGTAGATCCAAAACTCCAAGTAAACGATCACGAGCATCTTTTTTAACAGTACCCTCAGAGTGATGCAGCGCAATTGTACCAGCAATTTCTTCGTTGGCTAAAACATGTTTTTTTGGATCAATATTTAGACCGAGTAGCCGTAGCATTATTTGTACTGTTTTGCGCACGAATAATATTATTGGTGAGAAAAAAAATATAAAAAAAGAGACAAAGGGGGCAACCCTTTTTGCTGCAATTTCGGGATTATTTATCGCGTAAGTTTTAGGTAAAAGTTCTGCAAAAATTAAAATAAGCAGGGTCATTGTAATAGTAGCATAAGCGATACCCTTATCTCCAAAGTTTGTAACAAAAATTGCAGTGGCTAGAGATGTAGCTAAAATATTAACAATATTATTTCCCAGTAGAATGGTACCAATTAAACTTTCATTATCATTTGTTATTTTTAAAGCTTTTTGTGCTCCTTTAGAACCCCGGTCAGTCATACTTCTTAATTTTGCTCTGCTGGAAGCCGTGAGAGCCGTTTCTGAGCCCGAGAAAAAAGCAGAAAGAATAATAAGAAGCAAAATACCAAATAAACTTCCCCATTCTGAAAAACTGTAAAAAAATTCCCAGTTTACATTAAGCATTGTAAGTTCCTTTAAATTTAAATTAAATTTTCGTTTTTTTCACTAATGGATGGTGGTCCATCACCAAGGATCTTTTCTGATCTATGAGGACATGTGTATATATTTGGGTGCTAGAGATATCAGAATGGCCGAGTAGGCTTTGTATTATTCTCATATCTGCGCCGTTTGCTAATAAATGAGTAGCAAAAGCATGCCTTAATACATGAGGAGAAATCCTTTCATAATCTAGGCCTGCGTGTTTAGCTATGCGCTTTAAAGTATTAAAAAATTGCTCTCTATTTAAAAAGCCACTTTTTGATTTTGAGGGGAATAAATATGGCTTTGATTTGTTTGAAACGATCATTTTATTTCTTAATTCTAACCATTGTTTTATGGCAGTTCTAGCAGATTTAGATAAAGGCACCATTCTTTCCTTTCTACCTTTTCCTTTTACGAGAATGACCTCTGGGCTTCCAGTTACGGATTCAAGAGGTAAAGAGACTAACTCTGTAACTCGCATGCCAGTTGCATATAAAATTTCTATCAGCGCAACATTTCTTGTATTTTTAATAGGTGAAACATCAGTATTCTTTGCACTATTGATTAGTAGTTCAACTTGCTCAATTGAAAGTGTTTCAGGTAAGTTCTGGACAAATCTTGGTGGTTTAAGCCTATAACCCGGATTATTGGATATCCAATTTTCTGTAACTGCAAATTTGAAAAAATGCTTTATACTTGATATTTTTCGTGCCAAAGATCTTGCAGAAATTTTTGATTCTTTAGTTTTCCTTATATATTGATTAATTTCTTCTTCATTAATATCTATCAAAAGTTTTGAGGAGGTACTTTCAAAAAAGTCGGATAGGTCTCGCTTATATGCAATAAGGGTATTAGTACTAAAATTCTTTTCAGCTAAAAGGGACTCCAAAAAAACTTCTACTTGATGCTTTTGGAGCATTAATAACTCTCCATTGTCTTGTCAAAGTAGTCCAGTAATAATACTTCAGTAGCTATATTTTTAAATTCTTCTAGCAAGCCTAACCTGACAAGAGCTGCTAATCCTATCTGTAGGTCTAATAAGTCTGATCCATAACCTGAAGAAATTAAGCTTAAAGCTTTTAACAAAACAATTCCAGTTCTTTTTTGAGATAAAAGCTGTAATATTTCATCTGCAGACTTTCGACCTTTTGGAAAGCTACCTGTGCTTGCGTCCAATACTACTTTATCTAAAAGAGCTGATTGGGTTACCTGAAAAGAGGTAAACACTTTTTTATTTTTTCTCCAGCCAAAGCTTGAGCTAGATAATCTATCCGCAGTTCTTATCGTAGGATTTAGAAATTCAGCTCCTGGTGCCTTAGGTAAATCTATCCGCGAGAGTAACAAAAAAGCAGCTATATTCTCCTGATTTTTTAAAGAAAATTGACCTAGATTAATATGTTGTATTTTTTCTCCATAAACATCCGCAAATTGTGTTAACAAACCACTGTTCTTAAATTCTTGTATAGTTAGCAATAAGGTTTCCAACAAATCTGGTAGAGTTGATTCCTGGTAGTTAAGCTTTTTATCCAATTCTTGGACTAGTTTCACTCTTGCCCAAACTCCTCCAGAAGTAGATGCTTGTTTGATTTTATAATTAGCAAAAAGGATATTAGGATCTAAAGCCCCAGATTTAACCAATTCTTCAGATGCATTTATTCTTGCCCTCAAACTTTTACCTTTGCTTAAGTTATTGTACGAGAATTCAATAGGTAAAGTGTTTTCATATGGCTTAATTCCAGAAAAATTACACAAATAAACTAATACGGGAATATCTTTTAAACAGAGTTCTTTATTTTTAATTTCTAACTCAGCTTCATGATCAAGGTAGTTTATTAACAAAATTTCTAAACCAGTTTCAATTTTTTTCATACTGGAGTAGGTGGCCAAGGTCAATGCAGCTGCGTTCCAATCACCGCTTCGAGCGAGGCAAATTACTCGGTAGGCTGGGAACATTTCCCCATTGTGAATTTTTAGTATGGTCTTACAGAACTCATTTAAGCGTTCTGTGAGGAATGACACGTCAGCCCAAAGATCCAATAAGACCGGATCTCTTGAGGGGTTTGCACTCTTTAGTAATTCTTCTGCATCGTCCAAGGCGCCCATACTTATTAGTTTTGAAATTCGAGCCCTTAAAAAAAGTTTTCCAGAATATTTTTCTTTTAGGTTTGTAACAGGTGGGTCAGCTTCGACTAAGAGGACTTTTTTCAGAAATCTATTTAAGCGAAATAAGTTTGAAGGTGAAATTGCTCTGATTTCATTCGCTATTAAGGTTTCATTCTCGCCACTCCATATATTAACAGGTAATCCTAATCGTATACCACCAAATATACCGATTGAATTTTTACTAACCCCTGGCAATTGATCAACTTTTATTTCAATGTTTGACTCCTCAGACTTTCCATTTTTCTCTCTGGGAAAAGCATAAAAGTCTGGTGGATCATTAATCTTTTCACCTAGCCAATCAATAGCGGACATTGGTTGATTCTCTGAGGCTGAAATAAGGCCAACAAAACAAAAATATAAGCTAAGTACCGTGATAATTTTTTTTTTTAATCATTTTTAATAGGTATGGGGGTAATGGAAATTTGTCTTAAAGGCTCTATTTCAAAAATGAGAGCGTAAAGCGTTACTGCTATTAGTAAAACTAAAAGTAACACCAGAAAAAATTTAAAGGTTTTCCACATTTCAATTTCTTACAATGTATAATCATCTAGAATAAAAGATAAAGCATCTAATTCTCTTACAAATTATAGAAAATCATACTACAATAATCATTATTTTATCAGATGATCTACATTAAAAAAACCCCTTTGTTTTGTATTTATTTATTTTAGTGTAAGGAAGAGCCAGTATTTTCATCTCGGAGCTCAGTAAAGAATGTTCAGATTAAAAAAAATGCTAGTACTAGTAGGATTAATGGGAGCAGGTAAGACTTCAGTCGGCAAAAAGCTAGCGGACAATATTGGTGTAGCTTTTATGGATGCAGACCATGAAATTGAATTGGCAGCTGGTATGAGCATTGTTGAAATTTTTGAGAAGTTTGGTGAAAGCTACTTTCGTAATGGCGAAAAAAAGGTAATTAAGAGATTAATCAAGAAGGAACCACAAATTTTGGCTACAGGGGGCGGTGCGTTTCTATCTAAAGAAATACGAGACCTAATTAATTTTTATGGTATTTCTATTTGGCTTAAGGCAGATCTAGAAACTCTTTGGGGACGAGTCTCTGGCAATAGTAATCGCCCTCTATTAAATCAGCCTGATGCCAAACTTACATTAGAGGGCTTAATAAAAAGAAGGTACCCAATTTATCAAGAAGCCGATATAATCGTAGAAAGCAAACCAAATATATCACATGGAATAATGGTTAAAAAAATATTGCATGAGCTTAAGATAAAAAATGTGATCTAAAACCCTTTTTGGCATAAGGACAATTGTACCGAAATGAAAACTATAAAAGTAAGGGCAAGCACAGGCTCATATAATATTTTGATTGGTGAAAATATTTTGAGCCACCTAATTCTATATTTAGAACAGTTTAATAAGGTAAATAGTGTTAGTATTATTTCTGAGGACCAGGTAAGTAAGTACCATTTAGCTAACTTAATCAATATTTTAAGTGAAAATAAAATTCCCTTTAATGTGCTTGTAGTCAAGTCTGGTGAACGTTCAAAAAGTTGGAGTAATATTAGGAAAGTGACAGAGTGGTTAATAAGACAAAAGGTTGAAAGAAGTGACTTTGTGATTGGTCTGGGTGGCGGTGTAATTGGAGATCTAGTTGGGTTCGCTGCTTCGATAGTTCGACGAGGTGTCAATATGATCCATATTCCTACAAGTCTCTTGGCGCAGGTAGATAGTGCCATCGGCGGAAAAACGAGCATTAACTCCAAATATGGTAAAAACCTTATAGGAACTTTCTACCAGCCCGCACTTGTTTTGTCGGATGTTTCTATTCTCAGGACCTTAAAAAGGCGTGATTTTTTGTCTGGATACGGTGAAGTAATAAAGTATTCTCTAATAAGGGATAAAAATTTTTTTTCCTGGCTCGAGAGTCAAGAATTCTCATCCTTAAGGTATGATTCTGAAAAACTCTTACATATGGTGGCTACTTCTAGTGAAATAAAGTCTACGATAGTTGAAAAAGATGAGAAAGAAAAAGGACTAAGAGCACTTTTGAATTTTGGCCATACATTTGGACACGCACTAGAGGCTGTTACGGGCTATTCTAACAGGCTTTTACATGGTGAAGGTGTTGTAATGGGATCATGTTTGGCTTTACGTCTTAGCAAAAGATTAGGGATTATTAGTGATGATCAAATATCACAAATTGAACACCATTTTATCTCTTGTGGCTTTAAAACAAAAATAAGCCAAATACCGGGTGACCATATTGATAAAGATCTCTTAATGGATTTAATGTATCAGGACAAAAAGGTCACTTTTAATCAGCTCAATTTTGTTTTATTACGAAAAATTGGGAAGGCTATTGTAGTGAACAATGTTGATCCAGCGACAATTAAGGATGTAATTCAGGAATCTTTAAATTGATTAGAAATTGAATCTGACTTATTCAACGTTATTTATAACTAGAAATGTAATTATTAGCAAGGAGTCCAAAAGTGTCGGAATTAGAAAAAAGAAAGAAAGCAGCTGAAGCTAAGTTTGCCGTTGGTGAGGAGCTTTTATTCCAGGCTATAGTTAAAAGAGATCGGATTGTAAGTAGGTGGATTGCAAATAATTTATTGTCAATGAACGAGAATGATACTGATCACTTTATTGAATCAGCAGTGAAAGCAAATTTAGAACGACCAGGAGATGATGATATCTTAGAGTTTTTTGATAGAATATTTGTTGAAAAGGGTCTTGATTTTAACAAAGATGAAATTGTTGAACAGTTAGCTACTGCTTATGAAAGTATTTTAGAAGAAGAAAGCACTCGATAATTTAAAAAACTTCGCAAATCTAGTAATGAGAAACGAGCAGAATGACAAAAAATATAACATGAAGTTATCTTCCTCATCTGACGAGCTGGAAAGGTTTTGTTCAGAGGCAGCCAAGTTTGCAAAATATATAGCTATTGATACAGAATTTGTTAGGCAAAATACTTATTACGCTAAAGTATGTCTCATTCAAATAGCATTTAAAACACTAGATAGAAAAAAGATTTTGCTTATAGATCCTCTTGAGCAAGGAGTAAATCTGGATCCTTTAAAGAAGTTACTTAAAAATAAGAATATGCTTAAAATCATGCATGCTGGAAGGCAAGATCTAGAAATTTTCTTAAACTTATTTGATTTTTTACCTACTCCAGTTTTTGATACCCAAATAGCTGCTATGGTTTGCGGGATGGGAGAGCAAGAGGGGTATGAAAGCCTTGTAAGGAATCTTTTAGGTCAACAAGTTAATAAAGAATGCCAATTTACAAACTGGAGTAAAAGACCTTTGTCTAATGAACAAATTAAATATGCAACAGAAGATGTGACTTTTTTATGTGACGTTTATGAAGTTTTAAAAAATAAATTACAAGTATTGGGTCGGTCCGACTGGGTTACTGAAGAACTAGAAAAATTGACCAATCCTAAAAACTATGACATCACACTCGCAAATTCTCTAAAAAAGATCAAAGGTGTTAATGGGAGTACTAATTTTAAGCTTTCAGTAGCTGAGTTAGTTAACTTTAGGGAACTAATAGCTCAAGAGCTTAATTTACCTAGGAACCATGTTATAAAGGACTCAACTTTATTGAAATTAGCTAGGCAGTTACCACAAACAATTGATTCTCTTCGAGAGTTAGATATTTTTTCTTACAAAATAGACCCTGATATATACCTAGAAAAGATCGTAGGAATTTGTAGAAATTTAAGGTTAAAAGAAGATAAGAGCGCCTCATTATCAGATAATTTTAGGCAGGAGGAAAATATTTTGGGAATGATAGGCCTTTTAAAGTCTCTTTTGAAGATAAAGAGTTCTGAGCTAAACCTACCCCCAAAACTGATTGCATCAATTAAAGATTTAGAGATGATTGCTTGTCAGGATGAACCTGACGTAACAGCCCTAAAAGGTTGGAGAAAGGCAGTTTTTGGCCTTGATGCTCTTAAATTAAAAAAGGGTGAAATAGCGATAACAATTTGTAAGAATCAAATAGTAAAAATTGATTCAAAGGTAAATTAAATAATGATTTGGTGTAAGTGATGAATAATAGTGACTTTGACAGTTTATTAGAAGACTTTGAACTTCTAGAGTCCTGGGAAGATAGGTACAGATATATAATCGATTTAGGAAAAGATTTGGAGCCATATCCTGATCCTTATAGAACTGAGGAATATCGAGTTCTTGGCTGTGCTAGTCAAGTATGGTTTTGTCCACTTATTACAAAAGAAGAAGATAAAAGTATTTTTAATTTTAAAGGTGACTCTGATGCAATGATAGTTAAAGGTCTTATAAAAATTCTCATGATTATTTATAACAACCAACCTATTGCGAAACTACAAGATATTGATCCTTTTGTTCAGATAAAAATGCTTGGATTGCAGGAACACCTGTCTTCACAGAGATCAAATGGCCTCAAGTCTATGATTTTAAAAATTCAAGAAACATTGCGTCAATATTGTTGATATCAAAACCTAATTTTTTTCTCCCTGCTTAAATACCTACTGTTACTTTTAAACTTTAGTTCTGTAGTCGATTTTTTATTAAAATAGGTCGCTTACAAAATAGGAAAGTTAAATCAAGAGGATTAACAATTTTAGTTAGACAACTTTCATTGGGTGTTACCATGAGTGAAGACGAAGATATTGACGACATTATCCTTGACGAACTTCAGGATGATGAACTAGTTCTCCAAATGCACGATGACCTCTATGATGGATTAAAAGAAGAAATTGAGGAGGGTGTTCATATATTTCTCAAGAGGGATTGGGCTCCATATGATATTTTAACTAAAGTCCTCGTAGAAGGCATGCGAATAGTTGGGATCGATTTTCGAGATGGTATTCTATTTGTACCAGAAGTGCTACTTTCAGCAAATGCAATGAAAGGTGGAATGGCCATACTTAAGCCATTATTAATAGAAACTGGCGCACCTAGATTGGGCAAGATGGTAATTGGTACTGTTAAAGGTGATATTCATGATATTGGTAAAAACCTTGTATCAATGATGATGGAAGGGGCAGGGTTTGAGGTAATTGATTTAGGAATAAACAATCCAGTAGAAAATTATTTGAATGCCCTTGAAGATGAAAAACCTGACATTTTAGGAATGTCTGCTCTTTTAACGACAACAATGCCCTACATGAAAGTAGTGATTGACTGCTTAGTGGAAAAAGGCCTGAGAGATGATTACATTATCCTTGTAGGGGGAGCTCCGTTGAATGAAGAGTTTAGTAAGGCTATTGGAGCAGATGCATACTGCAGGGACGCTGCAATGGCTGTAGAAACGGCCAAAGAATTCATGGCAAAAAAGCATAATCAGTTGAGTAGATAAGTTCTGTGATAGCCTTTCTCCTATATAGATCATATGTATATTTTAAATAAACCAAGTTGGAATATAAAAGAGAATTATGTAACTGACGAAAGTATAGTTAAAAGTAGACGTTCTTTTTTAGGCTCGATAGGTGCTGTATCAATTACCGGTAGCTTTGGGACAGATGTTTTAGCCAATACTACTTTGGAAAACCAAAATTTTCAAAATGCTCCTCTAAATGAAAGATATACTCCAACGGATACTATTACACCAGAAAAACTATCTAGTAAGTACAATAATTTTTTTGAATTTGGATCTACTAAAAATATATGGAAGGAAGCCCAAAATCTTAATACTGAGGAATGGACAATCAATATTTCTGGATTGGTTGAAAAACCGATTAAGTTAGATACAGATGCCTTGATTGCAAAATTTTCTTTGGAAGAAAGGATCTATAGACATCGATGCGTTGAGGCTTGGTCTATGGTAGTGCCTTGGACAGGGTTTCAACTGTCAAAGCTGGTAGATTTTGCACGCCCTTTGTCCTCGGCAAAATATCTCGAGTTTAAAACATTTTTTTCACCCGAGGAAGCTACTGAGCAACGAGCTAGATGGTATCCATGGCCATATACAGAGGGATTAACAATTGAAGAGGCTACTAATGAATTAGCATTTATGGTTGTTGGCGCGTATGGAAAATCCCTTCATAAGCAGTTTGGTGCCCCAATTAGATTACACCTTCCATGGAAATATGGGTTTAAGTCCATTAAATCTATAGTTGAAATAAAGTTTTCTTCTGAGCGACCAGTGAGTTTCTGGGAAACTTTAGCAAGTAACGAGTATGGTTTTTGGGCTAATGTGAGTCCAGACGTCCCTCATCCGCGGTGGTCACAAAAAACAGAGAGAGTATTAGGTGGATCAAACAGAAATACTGAGCTTTTTAATGGTTACGGGCCACAGGTAGCTGGGTTATACGATAAATTTCAAAGTCTGGGGGATGCTTTATTTAGGTAACTTTAGTTAGAGGGACCTTGGCAAATATTTTTAAATAAAAGCTCTCCATCACTGCCACCTATCTGTGCGTCAACTCTTCTTTCTGGATGCGGCATTAATCCCAAAATTCTATAGTCTTTAGAGAAAATTCCAGCTATATTGTCCACTGAACCATTTGGGTTGTCCTTTAGATATTTAAAAGCAATTTGGTCGTTTTCTAAGAGGTCCTGAAGGGTTCTAGAATTGACGTAATAGTTACCATCATGATGCGCGATTGGAAATGAGAGCTTTGCATTCCTTTGATATAAGCTAGTGAATAAACTGTCCTGATTGCATAATAATAATTCTTGATCTTGGCAAATGAACCTGGTGGACTTATTACGTGTTAGCACCCCCGGTAATAATCCACACTCGCATAAAATTTGAAAGCCGTTGCAAATCCCTAGCACGAAGCCTCCTTTATTTGCAAAGTCAATTATAGCTCTAATAATGGGTGATCTAGACGCTATAGCACCAGTACGCAGGTAATCTCCAAATGAAAAACCTCCTGGGATAGCGCATACGTCTAAATTATTTGGTAACGTAGGTTCCTTATGCCACAAAAATTCTACTTTACTAGGGTTAAACTTTTTAAACGCCCTATATAAGTCTCTATCACAATTAGATCCTGGAAATACTACTATGCCTATATTCATTTTTGCTATTTTTCAAGCTCCTGAATTGAATAGGTTTCTATTTGAGGATTTATTAAAAGATCTTCACATATTTTTTTAATCACTTCTTTTGAAGACTCTCCTGATTTTTCAGTTAACTCAATATCAATTATTTTACCTTGCCTAACATTATTAACCTGAGAAAACCCTTGATTCTTTAAAGACATAGCTATTGCTTGACCTTGGGGGTCAAGCACAGTCTTTTTTAAAACAATACTTACTCTCACCTTCATAGGGTTCCTTTCAGATCATACTAAACTTAACTTAGCCATTATGAAATAACGCCAAGCCTTTGTGCTAATGTTCTATATGAGGATACTAGATCTCCTGTATCAAACCTAAATATATCTTTATCAAACTTTTCTTTATTATCCGTATCACAAAGTCTACAGCTATCAGGACTTATTTCATCTGCGACAACTAATTGATTATCGATTTTTACCCGACCAAATTCAAGTTTCAAATCAATTAAAGTAATACCTATTGAAAGAAAAGATTGGGAAAGGATTTTATTAACATTTAGAGCAAGAGCCTTAACTTGCTTTATTTCGCTTGGTGAAGACCATTTAAGCAAATTAATGTGAGCATCATTCACTATTGGATCTCCAAGTTCGTCATTTTTGTAGTAAAACTCGAGCAGGGGATTGCTAAAACGTAAGCCATTCTGTACACCTAGCCTAGTACAGATTGATCCAGCAGCAATATTTCTTATGACCACTTCTAAAGGAATAATGTTACAATCTAAAATAAGTTGTTCTCTAGAATTTAATCTTTCTAGGAAATGGGTAGGAATCCCTTTCTCTTTTATCGTATTCATTAAGAACTCAGAAATGAGATTGTTTATCTCCCCTTTTCCATCTAGGACATCAAATTTCTTAGCATTAAAAGCGGTAGCATCATCCTTAAAGTATTGAATTAAAGTACCGTCTTTTGGTCCTTTAAATAAAACCTTTGCCTTCCCCTCATAAATTTTCTGTTTCCCAACCAATTTATTAGCTCCTTGATTTTAAATGGGCTCATTAACAGTGCACTTTATTGATAAAAACAGTTTAGAAAACCAAAATAGGATATTAATTGGCAACTTAATTTTTTAAATCAAACTTAAGTAAAAACCCTGTCAAAAATATAATCAATATGTGTTAAGTGAGGTTTTTTTGTAAAAATATCTTTGAGTTCCTCTACTGAAATAATTTCAACAAGTTCATTGTCTGATTGTAATTCATTAATAAAATCAGTGCCTTGAGACCATGCTTTCATTGCACTCTTCTGAACAATTTCATAGGCTTTTTCCCTTGAAATGCCTTTTTGAGTTAATTCAAGTAATATAGTTTGAGACTTAAATAACCCTTTAAATTTATTAAGGTTTATAGCCATATTCTCTGGATATACAATTAACTTTTCGATGACATTGGTTAGTCGATTAAGCGCAAAATCTAGTGTAATAGTTGTATCAGGACCAATGGCCCTTTCCACTGAACTATGAGAAATATCTCTTTCGTGCCACAATGCTACATTTTCCAGGGCAGGGGTAACGGACATCCTTACCAACCTTGATAAACCAGATAAATTCTCAGTTAAAATAGGATTTCTCTTATGAGGCATAGCACTCGAGCCTTTCTGGCCTTCTGAGAAAAATTCTTCAACTTCTAAAACCTCAGTTCTCTGTAGGTGTCTAATTTCTGTTGAAACCCTTTCAATTGAACTTGCTATGACTGCTAAACTAGCAAAGAATGCAGCATGTCGGTCTCTAGGAATAATTTGACTAGAAACGGGCTCTGGAACTAGATCAAGGGCTGCACAAACGTATGTCTCGACAAATGGATCAATAGTAGCAAAGTTTCCAACAGCTCCAGAAATGGCACCGGTCCGAATTTCATCCTGGGCTAATAGTAATCTTTCAAGATTACGGGTCATTTCTGCATATGCCTGGGCCAATTTTATTCCAAAAGTTGTAGGTTCAGCATGTACTCCATGGCTTCGGCCCATACATTCGGTATATTTAAATTCATAGGCTCTTTTTTTTAGTGACGTTAAAAGTAACTTAAGTTCTTTAATTAGAATATCTGAAGCTCGAACTAATTGAATATTAAAACAGGTGTCTAAAACATCTGAAGATGTCATTCCTTGGTGCACAAATCTTGAATTATCACCAATATGTTGACCGAGAAAAGTCAAAAAAGCTATAACATCATGCTTAGTTTTTTTTTCAATTTCATTAATTTTTTGCACATCGAAGATTATATTTTTTGCTTTCCAAATAGCTTTAGAAGCTTCTTTGGGAATAATTCTGCGCTCTGCCATAGCCTCACAAGCATATGCTTCAATTTCAAACCAAATCTTGAACTTATTTTGTTGAGACCAAACGGCGACCATTTCCGGCCTGGAGTATCGTGGAACCAATTAATAACCTCTTTTATTTAAAAGTAATATCATCTTACCCATACATTTTAATTTAGCAGCAAGCAACTAATACCTATTTTTCAGTAGTTTCAATCATTGGATGGTATCTTTATAAGTTACACACATTTAAATATCATTAATTATCAATGAAAACAATACTTTAGATCGTTATCTTAGATTTCAGATAGTTAGTATCATTTAGAATATGCTCAACAGCTTTGAAAACGTCAAAACCTTTAGTAATTTTAAGATCTTGCCAAGTTGACATTTGATTCCTAAACCAGGTTCTTTGCTTTTTAGCATATTGGCGTGTTTTTAAATTAATTAAGTCAATAGCCTGTTCTAATGTTTTTTCTTTGTTTATATATTTGCTTACTTCATAGAAACCGATTGCTTTATGAGCTGGGTGAGTAGGGCTCATTAGATAATTTGAATTCAATATTTTTTTTACTTCTTTATCTACACCTTGTTCAAACATTTTGTGTGACCTATCCATTATGTTTGCTTCTAAAGTACATTGATCGCAAGAAATTATATATCTTTTGGAGTTACCAACTTTTACTAATGGTTCCTTTTCATTTTTCTGCCAATATGACAGACCATAGCCAGTTTCAGTCAGAACTTCCCAGGCACGCTGAACCCTTACAAGATTTTTCTGATCTATATTTTGGTAGGTTTCATAATCGTTTTCTTTCAATTCATTTAGAAAATATTCTGGGAATTTATTTTTTATTTTGTCAGATTTCTTTTTTGTTCTTTCAGAAATAGGAGGTATGGATGATAGCCCATTTAGAAGAGCTGAAAAGTAAAGCCCCGTTCCTCCCACAAGAATTGGCATTTTGTTTTTATTATAAGCATATTTAATGGCATTTTCGACATCCTGAAGCCATTTACCTACGCTATAACTGGCTCCACATTTAACATGCCCATACAACCTGTTTTCTATATCATCAAGATCATCATTAGTCGGTCTAGATGAAAGAATCTTCATGCACTCATAAACTTGTATGGAATCTGCGTTAATTATTATAGAGGGTCTGATTTCAGCGATTTCCTTAGCTATCCTAGATTTTCCAGCGGCTGGGCAGCCTGTTATACACACTACATATGACATAAGTTATTCTGCTTTTTGGAAGAATAGTCAGTCATTTTGAATGGTCCTCAAATTTTTAACAAAAGATTTAGAAAGATAGCCCTAATGGACCTGATAATAAGCTGTAAGATTAATAATTCAAAATATTTTTACAGACTTTTACCAAAACGAAAAAAATGCCTTTTTATGTAGTGTTTAACTCTCCATAAGTCACAAGTTAGCATCTTCCTCGATATTGATGTGGTTATTTCAAATATTTATTCGACTATCTGTAATTCATATAATTATCCGTTTGACTTGTAGCCTTAAGTTGATGAGTAGCAAAAGAAAACGCATGAATACAGACATTTGAAATTATATACTCTTGCGGTATATAGTTAATTCATTATTAATAGTTATATACAAAAGTAACATAATATATATTATACGACAAATAGATGAATTAACCTTCGTTATAATATGATAATAAATAAAAAGTCTCCTTCTAATAATAATATCATAATCTAAATGGTTCTAAACAAATTATGTATGAATCTAGATATCACCTTTAATTCAGTAACGCCCATTCAACAAAATGATCTGAAACAACTTTTGTTTTATGACTTTACTAATTAAAGTCAAATTAAATTAAATAAAATATTTTGCTAACACGATTGATATACAAAGTTCTATTTATACAATCATTTTGTGAAGAGTAATTTTTTTGTCTCTTC
>MDTB01214397.1_pt1 | contig 14079 bp, 13 predicted proteins | sample 811161 | NCBI WGS metagenome assembly MDTB01 (sample SAMN05326650, study PRJNA326480) | marine metagenome | isolation source: seawater | place: Mediterranean Sea | collected 2009
TCAATTGGTTAGAGCAACGGACTCATAATCCGCAGGTTCGGGGTTCAAGTCCCTGTGGGCCCACAAATGAGCAGTCATTCATATATATCAAATCCTAAAAATGAAAACATTTTTATTAATATAAATGGAAATTTATTTCATAGACATGAAGCAAAAATTTCTGTTTTTGATAGCGGGTTCTTGCTAGGAGACGGTGTATGGGAAGGTATCAGACTTCATAAATCAAAATTAGTTTTTATTGAAGACCATCTTGATAGACTCTTTGCCAGCGCAAGAGGTATCTCCCTAGATATGCCTTTTACTAAAAAAGATATAATAATTGAAATTAATAAAGTTTTGCTTAAGAATAAGATGAATGATGATATTCATATTCGTCTTATAGTTTCAAGAGGTGATAAAATCACACCATATCAAAATCCAAATGCTAACGTAGGTCCAATAAACTTAGTCATTATCCCTGAATATAAAAAAACACATCCAGATACATATTCGAATGGAATAAAAATAGGTAGAGTTCCCAATATCAGACCCAATGAAAATATATTAAATCCTCATTTTAATACGCTCAGTAAACTCAACTGTATTTTAGCGAGTATTGAGGCGAATAAATTAGGCTTTGATGAAGGAATTATGAATGATTTGAATGGAAATATCAGTACTTGTAATTCAACCAATCTTTTCTTTATAAAAAATGAAAAGGTTATAACTTCTACGGGTAAATATTGCTTAAATGGCATTACAAGGGGAAAAGCTATTGTTTTGTTAGAAAAAAATAATATAGAATGTTCTCAAGCTGATTTTGCATTTAATGATGTCTATAATTGCGACGAGGCATTTGTTACTGGCACTTTTGCTGGAATAATTCCAGTTTCGGATTTAGAAAGTAGAAAACTATGCTCAACTCACTCTAATTCTTTAGTTAATAAAATAAGAATGTTGTATGACAAAGAAATTCAAAACTATATAAAATAATATGAAAATTGCTTGCTGGTCTGGTCCAAGAAATATATCAACAGCGCTCTTGAGGTCTTGGTCATCTAGAAAAGATTTCTTTGTTTCTGATGAACCTTTCTATGCTTATTACTTAAAAGAAAATCAACTAAAACATCCAATGTATAAAGAAATTATAAATCATTACAAAAATGACTATAAAGATATAGTTAAAGATCTTACATCTACGACACCATGTAATAAAAAACACTGGTATCAAAAACATATGGCTCATCATCTAAACTTTGAAGATGATATAGATTGGATAAGAAATTTTGAGAATTGTATTTTGATACGACATCCTAAAAGCGTTATCAGTTCATATGTTAAGAAACATACTCTAAATGACGTCAATGATCTCGGATATCCTCAACAATATAAAATTATTAAACACTTAGATAGTATTGGGGAAAAATTTATAGTTATTGATTCAGATATTTTACTTAACAACCCAAAGAGAATTTTATCTAAGTGGTGCAGTAGCATAAATTTAGAATTTGATAGCTCTATGTTGAGATGGAAAAAAGGAAATCACTCTGAAGATGGCATATGGTGGAAACATTGGTATGACAAAGTAATAAATAGCACTACATTTGAAACACTAGAATCTCAAATTGTCGATATTAACAAGGAATATAAATCGATGTATGATGAGGCCTTGGATTATTATAAGATATTTTATGATTTCTGTCTGAAATAAATCCGTGATTATATTTCTATAAAATCACGATTTTTTATATAATCAAATTGTTCTTCATGTGATAGTGGAATATTTGTGAATGTTCCCTCTGTTCTTGTTTTATGTGACTTAAAACAAGAATCTGAATTTTGAGGTTTAAAGCCATTTTTTAATGCCAAGTCTTTTTTAACAAAGAAACAATTAACTCCATTATTATCTGTTCCAATCAAAACATAGCCCTTTTTAGCCCCTAATTTACTCAACGCCTTTAAGGAAGCGCCATGATACCAATACGAATGCATGGGTTCATGTGCGTAATTTGAAACTATAAAATTTTCTATATATGGTAACGTAATAGATTTTTTACCAAAAGTAGCATTATACTCCATAATGACAACTCTAGGTTCAATGCAAGTAATAGCATCCCAAAGCCAATAATCATATCCATCAATATCAATTGACAATAAGTCTATGGATTTAACATCAATATATTTTTTTATTATAGAATTTATATTTTCTTTGTCAAGCCAGGCCTGTACAGCTAAGTTATTTGATTTTAAAAATTTATTGTTAAAATTATTAAAGGCTTTAACATTAAATTTTTCCCCGTCAAGAAATAATCCTTCAAATTTTCTTTTGCAAATCATAAAAAGAGAATTGTTTTGTGTATGCCCAAAACCGATTTCAACAAATTTTCCATTTGTTTTGCCAATTTTCTCAAAAATATAGTCCAGTATACCATCTTCTCCATTTTGTGAAAATATTGAAAACTCATAGTCATTAATATTGTTGCTTATAATTACTGGCTTATGCTTTTTAACTGCTTGAAAATATTTTTTTTTTGCTTTTATTAGTCTATAATGATTGAGTAAAAAATTGTCCCATGGAATAAAATTCATTAAAACCTCTGAATACCTTTTCATTAAAATAAGGTAATACCATTTTTTAAATATCTTATACATTGCTATCGCTAAAGCATTGTTTTATGTGCCGCTTGACATTTTTTTCTTGGTAAAATTCTTGCATCGATTCAAACGTTGTTTTGAGACCTTCCTCAATTGAAAATAATGGTTTCCAATCTATAATAGATTGCAGCAAAGAGATATCATGATAATATTCCATATGGCCTGCAACCGGAATTTGCTTATCAAAAATTTTAATGTTAGATAACTTTTCTAGACATTCGCTTAATTCTGAAATTGACGAACCAATTCCGCTACCAACGTTTACAGGGCCTGAAAAATCACTATCTATCAACTTCATTACTGCATTAATTGCATCATCTACAAAAATAAAATCTCTAATAGGTTTCTTGGACCACAGAGATGCTTTTTTTAAATGTATTAAAGACCATATAGTTGAAGGAACAATATCTGGTCTCATTAATCTGGTTGGGCCATAAACATTGCTAATCCTAATATCTATAATATCAAATAAATCTCTGTGTTGATTGGTTATTATTTCAGATACATATTTACTTAAGACATAATTATTGATATGTGGTTTTCGGGGCTGGCTTTCACTACATGGTAAATTCATTTTATTAGTATCATACTGCAACATAGTTGTAAAATTAATTATTTTATTAACATCTCTTTTAGACTCTCTGAGATACCATAACAACCTAGATAGTGCTAGAGCATTTTTTTCAAGTGCTAAAGTTGGATGTGAATTCAATATATGATGATCTGATGATCCAATAAGAAAAATAATATTTGCAAATTCAATAGCATCTAGTTTTTTAAAATCTTTATCGCTTTCAATATAAAAAAATTCATTATTTAAATGACTGGGTAACGAAGTTCTACCTACTCCAATTATTTCAGGTCTTTTCTCAAGAAAGGCAGGGCCTAAAAATCCTGTTGGGCCTATTAGAATTGTTTTATCTTTTTGCATTAATAATTCTTTAGTGACTAATATATTATTATATTGTTTGCAATCAAATATAAGTTTGCTCTAAAAATGATAAATTTAACTAAATTATGGAACCAACCAAACTGGGTAAAATGGATAGTGTATTTTGCTGTTGCCTACATTCTATTTTTAATCAAAGAAGCATTTGCTATTGTTCTGTGGTTTCTTTTTTGTATTATTTTATACTATATCATTTTTGCTAATAATATATTTAAAGCAAGGACCTATTATGAAAAAAATAATTTTTAGTATACTTATATGTTCTTTGTTGTTTTGCCAAGAAAATAGACCTCATGGAAATCAATATAATCTACCAGACTTAACTAGAAATAATTTCTTAATAGGCAACTTAAACGAAAATCGATCATCATATAGAGTATCATTCTACGATATTAATATTGATTTTGATATTGAGAAGAAATCACTAAATGGTTTTGTTACAGTCAAAGCTGAGAGTATCAGAGATTTAGATAAAATACAAATTGATTTAGCAGAAAATTTAAATATCATAAAAATAACTTATAAAAATCAGAAACTTTCTTTTTCAAGAGATTTTGACGCTGTATTGATTGATTTTAAATCAATAATTAAAAAAAATAGTATTTTTGAGTTTACTGTTTTTTACGAAGGAGTTCCTCAAGGTGCCGACAATCCCCCTTGGGCCGGAGGATTTACATGGTCTAAAGATAAAGATGAGCGTGATTGGATTGCGGTTTCTTGTGAAGGTGAGGGTGCAAGAATTTGGTGGCCAAATAAAGACCATATTACTGCTGAAGGAGATAGTGTAAGAATGGCTTATACAGTTCCATCAAATTTGGTGGCAGTTGGAAATGGAAAATTAAGAAGCGTCAAAGATTTAGGTGAAAAGACTACATATGAATGGTTTGTTAGTAATCCCATAAATAATTATAACATATCGGTTCAAATTGGAAATTATGTAACAGTTCAAGATACTTTTTTAAAGGATAATGATACACATTTTATGAATCATTATGTTCTAGATTATAATAAAGAATTAGCTTCAAACTACTTCCCTCAATCAAAGGAAGTAATAAGATTTTATGAAAAATACTTTGGTGACTATCAATGGTACGAAGACGGATATAAGTTGATTGAAGTTCCATATCTTGGAATGGAACATCAATCAGCAGTAACGTATGGCAATGGTTTTAGTATGTATAATGGTGTAAGAAGCAAAAGCTGGCCAATGTACGGAGTTATTGATCCTTTGATAATACATGAGACCGGTCATGAATGGTTTGGAAATAGCGTTACTGCATCAGATCCAACTCATATATGGATTCATGAAGGCTTACAGGTCTACTCCGAATCTATATACTTTGAAGATAAATTTAAAAGTTATGAGGTAGGTGTACATTATTTAAATACGATTAAAGATCGAATTGTTAATGAAATTCCTATTGTTGGTAATGAAAATGAAAATCATTGGGCTCTTCACGGCGATACTTATATGAAAGGCGCATGGGTAATGCATACTTTAAGAAGTGTAATAAAAAATGATAAAATATGGTTTAAAATATTAAAAGAATTTATGACTGAGAATGCAAAAGGGTTTGCAAATACAAATGATTTTTTTGATAAAGTAAAAGAAAAAACAGGAGAAGATTTTTGGTACTTTGCTCAACAATACTTTTATTCTCCAAATCAACCTGAGCTAGAATACTATCAAACTCATGATGAATTTTATTATAGGTGGAACAATGTAAATGATAATTTTAAAATGCCTCTAGATTTACTTGTAAATGGTAGAGAATTTAGAGTTATACCAACAAAAGAGTACCAATCTTTTAAAATTTCTAAACATTCCCAAATTGAAGTTATGGATTGGAAATTTTATGTTAGATCAAATAAGTTGAATGAGCGAAATTCTTAAATTTTTATTAGTTAGTTTTCTTATCTTTGATGAATTGAATAGCCAAGAAAATAATTTTTTGGCTGAAATTAAATCTAGCCCTCATGAATCTGGTTTTTGGTGGAATGATTACAATAATTACGGTTTGGATTTAAGTAAGATAAACTTTTCAAGTAAAATCAATATAATTCGAGGTAATGTAACATATTTTTCTCAAATATTTATACTAGATGATAAAGTAAACTTACGTTTTAAAGAAACATATTTAAAGATTAGTATTAAAAATAATACGTTTCTGAAAATTGGAAAATATTATAGAGACTTTAGCAATTATTTTAATGATGATTTAAGTTCTGGTCATTTTCTTATTAGTAGAAATTCATCACCAATGCCAAAAATTGGAATAGTTTCAAATAAAACTTTTAAAAAGTTTAGAAAACTAGATTTTGATTATGGTATTGCTCATGGTCAATTCAAAAAAGATGATTTTTATTTGGAAGCTCCTTTTCTTCATGAAAAATTTTTATATATGAATATTGATTTAAAACAAAATAAAAAATTAAGTATCGGAATTGTTCATGAGGCTATTTGGGCTGGAGAAACTCAAGAACTAGGTAAACTTCCTAGTAGCTTCAAAGACTATTTAAAGGTTTTCATTTCAGCAGACGGTCCACTGCTCGAAGGTGAACCGCATCCAAATGCGCTTGGGAGTCATGTTGGAATTTGGGATTTTAATTTTAATAAAAAATATGAAGGTGATCGCTCTATTAAATTATACTATCAACATTATTTCGAAGATACAAGCAGTCTTAGGTTTGCGAATAAAACGGATGGTTTATGGGGAGCAGAGTTAATAAACTTTTTACCAAAAACCAATTTTTTAGTCGAATATATTAATACAAAAAATGCATGGTCTGATCCACCTTACCAAAGAGATTATTATTACTGGAATTATCAATATAAGTTAGGTTGGTCATATGAAAATAATGCTCTGGGAAATCCATTAGTTAAAGCATTTAAACTTGGAGAATTTTTACACCTTGGATCAAAGGGTGAAATATCAGAATATCATTATGATTTAAGAATTTTGAGAAAGATTAATGCTCATGATAATTTTAAATATACTTTTTCTATAAACAAGAATATAAACAATAGATTAAAAGTTGGTGTTTACACTATGAATAGTAGTAGCAAATCTAATTTCTATGGTATCTCTTTTTCCACCTTTTTTAAGTGATTATAGATTATATTATTGCATGATCATATGGTTAACAGGTCAACCTGGGAGCGGTAAAACTACCTTGGCAAAAGAATTACTTTCTGAATTAAGAAATGATTTTCTTAAGGAAAAGTTGATTAATATTGATGGAGATGATTTAAGGAATATTAGTAAAAATCAAGATTATTCAAAAGAAGGTCGAATAAGAAATATATCTACTGCAATTTCAATTATGAGATTTTTATGTAATAAAAATTATATCTGTGTTATTTCTATTGTTGCACCTTACAAATTTTTAAGAGATGAATTAAAAGATGAATTTCCATTTTTAGAAGTTTATCTCCACACCTCTGAAATAAGAGGAAGAGAAAGTTATTTTGCTGAGGATTATGAAATACCAACTGACCCAAAAACACTATCAATTGATACTGGAAAATTAACAATCAAGGAATCTAAGAATGAAATACTCAATGTTTATAGGAAGATGGCAACCTTGGCATAAAGGACATCGCTGGTTAATAGATCAAAGATTAAGCGAAGGAAAAAATGTTTTAATTTGCGTTAGAGAAGTCAGTCAGGATGACCAAAACCCTTATAATCCAACTGATGTCAAAAACAATGTTGAAAAAGAATTAAAAGATTTAGTTGCAGCTAAAAGAGTAAAAGTAATTATTATACCAGACATTGAATCAGTAAACTATGGACGAGGAGTTGGATATGATATTATTGAACATGTTCCTCCATCTGAAATAGGTCAAATTTCTGCTACGAAAATAAGAAAAAAATTATTTAGTAAGTAATCTTTGCACTTCATTTAAATCGCAAATTGCTGTACCAGTTTTCCCAACAACGATTCCAGCAGCAGCATTAGCAAAAGTTGTTGAATATTCAATATCATTTGTTTTGGCATAGGCGATTGATAAAGCAGCAATAACAGTATCACCTGCTCCTGTGACATCTGGATTATTAATCTTATGTGCTCTTATATGTTTAAAAAATTTATTTCTTCCAACAATTGTTATACCTCTACTGCCCCTCTTTGCCACAATATATTCAAAATTGTTTTCTTTTATTAAATCATTGCATACAGAAACAATAGATTTGTCATTGTTCATTGAGTCAAAATTTTTTATTTCTGAAGCTTTATGAAGCTCATTTAAGTTTGGAGTAATAATCGTTGAATTTTTATAATGATTAAATCTTGATGCTTTTTTAGGATCAACAATTACTTTCCCCAAGTCACTTATATCAAACCATAGTTTATTTAGTACTCCTTTATTGTAGTCTGATAAAATTACAATATCATAATCTTCTTTTACGAAATTAGATGGTTGCCAATCTATAATTTCTTCTTTATCAAGTCGTGCCACTTGTTTATTACCGATATAAATTCTTTGTTTTAAAGTCGTTGGATATTTGTCAATAATTTCTATCGAATTAGTTTTAATATTTTTACTATTTAAAATTGAAATTAATTTATGTCCCCAATCGTCATTTCCTACACAACCAATACATTTTACGTTTGCTCCTAATGAAGATAAATTCATTGCCACGTTACCAGCTCCTCCTGGTATAGAGTATTCTCTTTGAGGTATTATTACAGGAACTGGAGCTTCAGGTGATCTTCTATTTGATTTACCAATAACATAATGATCGAGCATAAAATCACCAATTAATAATACGTTAACCTCAGAAAAATCCATGGTCATTTTGCTTTTCCTTGATTAATTATGGATTCTTCTTTTGCTTCCAGCTCTTTTTTGCTAATTAAATATTGTTTGTTCAATACTCTTAATTCTTTATCTAGAGTATAAACGAGGGGCACTCCTGTAGGAATATTTACAGACACTATTTCATCTTCTGATAACCTATCTAAGATTTTGACAATGCCTCTCAAAGAATTGCTATGTGCCACTAAAAGATGGCTATCACCAGTTTTAAGAACATCATTTACGTACTCATCCCAAAATGGTTTTAGTCTATCTATAACATGCATTAAACTTTCACCAACAGGTAAATTGCCAGTAATATTTTTAAACTTCTCGCTAAGTTTTGGATGTCTTTTATCGTTTTTTGACAAAGGTGGTGGAGGTACATCATAGCTTCTACGCCATATTTGTACTTGTTCTTCACCGTATTTCATTGCAGTTTCAGATTTGTTTAGCCCCTGTAGTGCGCCATAATGTCTTTCATTTAGACGCCAATCATACTGAATATCTTTTTGGGGGAAATTAATAATACTTGTTACTATATCTGCTGTTTGTATTGCTCTATCTAATAAAGAAGTGTATACAGTTTTTATTTTAATATTATTTTTTCTTAACTGTTCGCCAGAATATGCAGCTTCATTTTCTCCAGCTTTAGTTAAAGTTATATCTGTCCAACCAGTAAATCTATTTTCAAGATTCCATTGACTTTCGCCATGACGAAGTAGAACTAATTTCATTTAATTAGTTATTTTGGTTATCTACTATAATAAGAATCGCTGCAATATTTGCCATTACAGTTGAAAAGTCTGATACAAACTCAGTTATACTAAATTCACTTGGGTTTGGATTTATTGGAACAAACACGGTATCTCCCGGCTGCAATCTCTTAGCTCTACCTCTAAAAATATTTGCTTTTTCAATTTTGCCGTTAACTCTTTTAATATATGCTCTTTTTTTCATACTATACGGCTTGTATCCTCCGGCTAGAATAATTGCTTGTGACATTGTTAAACCTCTGTTAAATGATACAAGACCTGGATTATAAACATTCCCCTCCACATTGACTACATTTTCAAAAGGCAAAACATTAATAACCGAGTTAGGGCCTAATTCAAAATCTAAATTTGCATCAGCGACAGGTTTGAGAATTGTCGTTTCATTTTCGAATTCATCAATTTCTGTAAATTCCTGCGATAAAATAATATTTTCATATGTTGATAACTCTGTAATGCCTTCAGCTAAATCAAGAGCTTCTTTTAAGGTTAAACCTACCCTAAGCGGGTATGTGCCGGGCTTAAACACTTCTCCTTTAACTGTATATATAAGACTAGTTTTGTAATTAACATCCTCATAAACAAATATTTTATCATTTGGCATTATTTTAAATTGATTTGATTCTTCATAGCTAAGTATTATTTCTTTACTGTAAAAATTTTCTGAATCTCTCCTAAGTACAAAAATTTCATCATCACGGATAGATTGTCTAAAAATAGGATCCTCAAAACCACCAGCAATATCTAAAACATCCTTTAAAGTTGCGTTGACACCTGGATATTTACCTGGTGATTTAACCCTACCATAAATAGTTACTTGTGAATCTACTGAGGGAATAGGTTTTACATTAATAACATCACCGTTATTTAAGGTTGTAAGCTTTTTATCATTGAAATTTACTGTAATACTAGTTCTTGCATTATCATCTGATAATCTATTTTCAACTGGAATAATCTTAGTGATTATTAAATCAGTTGATGCTTGGCTTGAAAATCCTGAAGCATATGCTATTGCATCTGACAAAGTTTCTTTTGATAATAATTCATATATTGCTGGTCTATTAACTTCGCCTAAAATAGATATACTATTTTTTTTATTTGTGACATGAATTACGTCACCATCAACAAGCTTGATATTAGAAAAATTATTTTTTCCATTCATGAAGAAGCTATAGAAGTCTACATTAGCAATAATTGATTCATTCCTAATTAATTGGACTTCTCTAAGAGAACCTTTTTCATTGATACCTCCAGCTTGGACAATTGCTGAAAATATATCTGAAAAGGGGTGAATAAGATTAATTCCAGGTCTTTCAATATAACCAGAAAAATAAATATTCATAGATTTTAATTTTCCTAAAGATAACATCAATTGAGTTGAATTATCTTTATCCTTTAGAGTTGAGTAAATTCGTGAAAGCTCATCTAATAATATAAGCTCTGCTGATTCAAGGGTTAGATTAGATAAATTAATAAAACCTATATTTTCATAAAAAACCATACCATTTTTATCAATTATCATATTTTTTCTAGAATTTGTTTCCCCCCACATAGATACAATTATCTCATCACCCGGACCCAGCTTGTAATCCGAGGGAGTTGGAATATTATCAAAAAAAGAAATGTTTCTTCTCAAATAATCGTAACCAAAAAATTTGCTTTGATCTACAATGTTTTTATTATTTTTCAGATTTACTTTAACTGGTATTGGAATTTTATCATTCCCAGAATTATCAATAATATTACCGGACTTATTTTGTAACTCATCTTTGATAATATCTAATTCTTTATTGCTTAACTTATTAAGATCACTCAAAGATACTTGTGAAAAAGCTGTGTTTAAAAAAAGTATTAAAATGATAAATATATTTTTCATGTTTTTAATTTAGTTTTAAATAGTTTGTTTGCAAATTAAATTATAAGGACAACCATCTATCGTTGTTTAAAGTCCATTGAATAGTTTTTTTCAATCTATCAAAAGCAGGTTCTGGTGTCCAGCCCATTTTTGCCATCTTTGAACCATCTAAAGCATAACGCAGGTCATGCCCAGGCCTTTGTGAATGAAAATCAACCATTTCGTAATTTAATTTTTTACCTTGGGTTTTGGCTATAAACTTAGCTAATTCTAAATTGTCTATCTCATCTTTTCCAACAATATTAAATTTTTGACATTTTGCCCCAGTATTATCTGCTTTTAAAAGTGAAAAGTTATAATTGAATAAAAATAAAAGTGCGTTAGCAACATCTTCCGCGTGAATATAATGTCTCGAACCAGCTTTGGTTTTTGCGCTATTCGCATGCACGGTTACAAGTTCACCATCTCTAACTTTTTTAATAACCATTGGAATATATTTTTCAGGATTTTGTCTTTCTCCAAAAACATTCATTGTATGTGTAATAAAAGAGGGTAATCCGTAGGTATTTTCATAAGCAACAACAAGTTCTTCTCCTCCTGCTTTTGTAGCTGAATATGGATTTGTAGAATTATATCTATCATTCTCTTTGTAATGAACACCAGAGGAAGCAGGCCCAAAAATTTCATCAGTACTAAAATATGCAAATCTTTCAATATTATTATTTTTTCTAGCATATTCTAAAATATGGGCAGTACCCAAGACATTATCCTTAACAAATTCTAAAGGGAATTTAATGGATCTATCAACATGAGACCCTGCAGCCAAATGAGCAATTAAATCGATTTTACCAATAGTAGCACATATTTCAGGATTTAACTCAGCTTTTAAATCATGATGAACTACTTTAACTCTTTTTCTTTCTTGTTCATCATATGAAGACACAACTTCGTTTAATCTATTTAAATTTCCACTAAAATCTAATCTATCTAATGTGACAATTTCCCAATCTGTTGTTGATAATATTTTATCAATAACGTGGTGTGCAATAAATCCAGCTCCGCCAGTAATTAATATTTTTTTTGACATTAAATACCTAGTTCTTTTTTGTATTTAGGAACCCATTCTTCGATGATGATAGTAGGTGACCAACCTAGCAAATCTTTAGCTTTTGAATTATCTGCTAAAGTTTCTCTAGGCTCTACTACAGGGTCAATATTCACAGTATGCCCTCCAATCATTTCAGCAATTTGATTTACAGATCTATTATCACTATTACCTATATTAATTACTTCGCCATTACCAACTTTTTTGGAGGACATAGCCATTATGTTAGCCCTAGCTATGTCTTTGACATGAGTGAAATCTCTTCTTTGCTCCCCATCACCCCGAATCGTTAAGGGTTCATTATTTAATCTTTGTCTTGCAAAAACGCACATTACCAAAGCATAGGCACCTTCAAGGCTTTGCCTTTCTCCATATACGTTAAAATACCTTAGAGAAACTGTTTCTATACCATAAACATTTGCAAACATCCTACATGCAACTTCTCCATAATATTTTTGCATTGCATAAGGAGATATAGGATTAATAGGATCTTCTTCTTTTGAAGGTAATTTTATTGCGTTACCATAAGCAGATGAAGATGCGCTGTAAACTAATCGTTTGATATTCGTATCTGCGCATGCTTTTAAAATATTTATGGTACTTAAAGTATTATTTTTTTCAAAATGTAATGGATTGTCAATTGATTCTTGAACTCTTGGCAGAGCTGCTAAATGAAAAACACCACTGGAACCTACAAGAATTTTCTTTAAATCTTCATAATTATTATTGTAAGATATATCTAACTCAAAGTATTGGGCCTTTTCATTACAATTTTCTTTTTTACCAGATGAAAAGTTATCAATTACATTGACCTCATGACCTTCTTCAATTAAAAGGTCAACTAAGTTGCTACCAATAAACCCTGCCCCGCCTGTAACAATATATTTCATTTTTTTAACTTTAAAACTTTGATAATACTTTCAATCTCTTTTGGAGCAAGATAAGGATGCATTGGTAAACTAACAATTGTTTTTGATAGTTTTTCCGATACTGGTAAATCTCCTGTTTTATAGCCTAAAAAGGAAAATGCAGCCATCATATGTATTGGCAACTTATAGTAAATTACACAAGGAATTTTTGACTGGTTTAAACTATCAACCAGTAAATCTCTTTGACTTTTTTTAGCAAGCGTAATCGAGAAAAGAGCATGAGAAGATTGATATTCTTTTGGGTGGTATTGTGCATTATTTAAATGCTTCCTGTAATAAGAATTAACTTCATTTCTCATTTCTAGCTCACCATCAAAAATAAATAATTTTTCTAATAAAACTGCTGCTTGAATACTATCCAGCCTACCATTTAGCCCAATCATTTCGCTATTGTATTTATCTTTTTTGGTTCCGTGAATGCGGATAGCTTTACATTCTTCTGCTAAATTGTCGTCATTTGTAAAAATAGCACCACCATCTCCATAACATCCAAGAGGCTTCGCAGGATAAAAAGAAGTAGCAGCAACATCTCCAAAAGTACCAACTTTCTTATCTCTAATAGAACCTCCAAAACTTTGTGCTGCATCTTCTATAACTTTCAAATTATATTTTTTGGCAATCTTATTTATAAGTCTATATCTTGCAGGTAATCCAAATAAATCCACAGGGATTATTGCTTTTGGGTTTAGTTTGCCCTCATTGATAACTTTATTTATTTCAATTTCTAACTTATCACAATCAATATTGTAAGTTGATTTATAAACATCTACAAATACAGGGGTTGCCCCAAGAATAGAAATAACTTCAGCTGTAGCAACATAAGTAAAAGGAGTTGTAAACACTGCATCGCCTGGACCTATTCCCCAGGCCATAAGTGGAATTAATAGTGCATCGGTTCCTGATGAACATGAAATAGCATGTTTTACTCCACAATAATCTGCTAATTTTTCTTCAAGCTCGAATACTTCAGGACCCATGATGTATGCTCCGTGATCAAGAATATTATTTATTCTTTTTTCTAGTGGCTTTCTAA
>MDTB01071109.1_pt1 | contig 14078 bp, 15 predicted proteins | sample 811161 | NCBI WGS metagenome assembly MDTB01 (sample SAMN05326650, study PRJNA326480) | marine metagenome | isolation source: seawater | place: Mediterranean Sea | collected 2009
TAATTATGAATGCTCCAAAAGATAAAATAGATGGACAAATATTTAATGCAGGATTTGAAAATAAATCTGTGCGTGAAATTGGGAAAATTGTCAAAAAAGAAATCGGAGAAGATGTAAAATTTTTAGTTGAAAAAACAGATGATAATAGGTCCTATCATATATCTTCAAAAAAAATTGAAAATATTTTAGGATTCACACCAAGTTATAATATAGAAGATGCTGTTAAAGACCTTAAAAATGCTTTCAATAAAAAAAAATTAATAAATCCTTTAACTAATGAGTTTTATTTTAATATAAAAAGAATGCAATCAATCAAATTAAAATAAAAATGAAAGTTAGATATTCATATTTAAAACAACAGTTTTCTAATTGTAATGATTTGTGGATGAATTTAAAAAAGTTTGTCGCAACTGGAGATTTTACACTCGGACGGGAACTATCTAAGTTTGAAAAAAGTTTTGCTAAACTTATTGGCACAAAATATGCAGTAGGTGTAAATTCAGGAACTGATGCTTTAAAATTATCTCTTAAAGCTTTAAAAGTCGGTTATGGAGACGAAGTAATAACAGCTGCAAATACTTTTGTTGCAACTATTGGTGCAATAACGGAATTAGGTGCAAAACCGGTTTATGTAGATTGTGATGATACATTTTGTCTGGATGTTAAACAGGTAGAAAAAAAAATTTCTAGAAAAACGAAATGCATAATACCAGTTCATTTTACTGGATACATGACCAATATGCCTGAGCTAATAAAGATTTCAAAAAAAAGAAAAATTCCTATTGTAGAAGATGCTTGCCAATCAATACTCGGAGAGGTTAATGGAAAAAAAGCCGGCACATGGGGAGAAATGGGAGCCTTTTCTTTACACCCCTTGAAAAATATTAATGTCTGGTCTGATGGAGGAATTATTACCACTAACAATAGTAAATTTTATAAGACACTTAAGTTATTAAGAAACCATGGTCTATCAAACAGAGATACAGTTGTGATTAATGGTTATAATTCTAGATTAGATACATTTCAGGCAGTAGTTGGAAACTGGTTATTACCCCAAGCAAAGAAAATTGCTTCAAAAAGAATTCAAAATGCAAAATATTATGATAAACATTTCTCTCAAATAAAAGAGATACAAATCCCTCCCAGACCAAAAAATTTTAAAATAGTTTATCATTTATATATTATCTTTGCTGAAAAAAGAGATGCCCTATTAAAATATTGTCTTAAAAAAGGAATAGAGGCAAAAGTACATTATCCAATACCTATGTACCTACAAAAGTCTCAAAAAAACCTTAAACATAGTTGGGGAGATTTTCCAGTTACTGATAGCCATACAAAAAAAATAATTACTTTTCCATGCGACCAACATTTAAGTAAAAAACAAACTAACTATGTAATAAAGACAGTAAGAGATTTTTATAAAAAAAATTAATTTATGAAAAAAGGTATTAACGCTATTTTTAACAAAAAACCAATTGTTACATTTGGAAAAAAAGATATTCAGAGACTAAAAAAATATACTGCTAAAAGTCTTAAAAATAGATATAGAATTTGTTTACACTCTAATCCATCTCACCCTACACAAGAGATGTTAATTTGCACTAAAGGATTTAGCTATATTAGACCTCACAAACATCCAAAAAGAATAAGCGAGTCATACCATGTTCTAGAGGGAGCTCTACATGTTTACATTCTAAATAATAAGGGAAAAATAATAAAAATTGTAAAATTGAGCGCTCAAAATGAAAAAAAATTTAGATCAGATAACTACATTTATAGAGTTTCATCTCCCTATTATCATCTTACGATTCCTGTAACAAAATGGACGATATATCACGAAGTAACTACAGGTCCATTCGTGAAAAATAAAATGGTAAATTATGGAAAATTTTCTCCTAAAGAAGATGATAGAATTGAAATAATAAACAAATATTTATCTAAGCTAGGAATAAAACAAAAGTTATCTAAAAGACAGCTTTAATGGTGAGTAAGATCATATTAATTGGTTCCACCGGCTTCATTGGTAAAAGCATCGTAAAAAATTTTAAGGGAAAAATAACTAAATTTAATTCAAAAAATTTAGATTTATCTAATAAAGCAACAATTGAAAGAAAAGCAAAAAATTTTAAAAACTCAACGATAATTTATGCTGCTGGCTTAAAACGTACTCGTGGAGATACCTTTGAAAATTTCAATAAAAATTTAATATTATTTAATAATTTATTAAGTTGTTTTGCTAAAAACAAACCAAAAAAAATTATCTTTTTAAGTTCAGCAGAAGTGTATGGATATTACAAAGGAAAAAAAAAAATTGACGAGAGTTCCATGTTGAGACCAGTAACCATATATTCTATGGCTAAGATTATTCAAGAAAAGACAATAAAATTTTTTGCATCTAGACTAGGATATCAATATCTAATTTTAAGAATTCCAGGTGTTTATGGCAAAGACTCAGAAAATCAAAGTATAGTTAGCAAATTAGTTGCCGCTTTAAATAAAAATTATTCTTTTAAATTAACAACTTCAGGAAATGAATTAAGGGACTACATATATGTTGATGATATTGGTAAGATTATTTTTAAATTATCAAAGTTGAGACTTAAAAATCTTACTATAAATCTTTCTACGGGAAAATCATTTAAAATTTTGGAAATTATAAAATTTATTGAAAATAATTTTAAAAAAAAGATTTATTTTCATAAAAAAAGATTTACAAAAAAAAATGAATATAATTTGATATATAATAACAGTTTATTAAAACGATATATTCCAAATTATAACTTTCAACTTCTTGATAGTTTTGATTATAAAGGTGAATTTAGATAATGATTGATAAAATAGTCAATAGGATGGGTTTTTTAAGAAAATTACCTAAATCATTAGCAAAACCTTTATTTAATATATTCATTTTTATAGATGAAGTTTTTTGGAAGTTAAGAATGAAATTTTTTATGTTTTTTTTGAGTAGAGGCTCCTCTATCAGTTCTGTTTTGAGTCAGCTTGAAAACAATGGATACGCAGTATTTAACCAATATTATGATGAGGATCAAATAGATCAGATTAAAAGAGAATGCACAAAATTGCTTGATGTTCTTCCAGAGAAAGAGATTCGTTCTAAAGAAAAAATAGATAATTTAATTCTAGAAAATGGCCTAGTTATTGAAAAATTAAAAGAGTCTATAAAAATAAAAAAGTTAGATAAATTTAATAATTTTTTTAAGAACATTGCAAAAAATTCTAAAATAAAGATAATTTCTAAAGTTTATCAATTAACTTCTGGACCCCTATTAGTTTATAATTTAGTTCACGATGGTGCTTACAAACACCCGGCAACTTTTACCTCAAGAGGAGGAAAAATGATAGCAGGGCAACCTCATATTGATATGTCAACTCATAGCTTAAGATGCGCCTTAGCTTTAGATGATATTCATGAAGATAATGGACCAACTGTGGTTTTTAAGAAATCAATGAACATGAAAAGATTTAAAAAAAATCACACAAATATTTTTTTAGAAACATTTGGTTTTAAGATAGGAGATGAGAGTGGTCATAATCTTGATAATAAGGATATAGATTATTTAGAAAATAATTCAGAGAAAGTTAAGGTTGTCTGTAAAAAAGGAGATTTAATTCTTATAGATTTAAAAACGGCTCACTATCAATCTATCTTAAACAAAGGGCAAAGACATATTCTTTGGTATTATTGTTAATGAAAATTCCATACATTAATTTAAATTTGCAATGGCAGAAAGAAAAAACTCATCTTTCTAATATTTTCAAAAAAGTTCTTAAACAAGGAAATTATGTAGACCCAAATTCTAAAGAAGTAACTAATTTTGAAAATAACATAAGTGAGAAATGTGGGACTAAATATGCAGTATCTTTAAATAGTGGAACTGATGCTTTAACCTTAGGTTTATGTCTTTTAGGTGTAAGAAAAGGAGATGAAGTTTTGACACCACCAAATTCATTTATTTCTTCAACATCTGCGATAACTCATATAGGAGCAAAACCAGTTTTTGTAGACGTTTTAGAGGATCAAAATATGGATCCTAATTTAATTGAAAGATTAATAACAAAAAAAACTAAAGCTATCATGCCAGTTCACTTAACTGGAAGAGTTGCTGAAATGAAAGAGATAATGAAAATTTCAAAGAAATATAATATTTCTGTTATTGAAGATGCCGCTCAATCAATTGGATCTAAACACTATGGAAAACTTTCTGGTTCTTTTGGTAAAGTAGGTTGTTTTTCAGCACATCCTTTAAAAAATTTAAATGGCATTGGAGATTGTGGCTTTTTAACAACTGACGATAAAAAATTATATAGTTTAGCTAAATCAATGAGAAACCATGGTCTTGAAGATAGAAATATAGTTAAAAAGTTTGGTTTTTTATCTAGAATGGACGTACTTCAGGCTGCAGTTCTAAACTATAGAATTAAAAATCTTAATAAAATAATAAATTCAAGAAGAAAAAATGCTAAATTTTATCTTAAGAATTTAGACAGAAATAAATTTAAAGTGATTGATGAAAAAAAATACCAATTTAATACCTATCATACTTTCGTAATACAAACTGACAAAAGAAAGAAATTAAAAAGATATCTCTCCTCTAAAGGCATAGGGACCGCTATTCACTATCCAATACCCATACATCTTCAGCCTGCTGCAAAATTTTTAGGCTATGGAAAAGGCTCTTTTCCTGAAACAGAAAGACAAAGTAAAACGATATTAACTTTACCAATTCATCAAAATTTAAAAAAAAAGGAACTAAGTTATATTGTTGAGGTAATAAATAAATTTTAATAAATAACAATTATGACTCCTTTAAATATTAAATTAGACAAAAGATCAAAATATTTGAGAAACCTCATACTTGAATGTTTGATAGGTGGAGATAGAGGTCACATGGGTTCAGCAATGTCTCTCGTTGAAATATTAAGGGTATTGTATGACAATATAGCCAAAGTTTATCCAAAAAATCCTTATCACAAAGATAGAGACAGAATAATACTTAGCAAAGGACATGGATGTCTTGCTTTATACTCTATTTTGGCGGATAAAAATTTTATCAAAAAAGAGATACTAAACTCAGCAAGCAAGTTTAATTCCATTTTAGGTGGACATCCCGAGTTTAAAAAAGTTCCAGGAGTTGAAGCTTCAACAGGTGCTTTGGGTCATGGATTTCCTATTGCCATTGGTATCGCTTTAGCTGCTAAGCTTAAAGACAAAAAAACAAAAGTTTATACTATAATGGGTGATGGAGAGATAGATGAAGGCTCAGTTTGGGAGTCCGCTATGATAGCCTCAAAGCATAAGCTTTCAAATCTAAAAGTTATTATTGATTATAATAAGATACAGTCTTATGGTTCAGTAAAAGAAGTCTTGGATTTAGAGCCTTTGAAGGACAAATGGGAAAGCTTTGGTTTTGAAGTTTCAGAAGTAAATGGACATGATGTTAAAAAGATTTATAAAAATTTATTGAAATTTAAATCATCGAAATCAAAAAAACCCTCTCTTACAATTTGTCATACTATAAAAGGAAAAGGTTTTTATTTTGCGGAAAATAATCCCAACTGGCATCATAAAAACAGTTTTTCTATCAAAGAAATAAAAAATATGAAAGATTGTTTAAAGTAAGATGAGAAAAACTTGTTTAGAAACAGTATATGAGTTAGCTAAAAAAAATAAAAAAGTAATCTTTTTAGGCTCTGACCTTGGCCCAGGTGTTTTAGATCAATTTAAAAAAGAAATGCCTAACAGATTTTTTATGGAGGGAGTTTGCGAGCAAGGTATCATAGGTGTCTCTGCCGGCTTAGCTTTAGAGGGTTTTATACCTTACGTAAATACTATTGCTACTTTTATTACTCGAAGATGCTTTGAACAAATTGTAGTTGATATGTGCTTGCACAACCTACCTGTAAAATTAATAGGAAATGGAGCAGGACTTGTATATGCACCTTTAGGCCCAACACATCAAGCGATCGAGGATATTTCAATAATGAGAACTCTTCCAAATATGTCAATAATATCTCCTTGCGACGCAACAGAAATGAGAGCTTTAATGAGGCAATCGGTTAATTATCAAAAACCCCTTTATATTAGACTTGCTAGAGGTGGAGATAAAATAATTACAAAACCAAATGATATATTAAAAATTGGAAAAGGTGTTTTAAAAATTGAGCCTAAAGATCACTTGTTTATAAGCACAGGTATCACTACTCAGATAGCCATTAATGCTGCTCAAGAACTAAATAAAAAAAGTAATTTTAAATGTGGTGTTATACATTTAAATACAATCAAACCTCTAGATAAAGAAATTTTGCTAAGATGGATACCAAAAGTTAAAAAAATTATTACAGTTGAAGAAAATGTATTATCAGGAGGTTTTGGGAGTAGCATTTTAGAGTTTCTTAGTGATAATTGTCCTGAAAATTTACACAAGGTTTCTCGTATAGGACTTCCAGACAAGTTTGTTGATAAGTACGGGACTCAAGATCAGCTTTTAGATTATAATAATATTTCTGTAAAAAATTTTGTAAAACAAATGAGTAAAAATAATGCCTAACTTTTTAAGCAAGAAAGAAATGAAGCTCTCAAAAGAGTTTGAAGAAAAAGGGTACATAAAAAGAAATATACCTAAAAGATATATTAAAAATATTCAAGAAGTTATAATAAAAATTATAAAAAAAGAACTCAAAATAAAAAAAAAATACAGCATAAATTTTATTCTAAATAATGTACATAAATTTGTAGAAATTAAAGATTTAAATGCCTTAAGAGTTAAAATAATAAATAAGATTAATAAAAATTCTAATTTTAAAAAAAATTTCTATTTGCTAGCCAGGCCCTATTTATATGATTTAGTAGGAAATGAATTAGCTATGCAAAACTCGATCAATCTGAGCATTCAACTTCCAAAAGATAATTCTTCCCTTTTACCTGTCCATTCCGATGTATGGTCTGGAGACTCTGTTTTTGAAATAGTTGTTTGGTTGCCATTGGTAGATTGTTATAAAACTAAAAGTATGTTTATTTTACCTCCAAGGTATTATAAAAATTTTGAAAAAAGATTTAAAAAGTTATTTAAAAAGGATAGTGAAAAAATTTATCAGGATATAAAAGATAAATTAGAGTGGATCAATATTAAATCAGGTCAAGTACTTCTATTTAATCAATCATTACCGCACGGGAATATAATTAATGAAGAAAAAGACACAAGATGGTCTCTTAATTGTAGATTTAAAAGCATTTTTAGCCCTTATGGAGATAAAAAAATAGGAGAATTCTTTCAACCTATTACATTAAAAAAAATCTCTGATATCGGAATAAAGTATAATTTGCCAAATTTATAAATGAAAAAAATCAGAGGATATATCTTCAGCAGATCTTTTATGGGAGAACGAGCTCCTCAGCATGTTCAAAATATAGTGATCAAAGATTTTTGCAAAAATAATTCATTGGAATATTCTTTGAGCGTAAGTGAATACAAAATGGAAAATTCATTTTTAATTTTGAATGATCTGATAAAAAAAATGAAAGATATTGATGGAATTGTTGCTTATAGTCTTTTTCAACTACCACCCGATAATAAAGACAGATTAAAAATATTAAAAACAATACTAAGTAAGAAAAAATTCATAAGCTTTGCTGTTGAAAAAATTACTATTTCAAAAATAAAAGATTTAAAAGCAGCTAACGTTATATGGAGATTAAAAAAAAATTTGAATTAGTTTATGGGCAATTTAAAAAAAATAATCACCCCACTACACGTGAGCACAAAAAGAAATTATCTTGATCGTATGATTAATAACAAAGTAAAGTGTATGACTATTGCAAAAAAATATTCAAAGAATTATTGGGATGGTGCCAGAAAGTATGGTTATGGAGGCTATAGATATATCCCAGGTAGATGGAGTGCAGTGGCAAAAAAATTGATATCCATCTATAAATTAAATAATCAATCTAAAGTATTAGATGTAGGATGTGGTAAAGGATTTTTACTATACGAACTAAAGAAAATTATTCCAAAATTAAATATCGAAGGGTTTGATATATCAGATTATGCATTAAAGAATTCACACAAAGATGTAAAAAATTTTTTATTTAAACACGCTGCTCAAAAAAAATTTCCTTACAAGGATAAGAAATTTGATTTAGTTATTTCTTTAGGAGTTATTCATAATCTTTTGTTACCAGAGATATTTTTTGCTCTTAAAGAAATACAAAGAGTAGGGAAGAAAAGTTATTTAATGACTGAAAGCTATAACAATAATCAAGAGCTTTTTAATTTACAATGTTGGGCATTAACATGTAAAACTTTTTTACCAGTTTCAGATTGGAAATGGCTATTCAAAACTGCCAATTTTAAGGGCGATTTTGAATTTATATTTTTTAAATAGATCATGTCTAAAATAAAAAAAATAAAAAATTGCCCAGTTTGTGGCAGTCAAAAAACTACGTCTTTGTTTAGTTTAAGAAGTATACCTATGGCTGATAATTTTTCTAAGAATAAAGCTAAAACTAAATTTGATAAACTTTTACCAATTAATCCAATTATATGTAATAAATGTTCTCACGTATTTTTAAAACATTTTGTTAATCAAAATAAGTATTACAAACATAACTTTTCTTACAAAACACAAATTACGAAAGAATTAAAGGATCATTTTAATAAAGAAATTAATAAAATTATTAAAGAAAATAAAATAAAAAAAAACTCATTTTGTTTAGACATAGGAAGCAATGATGGAACAATATTATCTGTTTTTAAAAAAAATAAAATGAGATTTGTAGGAATTGAACCGTCAGTCGCAATAACAAAATTTGCAAATAAGCAAGGATTAACAACTATTAATGGTTTTTTTGATGAAAAGATTGTAAAAAAAATATCAAATAAATTTGAAAGACCAAAATTAATAATCTCAACTTACACATTTGCAAATATAGAAAATATAAAATTATTTTTAAAAAATATTAAAAATTTGATTTCTAAAAGTGGTATATTTGTTATTGAAACTGGATATCACCCTAGTCAGATGAAAAATAATATGTTTGACTATTTTTATCATGAGCATTTTTCATATTTTACACTAAAAAGTCTTAAATATTTGTTGAATAGTTGTGGTTTTACAATAATAAAAGCAAAGATCACTGATCCAAAAAGTGGATCTTTATTGGTGGTTTCTAAAATTAATAGTGAATTTTTGAAAAAAACAAATTCAAGAGAGAAAGATATTTTAATAGCAGAAAAAAGGATGGGAGTTTATAAAAAAGCTTTTTACAAAAAGTTTTTGAATAGAATTACATCTTATAAGAAAAAGCTACATTTAAGACTGAGTAATTTGAAAAAAGAAGGCAAACAAATCGCTGGTTACGGAGCTTCACATAGTTCAACACTTTTAGTTCATCAATTTGATTTAAATAAGTATCTAAATTTTATCGTTGATGATAATGAAATTAAACATTACACATTTTCTCCAAATTTTAAGATCCCAGTATTACCTTCTAAAAAAATTTATACTGAAAAGATTAAAAATGTAATCCTTTTAGCTTGGAATAAAAAAAAATACATTATTAAGAAACATAAAAGATTCACAAAAAATAAGGGAAAGTTTTTACTTCCATTTTAAATTTTAAAGTTATAATGAGGCAAAAAGAAAAAAATATTTTTTTAAAGATATTTAAAGTTTTTTTTTTAAAAAAAAATTTTTTAATCGAATTTTTATTTTATCTTCCTTCTTCCTTAATATTAGTTCTATTGACAAGGATTGTTAATATTTTTAAAAAAGTAAAATTTTTACCCGTCGACTTTTCTAGAATTGCAAACATTTATCCTTTATTCTGGTATCTTAAGGTAAATCAAGTGATAAATGTTGAAAACAATTGTCTGAAGCTGTTTTTTGTTGAGGATAAATTTAAACATAATAGAGTTTGGCTCACATTGTGGAATAGAAAAATGAAATTTTTATCATTCTACAAAGTTTGGAAAAATTTTTTTTTCTTAAGCAAATTTATTCCTGGTCACAAAAAAATAGAAATCGCTAAATATGATGAATCTATGCATAATTTATATTTGTCAAAAAAAAATCAAAAACAAATTTCATATTTTAAGAATAAAATTAAAAAAATATCAAATTTAAAAAAGACATTTATAAAATTTAATGAAAATGAAACTATAAAAGGAAATAAGTATTTAAAAAGTATTGGAACAAAAGAGTTGGATTATATTTGTTTTCATGCTCGTGATGAAGCTTATTTAAAGGATTACGATAAAAAAAAAGATTGGAATTATCATAATTTTAGAAACTCTAATATCGATAATTATTTGTTAGCTATAGAGTATTTAACAAAAAAGGGACATCAGTGTTTAAGAATGGGATCAAAAGTAGAAAAGAAAATTCAAACTGCTAATCCTAAAATTCTAGATTATGCAGTCTCATCCGCTCAATCAGATTTTTTAGATGTTTATTTAGGGAGCAAGTGTTTAATGGCTGTTTATTCTGAGTCAGGAATTTCAATTATACCAGAGGTTTTTAATCGCCCAATAGTCTATGTAAATTGGCCAGCATTAAACTTTTCATGTTTTAATTCAAACTCTCTAGTAATTCCAAAAAAGTTTTTTTCAAAAAAAAAAAATAGACTTCTTAATTTCAGAGAAATATTAGAATTAAATTTTGAGAACAATTTTAGAACTGAAAAACTTAAAAATTTAGAAATAGACCTAATAGAAAATACACCTGATGAAATACTATGCGCAGTAACTGAAAATTATAGACGAATTAATGGAAACTGGGAGGAAGATTCTGAAGCAGTAGAATTGCAGAAAAAATTTTGGGATATTTTCAAATACGACTATATCAAATCATCAACTTTTAGGATTGGTACGAATTTTTTAAAAAAAAATCAAAATTTAATACAATGAGTAAAATAAATTTAGGAATAGTTGGTTTAGGAATTTTATCACAAACGGTTCATATTCCTTGTTTTTATAAAAATAAAAAAATTCAAATAAAAGCATTATGTGATCATAACAAACATCTACTATCTCTTGTTTCATCAAAATATGGAATTTCAAATACTTATACTTCCGTCAAACAAATGATTAAAAGAGAAAAATTAGATGCAATAGCATTAATAGTTCAAAGACCAAACACATTTAGTGTTTCTAAAAAAATTTTAATTTCAAAAACAAATCTTTTTGTAGAAAAACCAATTTCAATTAAAGTTAATCAAGCTAAGGAATTAGTTAGAATACAGAAAAAAAACAAAATAAAATTTGTTGTTGCATACATGAAAAGAAGTGATGATGCTGTAAAATATTTAAAAAAAAAACTAAAGATAAAAAAATTTAGTAATCCAATGTCTGTTCAATACCAGTCATACATTGGTGTACCAAAACCTATAAAAAAAAATTTTTTTCAACATAAAAATAGATCAAGAAGAAAAAAATTTTCATTAAATAAAAATTTTAAAAGCAAAAGTAAAATTTATGAAAAATATTTGAATGTACATTGTCATAGCATTAACTTAATAAGATATCTTTTTGGCCCATTACATTTAAATAAAGTTTTTTTATCAAGGTTAGCTGAGGGTTCAGTTTTTTTTAAAAATAAAGATAAAATTAATATTGAACTTAAAAATAAATTTTTGAAAGATTCTAACTGGAAAGAATTCATAATATTAAGATATCCTCGTGGTTACATTAAGCTAATAATTCAAAATCCTTTTAATAAAAAAAGTTACTCAAAAATTGTTTTCAGTGAGAATAAAAAAGATAATTTAAAAGTAAAGGAATTTAAAACTTGGTCTTTCATGAACCAATCAAATAACTTTGTGAATTATTTAAAAAATCATAAATTAAAAAGTCTAAGCAATTGCATCGAAGGTTTGCAAGATATTCAAATGGTAAATAATATTTTTAAAAAAATTTGACTTTTAGAAGACCGGTTATTCTATGAAAAAAAAGATTAAAGCCATATCTAAATTCTTTTACAAGAAATTTTTTTCTTCAGATATTGAAAAAATTTTAAACGAACTTAATGATAAACAAAAAGAATTTAAGGGGGCGAAACAATTTAACGAAATGAGAGGTATAGATAAAACATTGGAGTTATCTGAAAATTATTTCAAAACTTATAAAAATGATCCACTATTCTTATTTAATCATAGTATCATTTTGCAAAATTACAGCAAAGACCCCAACAAGGGCTTTAAACTATTTGAGAATTATGAAAATATTCAAGCAGAGTGGTTAGAAAAAAACCATTTAAACAATTTAAATGAAGATTTTATTCCTTTTCAACAAATTGCAGGGAGTTTAGGAAATCACAATCCTCTATTTTTCTATTTAATTTACAAGAAAATCGTACTCAAAAATAATTTGAAGGCGAATGTTTTGTTGGATACAAAATCAAAATATACCAACCCATCTTTAGTTAGATATTTTAAAGAGAATTTACAGATTATTCAATCGGATGATTTTTTTGAAAAATTAAATTTTTTATATGAATTAAAAAAAGTGCCGTTAGAATTTACAATGCCATTCAAAGGGACACATTACCCTTGGTTTGCAACTATTAATTTTATTAGACAGGAATTAAATAAGTTAGGCGAAGATTCTGAAGATTACTTCTTTAAGTTAAACGAAGAGGATGAAATTAAAGGTAAAAAAATACTCGAGAAATTAGGTTTACCAAAATCAAGATGGTTTGTAACCTTGCATGTTAGGCAGGGTAAAGGGAATGAGTTATTTAATTCGTCTCCAAAAACTTATCTCAAAGCTATAAAAACAATACATTCAAATGGTGGTTGTGTAATTAGAGTTGGAGATAAGACGATGACAAAATTAGAGAATATAGAGGGCTTAATAGATTATCCTTTTACAAAATATAAAAGTGATTTCATGGACATTTATCTAGCTGCAAAAAATGAATTTTGCATTGGTACTTCATCTGGATATTGGTCACTGCCTACTTTTTTTAGAAAACCAGTTCTATTGACAAATTATTTACCTCATTTTGATTACTTCATGATTGATGAGAAAAGTAATTTTTTGCCAAAAAAAATATTTGATAAAAGAAAAAATAAACTCATATCATTCAAAGAAGTTTTTTCTTTTCCTTTAGGATACATGTGCACAAATTATCAGTTAGAAAGAAATTTTATTAAAGATATAGATAATAGTGAAGATGAAATTGATTTAGCAGTTAAAGAAATGCTCGTAATACAAAAAAAAATTAGCAATCCTGAAATAGAAAATAATTTAATTGAAAAAAATAATTTTTTTAAAGATAAATTAGAAGAAAACATTAAGGACCTTTATAAAATAAAACTTGAACCATTTGGTCACTTAAGTGGAGCAATAGAAGAATAGGCTATTTTGAAAAATAAAACTTTAATTGTTGGTGCTTCTGGAGCTTTTGGTAGTGAACTCATTAAATATTATGAAAGAAAAAATACAATTTGCACTTTCAATAAAAATTCTTTGAAAAGAGGAATAAAATTTAATGCCATCTCTAACAAAATAGAAAAAAAAATAAAGAATCTAGAAAACATATCTGATGGTATTTTATTGTTTGCTGAAAAAAATCCTAATAACTGTTTTAGAAAAAAAAAATACTCAAATAAGTTAAATGTAGAGTCAGTAAAAAATATTCTTAAGACATTCAAAAGATTTAATATAAGACCAATTTTTCTTTCTACAGATTTAGTTTTCTCAGGTAGAAAAGGTAATTATATTGAGACAAGCAAGCCTAAACCTAAAACTTTGTATGGAAAGCAAAAATATCTTGTAGAAAAATTTATAATTAAAAATTTCAAAAAATATTTAATTTTTAGATTGTCAAAAACATTTTGTTTTAAAGATAAAAAAAATGCCTTTTTAAACTGGATAAATTTTTTTGATAAAAATGATAAAATTTACTGTGCGACTGACCAAATTTATAATCCTATTTTCATAAAAGATGCAGCAAAAATAGTCTATAAAATTTCAAAAAAAAAGAATAATGGAATTTTTAATATTTCTGGATACAAAAGTTATTCTAGATATAGAATTTTTTTGAAACTATACCAAGAA
>MDTB01152867.1_pt1 | contig 14078 bp, 13 predicted proteins | sample 811161 | NCBI WGS metagenome assembly MDTB01 (sample SAMN05326650, study PRJNA326480) | marine metagenome | isolation source: seawater | place: Mediterranean Sea | collected 2009
GAGCCGTGGTAGACCACCACGTTGATAGGCTGGGTGTGGAAGCGCAGTAATGCGTGTAGCTTACCAGTACTAATAGCTCAATCGGCTTGATTTATGCACTGAAAAAAATTTTTATAATGTTAAAGATTATAGTATGATTTGCAAAATATTTTGTTATCAAAAATTTTTTATATTTTTTTTGCAATAACAAAATAATGTTGAGCCCAACTTTTTTTCTTATCAAATTTATCTAAATAAAAAAGTAATATGTTTATCAAAAAAACTCCAATTCTAAACATAATGCCTATAGGAAAAATAATGCACTTAAAAAATATGTTTTTTTTATTCGTATCAAAAATTGTTGCAACTAATTTATTTAATATAGTGCCAATCAAATGAAAACCTCCTCCAGACTTAGTTAATGACTCTGAGACCATCCCATTTTCTTTTAAAAGATATTCAAGTCCAGGACCAAGATAATTAAAATAATTATGTGGCAACATATGTTCACCTCCACATTGAGGAACAGTAATTATAAAAATACCATCATCTTTTAAAATTCTACTAATTTCTTTAATAACATTTTTTGGGTCATAAACATGTTCTAAAACATCTGAACAAAGAACAAAGTCATAAGATTTGTCCTCCCTGGGTATTTTTTCATTAATATTACAATAAAAATCATGTTTGACATCCAAAACATCATAGTTCATTTCTTTTATAACCTCATCACTATCACAGCTCTCGTATTTTACTTTGTTAAAATAAGTTTTGTAAGGCTGATGTCCTGCACCAACATCAAGAAGAGTTTTACCCTCTATATCATATTTTTTTGCAATCTCTTTAACAAATTTATTAACAAAAAATCGACCATAACCTGATGGAGGAAATTGCAAAAGATAATTAATTTTGTTTATTGCTCTATCTGGTATCTCTTCATATGAGTTGATTTTTCTTTTTAATTTAGAATTAATCAATTTTAGTATCATCAAAATAATTATTTGAGGGTATTTTTTTAATACATAATAGTGTAAATATTAATAAATAAAACCTTTATTTAAACACTTACAGAAATTTGAAATAATTTTGAAAAAATTAAATAAAAAAAAAGGGATATTATTTTGGATTACTGGACTCTCTGGTTCGGGAAAGTCAACCCTGGCTAAAAGAATATATCCATATATTAAAAAAAAGTGTGGTCCCAGTATTTATCTTGATGGAGATTCTATGAGAAACATTTTAGAGCTTCACGATTATTCATTTAAAGGTAGAGCATCTAATTTAAAAAAATTTAATAGAATCGTTAAACTTCTCACTGACCAAGGAATAAATGTTGTTTTTTCTTTAATTGGATTAATGGATGAACCTAGAGATTGGAATAGAAAGAATATTAAAAAATATGTAGAAATTTTTATAAAATCAAATGTAAAAAAAATAATCAAAATTGATAAAAAAAATATATATAAAAGAAATAAAAATGTAGTTGGAGTTACAATAAGGCCTCAATTTCCAAAAAAACCTGATATAATAATAAACAATACTTTCGATAAAACCCTTAAATCTTTAGAGATAGAATTATTAACCAAAATAAGAAAGCTATTAATTAAAAAAAAATTATTAAAGTAGTTTATTTGCAGCCTTTATATCTTCTATATTATCAATTTCATGCCAAAAGCTTTTATACTTAAGACACTTTAATTTCAAAAACTTTTTGTTAATTGCTTTATTTAAAAATGAAGTCATATCAATTTTGGAATTTTTTAAATTTTTATAGAACTCAAATAGTTTAAAAAAAGTTTTCTTTCTTAATTTGATTAATCCCATAAATTGATATTCTGGTAGTTTTTTAAAGCTCAAAGGAGTGCCTATTTCACTAATATAACCTTTTTTAATTATGACATTTTCGGCATCCAGCAGCATTTTTGAGAATGACATTCGTTTGAGCCAATTTTTTTTCCAATTATAATTTAGTGGTAAAGAGTCGATATTTTTTTTTAATATTTTATAAATTTTTTGATTGAAAATAATATCTCCGTAACAAATAATTACACTTCCTGTAATTTTTTTTTTAGCTAAGAACATGCTATGCACCATGTTAGAATTTTTGTAATTTTTATTAAAAATTATTTTGAATTTTTTTTTTTTAGCTAATTTAGAAATTAAGTTTTTTTTGTATCCGGTTATAACAATTTTATTTTTAAATTTATCAAAAAATTTTTCATTATGTTGAAATATAGTTTTGCCCTTTATTTTGGTAAGGCATTTTGGTTTATTTCTGTTGCTTTTTGGAAGTCTTGACCCACGACCTGCTGCTAAAAGAATCAATTGCATCTAAAAAATTTTTTTAATATTTTTTTTTCAAAATTTCTTAAGTGTTTATATCTCTCAGGATGCCACATTATTCCCATTAACCTATAATTTTTATCTGCAAAGCATTCTACAAAACCATCTTTAGTAGTAGCAAGAATATTAAAAGTTTTTGGAATGTTAGAATTTGCAACACCAAAGTTATGATAAGAATTCACCTTTACAATCTTATTTTTAGTTAAGACTCCAAAAATTTTATGATTTTTTCTTACATGATTTTTAATTTTTTTTATTTTTCCACCAAAAAAAAGGTTTATTTTTTGAGCACCTCTGCAGATACCAAGTAGTGGAACCTTTTTTTGTATTGAAAATTTGATTAATCTATTTTCAACTTTTGATCTTTCATCATTAATTTTAGGATTTCCACCAGATGATAAAATAATTCCTTTAATTTTGATATTTTTTTTTAATATATTATTTACAACTCTTAGATTGTTTGGAACCAAAAATGGATCCATATTCAAATCTAAAATTAATTTTGAAAATCTTATATCTAAATTATCTCTTAACTCTTTAAATTTACCAACTTTATCTAAACGTTGATTGACTAAAATTATATTTTTCATTAATCTATAAAATCTATCTTTTTATCTTTACAATTAATATTTAGAACTTTATGGCTTACGATTCTGTTAAAATTTTTTTCTCCAACACCTATTAATGAAGGAAGGTTTAGTTCTGAACATCTTATGGCCATGTGAGAATTAAGTCCCCCGTACTTAGTTACTAGGCCTTTAATATTTTTGTTGAATAAAAAATCAAAACCTGGATCTGCGTTTTCTACACAAACTATACCTTCGTAATTTGGTTGTATTTTATTTTTATCAAACACTATTATTTTAGAGGTAATTGATTTATCAGATAAAAAATTGATCTTATCATAATTCTTAATTTGTACGAATAAATCTTTTGTATTTCTTATTACATCAGGAAGATATATATCTTTGGTTGAATTATAATCATCTTTATTTTCTTTTATATGTCTTTTTAGTGATAAAACATTTTTATCTGTAGTTAAGTTAAAATACATTTCCATAATACGATTTATTTTTATGTAAGAAAGCTCCTTACTTTTGAGGTTGTATCTTTTTCCTAATTTAGACAAATTCTTAAAAATCAAATCTATACTTTTACTGAAAACAAATTTTGAGTATTCTCTATTTACAATCGAATTTTTTATAAAATCAAAAAGTTCTTTATTTGATCGATATATGTTAATTTTTTTTAATGGTGCTTTTAATCTTATTTTCTTATTAGGATTTTTTGGTGTTGTTTTTTTTAATTTTTTACCGAAGTATTTGTCAAATCCATCTTTGTAATTCATTGAAGTTATTTCATAAGTTCCAGGTCTCAAATGACCGTACTTTTGCAAAAATTTGTTTTTTGAAAGTTTGTTAAGATCATATTTCATTTTAGAGGTAATTGTATTAATTGAGGATAAAAATTTAATTTTTTCTTTTTCAGAAATCACTTTAATTTCTTCTAAAGAATTTAATAACTCCATTGCTATAAAACCACATCTAGCTAGACCAGCAAATGCAAAAGTACCATATTTTTTACAATCTTCTACTAGCCAATAAATTTTATCAATTTCGTAAAGATTTGAATTCTGTATTAATTTCTGTCTTTTTTTTAAAATTTCTATTTTTTTTATATCTTCATCTTTTTTAATGAGTGCAATTTTATTTATTTTAGTTAATTCTTTGTAAAATTGATATATCTCATTTTTAGAAAGAACTTTTGCTAGCTTATCCCTCATCTTTTGTTTTGAAGAAAAAGTGATACACGTGAACAACAATTGAAATTCAATTTTATCGTGAAGTGAACTGTCTAAGTTAAATCTCTTAAGATAATAATTTACAATCTTACTCGCGATTTTATTATCTAAATTTTTTGGTAACCAAGAATTAAAATCTATTCTTATATCTACATAAGGGGTACCGTAAAATGTGGTCATCAAATGAAATTGATCTAGTTCTCTATAACCGTAATTTGCTCTATTTTGTGACCACACATGGTCAGTTATAAGTTCCTGATATAAAGATAAAGCTAATGGTTTAGGTTTTGAACCAATTATTTCTGCTGGGTTCCAATCAGGCATAACTCCAAAAAAAGTAGTTTTCCCCATTAAATCAGGATGTTTTTGTTTTAGTTTATCTATTTTTTTTTTTAGACTAAAAAAATAATTTGTATCAAACTCTAAATCTATTTTTGATTTAGGAACAATGAGCTTTCTCACTTGAAAAATATAGACTTCATTTTTTTTTCCTATTGCAAATTCTATATCTAAATCTCTTTCATTTGTTACTTTCCTTATTTCGAGGAAAGCTTCATATAGCTTAAGAAATTTTTTAGGTAGAATATAATTTTTATTTTCATAGAATTCTATAGAATTAGAACCACCTCTTCCTGATGTGACTACGTCTGTTTCAATTCCATCGTAGTAATTGATATTGATAGTTTTTGAATAATTTTCTAAGTTTCTGGTAAGCAAAACTCCTGAAAACTTAATCTTTTTTATCATTTTTTGAACAAAAAAAACTTCATTGTTTAATTTTTTTTTAGTTTTTATTAATTCATCAATTGATTTTTTAATTAAAAAGAAATCATTAGCCTCAATATTTAAAAAACTTTTGTATTTTCCAGCATTTGACTTAAATTTTGTATCTTCATTTAAAAATGAAGATCTAATAATTATAAAGTTCTTTTTAAATTTTTTAGAAATTTTTGAGATTATTTTCTTTTCATTTTTTAAATAATCTTTACAGTTTAAAATCATTAATTCTGGAATGATAGATTTTTTTAACTTGAGATTTTTAAGAGTTTCAGACTTAGATTTAAATTTCATAAAGCATCTTCTTTTCTATAAAAAAATATAATAATGTCAAAATTATAAAGCATCTACAATCAGAAAAGATATAATCATTAATAAAATTTTATTGTTTTAGTTAATAATTATAATTTTTACCTTTAAGATTCATATTAATTTTTCATGTAATAGATAAGGTGTTGTTAAAAATTGGGGTTATGGGTGTTGTATATTTCAATAATTAATTTATAAGATGAATTAAATGATTTACCAGCCCGCAAAAAATTGAAAGAAATTATTTAAACCAATTTTTTATGAAAATAATTTATTTAATACTTGATGCAATTTCTTATCAAGATTCGTGGTTAAAAAATAATACTAAAATGAAACATTTAAAAAATATTTCCAATGACAGCTTGAACTTCCATAATCATTACGCAGTTACACACAATACAATCGGAAATTGCGCAGCTCTTCTTAGTGGTTTAAGCCCAACTCTAACAAATGTTGTTGGAAGAATGCAGAGTTATGATGAAAATAGATATGGATATTTACAAAATGTCTTAAAAAAAAATGGTTGTCCAACTCATTTTATGACACCCTGCAAATTTGTATACTCTCCAGATCCTAATTATAAATTTGAATTTGACTCATTTTCAGTTTTATCCCCATCTCTTGCCGAATACAGAGTTGCTGCAGAAGAATTGAATAATCAACATTTTTTCAAAAAAGTAAGAGAATTAAGTTCACTAAAAAATTATTTTTTAGGACTTCATTACGTCGATTGTCACGAACCATATGAAACTCCTATTAATAATAAATTAGTTAATAGATTTTTGTTTCCTAACATAAGAAAGTTTCTTTTTACATATGAAAATATTTTTTACAGAATTCCTAGAAGAATATTAAGATTATATCTTAAACCATCAACTATTCTTAGGAATATCTATATGTACAAAGAGTACCCACACCTTAAAAGTCTAAAGGCTAACCCACTTGGGCCAATCTTAAGTCCCGAAAGGTATAAAAATTTTTATAAAAAGTGTTGGGAAGACGAGGAACTCTTTAAAGAATTTGTTCAAATGAAATTATTAGCTACAGAATATCTTGATGAACATATTTCAAAATTTTTAAATTTTATTAAAGAAAACTTAGCTAAAGATACAATTATTTTTTTTTCATCTGATCATGGAAATAATGGAGTTTTATCTCCAGATTACTTGGAGAAAAATGGTCCATTAAATGAATTGAATACCCACATTCCTCTTTCAATAATAACTTTTGACGAAGAGATAAAAAAAAAGTTTAGTATTCAAGGTAATATAAATATCTTTAGCTCACATACTGATTTTTATAATACAGCTCAAAGGTTATACGATCTACCAGTTGAAGAAAACGAATTTGAAAAAAACTTATTAAATATATCTAACACCAACAGATTCGTTCTATCCGAAATACATGATAATAGAAAAAAACATGTACAAACAAGACTTGTCTCAGAAAATAAAATAATTGATTTAAGAATTAAACCAATAAAAAACCCAGAAAATTGGCTATTATATAGAAAAGAGGATTTAATAAACAATCCCTCGAATGAGGAATTTAATATATATCAAAATTACAAAAAGAAATATAATGATTATTTTAGTCGAAGAAAAAAATATAATTAGATTATTGTTTCACCTCAAAAAAAACATTACATGAAAAAAAAGGTTCTAATTACTGGCTGTGCTGGATTTATAGGAAGTAAATTAGTTGAAAAATTATTAGAGATCAAAAGATTTAAAGTTTATGGACTCGACAATCTAAATTCTTATTATGACAAAAAACTTAAAAAAAAAAGATTATCCTATTTTATTAAAAATCAAAATTTTCGATTTTATAAAATAGACTTAAATAATAAAAAGTTATTAGCAAAAAATTTTAAAAGAAATAAGTATGATTATGTTTTTAATTTAGCTGCTCAGGCTGGAGTTAGATATTCTATTATTAATCCAAGAAAATATTTTGAGTCTAATCTGTTAGGATATTTTAATATTTTAGAAGAATGTAGGTTAAATAAAATAAAAATTCTTTTTTTTGCCTCTTCAAGTTCTGTTTATGGAGACCAAAAAAAAATGCCTCTAAAGGAGTCAATGAAAACAGATACTCCAAAATCATTTTACGCAGCAACAAAAAAATCAAATGAAATTATGTCTTATAGTTATAGCAAGATATACAAAATGAATATAATTGGACTTCGTTTTTTTACAGTTTATGGACCATACGGTCGACCAGATATGACACCATTCAGTTTTGTTAAGAATTTTTATAGAAGTAAACCTATTAAAATATTTAATTTTGGAAATCATAAAAGAGATTTTACTTATATTGATGATGCTGTTAGTTCAGTTATATCTTTGTTTCTAACTTTATCGACAAAAAAAATTAAATCTTTTTTTGATGTTTACAATGTAGCCAAAGGAAAATCTGAAAAGCTTTCTGATTATATAAAATATTTAGAAAGGGAATTAAAATATAAATTTAAGAAAACTTATATTAAAAAACAACCTGGTGATGTAAAAAATACTTTTGCTGATACAAACAAGATAAGAAAAATAATTAATTATAAGTCAAAAGTTAAATTAAGAGACGGAGTTTCAAGATTCATTTCTTGGTATAAAAAATATTACAAAAACTAATATAAAATGACTGATTATATAAAATATATCAAGAAAATTTTAGAATTAGGTAATTTAGGTATTAAATTTTATTTAATAATTTTTTTCAGTCTGATATCTACTTTGTTTGATATTTTAAGTATAATCTTAATAATTCCAATAGCTGCAATTATTTTTGATGCTTCTTCTTCAGGAATATTAAGTGATTTATTAAAAAGTTTAGAAAATTTTCAAATCTTTAATGATAAAAAAAATTTTTTAATTGTATTCTTAATTATATTTATAATTAAAACCTTTTTAACAATTTTTATTTATCGTTATATTTCAAGAATAAGGCTTGAACTTAAAGCCAAGTTGAGAATAGATCTTATAAATAAGTATAATTTGACGGAATATAGTTCTTTTCGACAGAAACTCAGCTCACATCATATTCAGACTATTACTAGTGCAGTTTCTGTATTTTCTAATTGTTTAATGAGTTTTTTAAGAATAATTTCTGAAGGTATTATAATTTTATTTATTGTCTTATATTTGAGTGTTCTTGACTCAAAATTTATTTTAACAGTTCTTCCTGTATTCATTTTATTTGTATTAATTAATCATTTAATTTTTAAGAAAAAATTAGTTAACTTGGGTAATTTTGTTAATAAAACTTCAAAAGATGTTATTCAAATTGTAACTGATTTTGTTAAGGGAATTAAAGAAATAAAAATTTCTAAAAAAGAGTCTTTTTTTATCTCCGTATTTAAAAAAAAAGCAGATAATTTAGCAAGAAATGAATTATCTTTTGAAGTAATACTTTTTACCCCAAGATATTTTCTAGAAGTATTTTTAATAATTTTTGTTATAGGTTTTCTTTTTATTAATTTTAATGTTTTATCTAGTGGTCAAAGTGAACAATATATCATTCTTTTAGCTTCGTACCTTTATGCTACATTAAGATTGTTACCCTCTATTTCAATAATAGCTCGAATGACTAGCATACTTAACAATGGAGTAAATTTTGTTGAGTCTCTATATAATGATTTAGTTAGTGAAAGTCCTAAAGAGGTTTTAGATTTATCAGATAATGACAACACAAAAGATTGGCAATTTAAAAAATTGGAATTTAAAGATGTTAGTTTTTCATACAATAAAAAGGACTTAGTTTTAAATAAATTAAATTTAGAAATTAATTCAGCAGAAAGCATATTAATTACTGGGCCATCAGGATGTGGAAAATCTACAACAGTTGACCTAATACTAGGGTTTTTTAGACCAATCTCAGGAGAAATTTTGGTAAATAAAAATGATACCGATATTTCAAAATTTAGGAATAATTCATATTATATATCACAAAATAAATTTCTATTTAATGAGACAATATTCAATAATATAGTCCTAGACAAAAATAAATTGAGCTACAATGATTTAAATTATGAAGAAAAAGTAATTTTTGACAAGGCTCTTAAAATTTCAAGATTAGAAGAAATAGTTAACAATAAGATTGAAAAATTAGATTTTTATATAGGAGAGGGAGGTAATAATTTGTCTGGAGGTCAAAGACAAAGAATTTCAATCGCACGTTCTTTATATTCAAACAGAGAAATTTTAATATTTGATGAAGCTACATCAGAATTGGATAAAAACTTAGAGGAAGAGATATTCTTTGAATTATCTAAATTATCTAAAGTGGGGAAGACTATTATTGTGATTTCCCATAGTAATGTTATTGGGAAATATTTTAATAAGATATTTAAACTTCAAAATGGCTCTATAGACAATAACTAATCAAAATTCCTTATATTTTATATTTATATCTTTACACCAATAAATATAAGGTTATATTGTTCAAAATTTGAACACTATGAAAAACCTCTTAGATCATTTTAATCTGATGAGAAAAATAAAGTCAAATCCAAACTCTTCGCAAAGAGATATGGCAAAAGAACTGGGCTTCAGTTTAGGAAAACTAAATTATTGTTTGAATGCTTTAAAAAATAAGGGTCTTATTAAAATTCATAATTTTAAAAAAAATCCAAATAAACTTGGCTATAGATACATTTTAACTCCAAAAGGAATCACTAAAAAAACAGAATTAACAATTAATTTTATGAGAAGAAAACTTAATGAATATGATGAATTATATTCAGAGATAAAAGACGAAAAATAGATGTGGGTAATATTAAAATTTAATAAAAAAAATTTATCATTTTTAAAGAAAGACTTTTTAAAATATTTAGGAAATGATGTAAAATTTTATTTACCAAAACTTAAACTTCAAAAAAAGATTAAAAATAAACTCCAAGATATTGAAAGCTTTCTTTTAGGTGATTATTTATTATGTTTTCATAAAAGCTTTGAAAATAAAAATGTTATTAATTCATTAAGATATTGTAAAGGTCTTAAATATTTTTTAAGTAATTTTCAAGAAGCGCAAGATGAAATTAAAAGTTTTGTTAAAAAATGTAAAACAAATGAAGATGAAAATGGTTTTATTAAACAATGTTTTTTTGAATTTAAAGAAAATGGAATTTTTCAATTTCTTAGTGGACCTTTTATAAACACTAAATTTAGAATAATAGATAGGCAAAACACTAGAATAAAAATTTTAATTGGAAAATTAACGACAACAGTATCTAAAGAAAATTATTTATTTAGACCTGTTTAAAATTATTATTTATGCAGATTGTAAAAAATGACTTTTTACAAAGTGCGGAGCTTTGCCTACAAAAACTGATCGATTTTTAAAAATGAATAGAAAAAAACCTGAAATCATAATTATTGGAGGTGCTGGATATATTGGCACTATAGTTTCTGATTTTTTTTTGAATAAAAATTATTTTGTAAAAAGTATAGACAATTTAATTTACAATCAAAAAAAACCACAAAGAAAAAAAAATTTAAATTTTTATAAATTAAATATTTCTAAAATAGAGAAGTTAGATAAAATAATAACTAAGGATGCTATAGTAATTCTATTAGCTGGGTTAGTAGGAGACCCAATCACAAAAAAATACTCAAAAATTTCAAAAAAAATTAATGAAACTTATATTATTAGAATTATTAATAATTGTTTAAAAAAAAAGGTAAATCATCTAATTTTTGTTTCTACATGTTCGAATTATGGTATTACAAAAAATAATCGGATGGTAAATGAAAAATCAAAATTAAACCCTCTTTCACTTTATGCTAAATCTAAGATAAGAATTGAAAAATACTTAAAAAAAAAATCTAAAAATCATAAAATAAATATTACTATTTTAAGATTTGCAACTGCCTTTGGAATATCAAAAAGAATGAGATTTGATCTAACAGTTAATCAATTTGTTAGAGAAATATTTCTTAAAAATAGATTAGAAGTTTACGATACAGGTACATGGAGACCTTATTGTCATGTTAAAGATTTTGCTGGAGCTATTTATAGGGCTATAAGTGCCAAACAAAAGACCTTTTTTAACATTTACAATGTAGGTTCAAATAAAAACAATTTTACAAAAGAGAGAATAATCCAAAAAATTCAAAGATATATTAATAGTGATAATATTAGTTTTGTTAATAAGAGTAGTGACTTTAGAAATTATAAAGTAGATTTTTCAAAGATGAAGAAAGAACTGGGCTTTGTTCCTAAATATAGTGTTGAATATGGAATTAAAGAAATCATAAATTCAATGAAAAAAAAATTTTTTTTAAATCTAAAAAAGTCAAAAGATAAATTTGGTAATTATACAATTAAAAAAATATCATGAAATCAATCAGAAAAACAATTCAATTGCACACACCAAATATTTTTGGAAATGAAACAAAATATCTTAAAGAATGCATTAAATCTAACTATTTAACTTTTGGTAAGCATTCAGAATTATTTCTAAATAAAATAAAGAATATTACAAATTCAAAATATCCAGCTCTTGTACATAATTGTACTTCAGGTTTATATATGTGTTTAAAAATTGCAGATACTAAGAAAGATGATGAAGTTATTGTTCCAAGTATCACATTCGTAGCAAGCATTAATGTTGTTAAGTATTGTAGTGCCAATCCTATTTTTATGGATGTTGATGAGTATTGTAATATTGACCTAAAAAAAACCAAAGAATTTATATTAAAGGAAACTTTTTATAAGAATGGAAAGACATTCAACAAAAAAACAAATAAAAAAATATCTTCTATAATCATTGTTCACACTTTTGGAAATATTGTAAATTTAGAAAAAAGCTTCATAGAACTTTGTAAAAAAAGATCAATTACAATTATTGAGGACGCAGCAGAGAGCTTAGGAAGTTTCTATGTTAAAAATGATAGAAAATATCACGCAGGGACTATTGGTTCATTAGGTTCGATATCATTTAATGGAAATAAGATTATTACCTCAGCTGGGGGTGGAGTAGTTTTAACAAATAATAAGAACTTAAAAAAAAGGGTAGTTTATTTATCCAATCAAGCTAAAGATGATGAAGTTGATTTTATACATAATGAGGTTGGATATAACTTTAGATTATCAAATATTCACGCAGCTATAGGATTAGCTCAAATAGAAAATTTAGAAAAAATTATTCTTTTGAAAAAAAAAATTCACAATGAATATAAAAATAGGATTAATAAAATTAGTGGTTTAAGTTTAATTAATCCACCCATTTACTCTCAAAGTAATTATTGGATAAATATTCTCAAAATTGATAACAAATATAAATTTACAAAAAAATTTTTACTGAAAAAATTGATTTCAAAAAAAATTCAAGTAAGGTCAGTTTGGTTCCCAAATCATTTACAAAAACCTTATAAAAAATGTCAAACTTATAAAATTAAAATGGCTAATAAGATTTTCAAAAATTATATGTGCCTTCCATCAAGCTCATCTTTAAAACTACAAGAGATTAAATACATAGTAGATAATTTAAAATGAAAAAAATTATTTTAATTGGAGCAGGTGGACATGCTAGGTCATGCATAGACATTATAACAAATACGAAAGAGTATAAAATTGAATATTTATTTGAAAAAAAAGAGAGTAAAAATCTAAATAGTTATAAAAAACTTATCTATAATAAAGAGAATTTATCAAGGATAAAAAAAAAAATTCAATTAGCTTTTATTTGCTTTGGTCAAATTAAAAATAGAATAGGTAGACAAAATGTTTATGAAAAATTGAAAAAAATAGGCTTTAATTTCCCAGTTATAATTTCAAAGAGCTCATATGTATCAAAAAATTCAAAAATTTTGGATGGGACAATTATAATGCACAAAACTATAATAAATTCTAATGTCAAAATTGGTCATAATAATATCATCAATACAGGATCTATTATTGAACACGATGTTTCAATTGGAAACCACAATCATATCGCCCCTGGTGCAATAGTTAATGGTGGAGTTACAATTGGAAATAATTGTTTTATAGGTAGTGGAAGTGTCATTAAGCAGGGATTAAACATCAAAGACAACAGCTTTATTCAAGCTGGTAAGATTATTTTAAGATAATATTTGAACTCTATAATTTATGAAAAATAGTAATCCAATGATTATTGCTGAAGTTGGAGTTAATCACAATGGTAGTAAAAAATTATTAAGACAAATTATTAAAAAAGTTTCTGATACTGGTGTGAATTATATTAAATTTCAAGCTTTTATAACTGAAAACATTGTAATCAAAAAATCACCTAAAGCAAATTATCAAAAAAAAATAAAATCAAGTCAGTTTAACATGCTTAAAAAATATGAATTGAATTTGAGTGACTATGATTTGATACATAAGACTTGCAAAAAAAAAGGATTAAAACCATTATTTTCTGTTTTCGATATTGATAGTTTGAATTTTTTAAAAAAATATAAAATTAATACAATCAAAATTCCCTCAGGAGAAATAACAAACAAACCACTATTGAGAGAAATCGGTAAACTAAAACTAAACATTATTCTATCTACAGGAATGTCAACTATTAAAGAAATAAAAAATGCAATAGATACATTAATTAAGAATGGATCTTCAAGAAAAAGAATATCCATTCTTCATTGTCACTCTAATTATCCAAGTAAATTTATCGATCTTAACCTGAATAATATATTGACCCTTAAAAAAAAATTTAAATGTAAAGTAGGATTTTCAGATCACTCTTTAGGAGGAATAGCTTCAATTGTAGCAACATCTTTAGGCGCTCAAGTTATAGAAAAACATATCACTTTAGATAATAATTTGTATGGCCCAGATCATTCATCAAGTTTAGAGATAAAAAAATTAAAAAATTTTGTTAAGAATATTCGGAATACAAAAATAATTTTAGGTA
>MDTB01075838.1_pt1 | contig 14077 bp, 12 predicted proteins | sample 811161 | NCBI WGS metagenome assembly MDTB01 (sample SAMN05326650, study PRJNA326480) | marine metagenome | isolation source: seawater | place: Mediterranean Sea | collected 2009
AGAAAAATCAAAGTGTGTTCCATCATTAAAAGTTTTTGTTATTGATAACTTATCTCCCATTTTTGAGGGATTATTAACATCAAATTTAAAAGTGTTTCTTTGCTTCGCTGTGTAACGATTACCATGGTTATCGATTGTTACGCTTCCCGTTACGAGTTCATCTTCAACTACATTAAGAACAATTTTAGAAGTTTCTTTATCATTTCCTGGTTCAATAGTTGAAACAGCTTTTATGCCTGGAAGGTCATTAATGTTTAAAATTGCTCTTTCTAGCCCGTTTTTAGTAATACCACCAGAAAGTGCGTTATCAAGATAGTTAGTAAGAATATCTTTATACAACCTAAGGTTATTTGTCTTTAGCAGATAAGGTTCTTTAGAATCTAATTTGCCCTCATTTATTTTAAGGTAAATTACACCATTTTTAACTTCTTGTTCTGGAAGAGAAACCTTAGCAAGAAAAAAATCATTAACAAGATAAAATTCTTGAACTAGTTCAGCAGCTTCATTAATTTGAGAAAATGATAACTTTTTATTTAAATAACTTTTTAATAATGATTCTAGTTTACTAATTTTGAATTTTTTAATTTTCCCAATAAATCTAAATTCTTTTACAAAAATTAAAGATTTATAATCTGTTTTTGGTTCTATTTTTTTAATTTTTGGTTTATCTATTTTTGGAAAAGATCTTGGAATTTTTTTATAACTTTTTATATCTTCTTCCCCTTTTAATAAACTACCGGCATCTGGCACACTATTTGCAGTTTTGGAGACAAAAAAGAGTAAAGTAGAAAGAGTAATTAGAAATTTCCTCTTTTTATCTTTTACTTTTGAATAGTTTTTCACAATTAATTCTTTCTTATTAATAAGTTGAAGAGAGATTTTAATTATGAATTTTAAGATTTTAAACTAAAATTTATGTAATTTATGTCGTAATTAATGGGTTTAAAATAAATTTAAAGGGTTTGTAGAATATGTTGTATGACAAAGAATAATCTAAACTAAATATGGTGTCAAAATATTGGCAAATAATTATTTTTTTTTTAAAATAATTTCACGAAACGAGACTTTTATGTCAAAAATTTGAATACTAATATCCTTGATAGATAAAATTGTTAAAGTGTGTCGTGAATAAGATCAATTATTAATGGAAAATATACAGTAAAATTTAAGAATTAATTAATGTAAAATTAAAAAAATAATTTAATTAGGATTTATCCTATCTATACTTTCCATCCCATTCATTTATTTCCATTAAGTTTCCTTCTTTATCTAATTGTGGTCTATTTTTTGTGAATGTATTTTCTTTACCTACTACTCCATAATTCATATAACCTAGCCTAACTAGTGGTCTTGCCTCAGACGCATCAAATAGACCTTCCTTGATAAAGCTATCATTTATAAATATTCCAACAACTTGACCCAAAATTACATACGTACCAGTTCCTTTGCTTCTATTTGCTCCCGGCATATCAATAGTTTTCCAATACTTGCATTCAAGAGCAGCTGGGCTATCTTTAACGTAAGGCGCATCAACATATTTACCTTGAGAATATGCTAAATTCGTTAATTTAAACTCATCAACATTATAAGCGGCTTGAACAGAGCTTCCATTCATGGCGTCAAACAATTTTTCAGTAGCTAAAGAAAACGTAAAAACACCCGTTTCCTCTGAGTTTTTTACACTATCTTTTATTCCAACAGATGAAAACATAATAAAATGAGGTTTATCAGCAACGGCATTAAAATAACTGTAAGGAGCTAAATTCTGAATTCCAGACTTTCCTTTTGATCCAATCCAGCCAATAGGCCTTGGCGCTACAATGGCCTTAAAAGGGTCATGAGGCAAACCATGACTTCCATTGATACAATCATAATGCATAAAAACTCCTAAAATAACTAACTTTAAAGTAAAATCTCCATTTGAGTAATTTATGGATAAATTTAACGTACCTCATTTAAAAGCCAAGGTCTAACTGTAAATGATCTAGCCCCAGATTTATGTATAGGATTGTTGTATTTTTTTTTTAGCCATCGCCAAAGAACTGGCTCTTATAATAAACATACCTTCACCAGCCTAATCAATCTAATTATCTTCCCAAAAATGACCAGCTCCAAACATAATACCCCCCCTAAGGTAACTTGAATTTTATTTCTCCTCAATGTTCTCTATCAAAGGACCTAAGGCATTATTAGGTTTAGTGAAGATTACATAGAGTCCTTGTTTAAAATTTGTTCAATGCATTCAGAATGTCTTGCTTTTTTACTTTTGGACCACTCATATAAAATCACTTTCTTTTTTTATAAAATGGATAGTTTTTCTTTTTTTTCATCTTCAATAACATCTAATCTTATAGAAACTAATGTATCAATTATGCTAGTTTCTTATGTAAAAACACTTTGATTACACCTTCACCTGCTTTTTTTAAATTAAAATTTATACATAATTAGGATATATCCTAAATTTAGTTTCAGTAAATAATCACTCTCTATATGATTTTTCGATTCAATGCATTTAAAATAAAAATTTTAAAATTAATTACTATAGTTAATATCAACTTATAAAAAATTTAGGGATTAAATCATGAAAAAAGTTATAAAAATAAATACAGTTGGATTTATTGGATTGGGCGTTATGGGAATGTCTATGTTCAAGAATATAGCAAAATGTAAAGATTTTACTGTACAAGGGTTTGACAATGATACTAACAAATTGAATGCACTTAAAAAATTAAATTTAAGTCAAGCATCAAATATTGAAGAAATATACAAAAAAAATGATCTAATCATCACCTGCCTCCCTGGTGGCGAACATTTAGAGAATCTTTATTACAAAGAGAATGCGTTATCTTTTGTCAAAAAAAATCAAATTATTATTGATATGTCTACGTCACAGCCTGACCTAATGATTAAATTACAAAACAATTTGAAAGAAAAGGATGCATTTTTTGCAGATGCTCCAATAGCTAGAACTCGACAAGCTGCAATTGATGGGACATTAGCTATAATGGTTGGAACAACAAATGATATTTATACAAAAATAATGCCTGTGCTTGAACTAATGGGCTCAGATATTATGCATTGCGGCCCTGTTGGAACTGGCCAATTTACAAAAATTATAAATAATATGATTCTTTTTCAAAATGTTTTAGCCCTCACAGAGGCATCTAAAATTGCTGAACATTATAAAATTGATACAACAACATTATTTAAAAACATTTCTAATTGTTCCGGTGATAGCTTTGCTCTAAAAAATCATGGTTTAAAGAGTATTGCTCCAGATAATTTCCCCAATCCAGCATTCTCAGTAAAATACGCTCAAAAAGACTTATCTTATGCTTTAGAAATGGCTAATCAAATGGGATTAAAAACACCTGGCAACATAACCATTGACAATTTATTTACTAAAGCAATCAAGGAAGGTTATGGAGATCTTTATTTCCCGGTAATTAAAAAAGTTTTATAAGTTTATCCTCTTCCAACAAATGGCATATCATTAGCCATAATTGTCATGTTTAAAACATTCGTATTTAATGGCATTTTGCATATAGAAGATATTGCTTCTGCAATGTGATTAGCATCAAATACAGGCTCTACGGCAGTTTTACCTGTAGCTTGAGGAACTCCTTCTTTCATTCTTTGGGTCATTGGAGTTTCAGCATTTCCAATATCAATTTGACTGCATACAATTTTAAAAGGTCTACCATCCAAAGATATTGTTTTTGTCATTCCTGTTATCGCATGTTTTGTTGATGTATATGCAATTGAGCCTGGCCTAGGTGTCATTGATGATACACTGCCATTATTTATAATTCTACCACCTTGAGGACTTTGTCTCTTCATTAAATCAAAAGCATACTTTGCACACAAAAACATACCATTAAGGTTTATATCTACCACATATTTCCATTCATCAAATGATATTTGATCCATAGTCTTGGCAGGAATACCAACTCCAGCATTGTTAAAAAGCACATCTAACCTGCCATATGTACTTTCAATATTTTTATAAAACTTTTCAACATCATCCGGCTTACTTACATCTAATGAAAATATCTCTACATTGCCCTTACAAATAGCTTTTGTTTCCTCTAGTTTTTCAAGCCTTCTTCCAACAAGCATTACATTCATTCCGTCTTCAGTTAGCTTTTTTGCTACAACTTGACCTACACCGGTACCTGCACCAGTAACAATAGCTATTTTTGACATAAAGTTCTCCAATCATAGTTAAAAACAAGTTTACATAAAATAAATTATGTTCAATTATATGACAATGTCAAAAAAAGTTTATATAGGTTGTGGTGCTGGTTTTGCTGGGGACAGATATGATGCATCAATTCCTATTGTTGAAGATTTCAAAAGTATAAACGAACCAAAATATCTAATGTTTGAGGTTTTAGCTGAAAGAACACTTGCTATTGCACAACAATATAGAGTTGATGATGCATCTAAAGGATATTCTCCATATCTGGACTATTATATAAAACCAATATTGCAAGATTGTTTAGAACATGAAATAAAAATTGTATCAAATATGGGGGCCGCTAATCCCCTTGGAGCAGCAAAAAGAATAATTGAAATAGCAGAAGAAAAAAAAATTAGAAAACCTAAAATTGCAGTCGTTCTTGGGGACGATATTTTAAATTATATGAGCGAAAGAGATATTCTTCACTCCCCTACTATGGAAGGGCTTGATATAAAAAACTCAAAAATTACTGCTGCTAATGTTTATTTAGGTGCCTTTCCAATAGCTAATGCGCTAAAAAAAGATGTAGATATTGTTATAGTTGGAAGATCTGTCGATAGTGCTCTAGCTTTGGGTCCATTAATTCATGAGTTCAGTTGGAATAAAAATGATTTAAACATGCTTTCATCCGGAACAATTTGTGGACATCTTTTAGAATGTGGAGCGCAGGTAACTGGTGCCTATTTTGCAGATCCAGGCTTTAAAGATGTACCAGATTTATATAATGTTGGCTTTCCAATCGCAGAATTCCATGAAAATGGTAATTTTTTTATTTCTAAACCTAAAAATACTGGTGGTTTAGTCAATAAAGCAACAATAACTGAACAGCTACTCTATGAAACTCATAATCCTAATCAGTATATTGTTCCAGATGTAGTTGCAGACATGTCTGAACTAAATTTGATTGAAAAAGAACCTAATAAGATATTAATCAAAGGAGCTGTTGGTCATAAAAAACCAGAGCTTCTAAAAGCTACTATATGTTCTGAAAGTGGTTTCATGGGAGAGGCTGAAATGAGTTATGCTGGACCAAATGCACTTCAAAGAGCCAAATTAGCTCTAGAAGTCATTGAAAAAAGAATCCAAAAAATTGGATTACAAGGCAAAACTAGATTTGATATTATTGGCGCAGGCTCCGTTCATTTTTCATCTAGTGAAGAAAGTAATTACTATAATGAATCAGATGGAGATTATAGGATAAGATCAGCAGGTTTTTTTGAAAAAAAAGAAGATGCCGAACAATTTGTAGCTGAAACTTACTCTCTTTATTGTTCTGGCCCATCTGCTGGAGGAGGTGCAAGGACTGCCATCACTAAAGAATCATCAACAGCATCAATCTTAATTGATAGAAAAATTGTAGAACCACAAATAAATATAGAAATAATTTAATTAAATCTTGATTTAATTTAACATGTTAAATAAATTAATTAATTCTTTAAAGTTTTACCTAGGATGAAGATGTTAAAAAAAATACAATTACCCGTTCATTCTATAGCTCATAGCAGGGCTGGAGACAAAGGAGATGTATCGAATGTTTCTTTAATTTCTTATAATAAATATGGCTGGAAAAACATACGAGAAAATGCAACAGAAGATATCGTTTTATCTATTTTTAAGCATTTTGGCGCTACAAGCGTAAAAAGATACGAATTATCAAATTTAATGGCTTTAAATTTTGTTATTCAAAATGCTCTTGGAGGTGGAGTAAATAGTTCCTTAAGACTTGACAGACATGGCAAAACTTTATCTTCTTACCTACTTTATCATTTGATACTTGATGTATCTTTAGATATGATGCCTGATGGCTCTCCTTATAGAGAAAAATTCAAATAAAATAAGGAATTAGTATGATCGAAGCTGGAACATTAATTGTAAAAATTTTAGAAAAACAAAGAGTGGAGAGAGTATTTTGTGTACCTGGTGAAAGTTATTTGTCAGTCATGAATGGTTTACAAGACACTTCTATTGAGACTATTTTATGTAAACATGAAGGTGGAGCTTCTATTATGGCAGAAGCGGATGGCAAGCTTACAGGAAGACCAGGAATTGCTTTTGTAACTAGAGGCCCTGGAGCAACAAATGCTGCATCTGGTATCCATATAGCTCAACAGGATAGCACACCTTTAATAATGTTTGTTGGTCAAGTTGAAAGAAAGATGTTTGCAAGAGATGCATTTCAAGAGATTGATTATCAACAACTTTTTGGCGGCATGTGTAAAATGGTATTCGAAATTCAAGAAGCACAGAGAATACCTGAAATTCTTTCACGAGCATTTCATATTTGCTTAAGCGGCAGGCCAGGGCCTGTAATAATAACACTACCAGAGGATATGTTGAGAGATGAAGTTGATGAAAATCCTATTGATTTTGTTTCTGTTCCAAAATCAGGGCCAACCAATGAAGATTTAGCAATATACGTAGAACAATTAAAATCTTCTAAAAATCCTGTTATCATTGTAGGTGGTTCAGTTTGGTCAAAAGAAGCTACCTTAAACCTTGAAAAATTTTCAGAACTTACAAACGTCCCTATATATACTTCTCATAGAAGACAAAGTTTTTTTAATAACTTACACAAAAATTATGCTGGAGATCTTGGGCTTGGAGTAAACCCTGAAGTTATAAAAAATATTAAGGAAAGTGATTTTATAACTTTATTGGGAAATAGGCTAAGTGAAAACCCATCACAAGCTTTTACACTTTTAGATATACCTCAAAATAAAAAGTTTTTAGCTCATATTCACCCTGGGCCTGAAGAAATAGGTAAGATCTATAAGCCTAATCTTGGAATAGTTTCTAATCCAATTAATTTTATTAAAAGTCTAAAAAATACAATTGAAAATTTAAGTAATACGGATTTCTTCAAAAAAGAAAATAATTGTGACCGTTTACATCAAAACTATTTGGAATGGGGAGATCAAAATCTTCTTGCACCTAATTCTGGAGTAGACTTAACAAGGTGCATTAGAGAATTAAAATCTGAAATCGATGAAAAAACAATAATTACCAATGGTGCTGGTAATTATGCTGTTTGGGTTCATAGATTGTTTAGATTTACACAAATACAAACTCAATTAGCACCGATTTCAGGGTCAATGGGTTATGGTGTTCCTGCGGCAATCGCTGCAAAATTGAGATTTAAAAACTCAAATGTTATTGCATTCGCAGGTGATGGTTGTTTTCAAATGACGCATAATGAATTTGCCACTGCAGTCCAATTCAACGCCGGTATAGTAATAATTGTTATTGATAATGAGATGTACGGGACTATAAGAATGCATCAACATAAAAATTATCAAGGTAAATACAAACATACAGGTTTAAAAAATCCAGATTTTGCAAAATTTGCTGAAGCTATGGGTGGAATTGGTATTAAAGTAGATAAAACGGACGAATTTATTGATAAATTCAAAACTGCAAAAGAATGGTCAGATAAAAATAATCTACCGAGTTTACTTCATGTAAAGACTGGTCAAGAAATGGTATTACCTGGTAAAAGATTTGATCAAATTTAATTTAATTTAAATCTTTAAGATAGAAATTATTATTTATAGAAAGTTTTTCTTTTGGCAAACTTTTAATATCTTTGCAACAAACTTGCTCCATAACATTTTGGATTTCATCTTTTATTATATCATGAACATGTTGAGCACCTGGTTCCCCTAAAGCTGCCATGCCAATGAAAAAAGGTCTACCTGTCATAACAAAGTTAGCACCTAACATAATTGCTTTACACATATCTTGCCCAGAATAAAACCCACTATCTATAATAATAGGGAAATCTTTTTTCAGATTTTTTCTTACATCTGGAAGAATTTGTATAGGACTTGGAGCTAAATCAAGTTGCCTTCCACCATGATTAGATAAATAAATACAGTCAATAATTCTAGAGGCTTTTACTGCATCATCAGAATGCATGATACCCTTTAATACAACTGGCCCTTTCCAAATATCTTTTACTTCTTTTAAGTAATCCCAATCTAAAAATCTTTTCATTTGACTTCCGGCAAAACCAGCTTTGACCTTTTTTGTGCCATGCCAGTTACCATCGGTATATTGATCCATTGTTCCAAATTTTGGCAAACCATTTGTTAAAGTTTGAATAGACCATGACGGTCTAATTGCAGCATGATAAAACGTCCTTAAGTTATTTTTCGGAGGAACGGATACACCAGCCAATCTCAGCCTTTCTCGTCTACTAGATGCCGGAATATCAGCTGTAACAACTAGCACTTTATAATTTGAATTTTTAGCTCTTTTTAATAAATCATTACGAATTGATTTATCATCAGGAGGATAAAGTTGAAACCAACCTTTTCCATCCAAATGTTTTGCCGTATCTTCTATTGAGGCACAGGCAACGGTTGATAATGTAAAAGGAATATTATTTTTAACAGACATTTTTGCTAGATATTTCTCTGCACGAGGCCAAATCAAACCGGTCAGACCTACTGGGGCCACACCAAATGGAGCATCATATGTAGAACCAAAAAGATTTACTTTTAAATTTGGTTCAACCACACCTTGAACATATTTTGGTGTAAGAAAAATATTTTTTAAAATCTCTGTATTGTTTTTAATAGCTAAATCATAGCCCGTTCCAGAAAAAAGATATTCAGAAGCAAAATGAGGCAACCTTTTTTTTGCCTTTGTAATCAAATCAAGAACCCTAGGATATTTATCCATTAAATTTATCATATAGAATTTGGTTTTAAATAAAGTTTATATAATATTAATATTATAAAAATTTAATTTGTAAAAATAAAAAGGTAAAAAATGATCGAAAATCCTCCATTAATTCAAATAAAAAAAATTAAACAAGAAAATAAACCAACCTCAGAGCAATTAGCATTATTTCATAATGTTCCAACTGGTTTTATATGCGATGCCCTTGAAGGTTATGCTGCACTAAATGGTAATATAAAACTTTTAGATGATTCGGATAAAAACCTTCATGTAGTTGGTTCTGCTCTTACTGTTGAAAGTGGTGCAGCTGATGTTTTAGGAATGCAAATAGTATTAAATGAAATCAAAATTAATGATATAATTGTTAATACAGTTAATGGTTGGCAAGAAACAGCATCAGTAGGTGACAGCATTATTGGCATGATAAGAAATAACGGTGGAAAAGCTATCGTAACTGACGGTCCTATTAGGGATTATAATGGAGTAATTGAAACAAAAGTTCCTTGCTTTTGCACAGGCATAAATCCAAATTCTCCTTATAACAGTGGTCCAGCTAAAATTGGTTTTCCCATTACAATTGGAGGAATGTTAGTTAAATCCGGTGATTTAATTATTGGAGATGTTGATGGTGTCGCAGTAATTCCTTTTGAAAGAATTGATGAAATTGCTAAAAAAGTTCAAAGGGTTACAGAAATCGAAAAAGGAAGAGACGCTGAAGTTCAAAATGGTCTAAAAATACCACAAAAAATAGTTGAATTGATAAACAGTGATAAAGTTAAATATTATGATTAATTAGGTAATATTTTTGCATCTGTTACTTTTTGCAAAAAATCAAAGTCAATTTGTTCGCAAATTTCATTTAATTTAAATCCATCGGGAGTTATATCTAATGTAGCTAAATTAGAATAAACTCTTGTCACTACAGATTTTCCAGTAAGAGGTAAAGAACATTTTTTTAGAAATTTTGAATTGCCATCTTTTGTTGTGTGTTGAGACATAACAAAAACATTTTTAGCACCAACAACTAAATCCATCGCTCCACCAACAGCAGGAATTCCTTTTCCAGTAGTCCAATTTGCAAGATCACCATTCTCTGAAACCTCCATTGCGCCTAAAACACAATAATCAATATGACCACCTCTTATCATAGAAAAACTATCTGCATGATGGCAATAACTACCTCCAGGTAAAATAGTAACCGGTTTTTTTCCTGCATTGATTAACTCAAAATCTAATTCATTTTCATTAGCAGGTGGCCCCATACCTAAAAGACCATTTTCTGAATGATAAATGATTTCCTTATTATCATCCACAAATTTTGACACCAACTCTGGCATGCCAATACCTAAATTAACATATGAACCATGAGGGAATTCATTAGCAATTTTTTCTGCAATTTCGTCTTTGGTCCAACCTACATTCATTAATTCATTCATGGATATATCTCCCCATTGTCAATTGCAATACTTTCTATAATTGGATCATTCACAATAGTTACCTTATTAACAAAAATACCTGGTGTAATGATTTTCTCTGGATCCATATTTTCTTCTTTTTCAATTCTTTTTACTTGAACTATCGTTTGGTTAGCAGCCATACACATAATAGGATTAAAATTTCTAGCAGTTTTATTGTATATTAAATTACCATAACGATCAGAAGCTTCTGCTTTTATAAGAGCAAAATCAGCTTTAAGCGATTTTTCTAAAACATATTCTTTACCATCAAATGTTTTTATTTCTTTTCCTTCGGCTAATGGTGTTCCAACAGATGTTTGTGTGAAAAAACCAGGTATACCTGCTCCTGCAGACCTTATTCTTTCAGCAAGCGTCCCTTGAGGAACTACTTCAAGTTCAATCTGGTTATTTTCATATAAATCTTTAAAAGTAATACTCTTAGGTGATCTTGCAAAAGAACATATAACTTTTTTCACTTGCTTTTCTCCAATGAGAGCACCAAGTCCTATTTTCCCATTACCAGCATTATTAGCAATAATGGTTAGATCCTTACATTTTGTATCAATTAGACCATGTATTAATTCAACTGGACTACCTGCTTCTCCAAAACCTCCTAACATTATCACAGCTCCGTCAAAAACATCTGACATAACATCATTTACTGAATCAAAAAGCTTGTTTATTTTCATAGTTTCTCTACTTTAAATATTTATGAATAATATAAATATTTTACTGAAGGTTACAAATGGATTTTAACTTTACACAAAATGAAAATGATTTTAGGCAAGAAATTAAAGAGTGGCTATCTAAAAACTTATCACAACGTATTTCAAATAAAGTTAAAAAATTTCAAAGATTAGATAAAAAAGATTATGAAGAATTCATGAAAGCACTTAGTGCGAAGGGTTGGCTTGCGGTAAATTGGCCAAAAGAACATGGCGGTACTGGTTGGTCAAATACACAAAAACATATTTTTGAAGAAGAAATCGTAAAAGCAGGTGCACCTAGAATAGTACCTTTTGGATTAAATATGCTTGGTCCTGTGTTAATTGAATTTGGAAACGAGGAACAAAAGAAGTACTATTTACCAAGAATTTTAAATTGTGATGATTGGTGGGCTCAAGGCTACTCTGAACCAGGTTCAGGATCAGACTTAGCAAGTTTAAAAACAAAGGCGGTAGATAATGGCGATCATTATATAGTTAATGGTCAAAAAACATGGACAACATTAGGACAATTTGCAAATAAAATATTTTGCTTGGTTAAAACAAATGTAGATTGCAAACCTCAAAATGGTATTTCTTTTTTTCTGATTGATATAAATACACCTGGCATTGAAGTTAGACCAATCATAACTTTAGACGGGGAACATGAAGTCAATGAAGTATGGCTAAAAGACGTTAAAGTTCCCAAAAATAATTTGCTGGGTGAAAAAAATAAAGGTTGGACTTACGCTAAATATCTTCTAACTCACGAAAGAACTGGTATAGCAGGTGTACCCAATTCAAAATCAGCAATTAATCATTTAAAAGTAATTGCTAATAAGACTTATAAAAATGGTAAACCTTTAATCCAAGACCCAATATTTTCATCTCAAATAGCAGAACTTGAAATCGACTTAAAAGCTATGGAAATATTTAATTTAAGAGCAATTTCATCTGCTGAATCTGGTAAAGCTCCAGTTATGGAAAGTTCACTTTTAAAAATCAAAGGATCAATTATTAGACAAAAAACATCAGATTTGCTTCGTAAAGCTATTGGTCCTCAAGCATTACCTTACATATCAGAACAATTTGATGAAGGATGGAATCAAGAAACAATTGGACCTGAATACGCTGGCCCACTAGCCAAACAATATTTTATCTATCGTAAAATATCTATTTATGGTGGATCAAATGAAATTCAAAAAAATATTGTAGCAAAGTCGGAATTTAGAATGTGATCTAAAATGCACTTTGATTTATCAGAAGAAAGAAAAATGCTGAAGGAAAGTTGTGATAGACTTCTTAATGATCATTATACAAAACATAAGAACCATCACGAAGTCTCTAGTTCTGAGATAGGGTTTAATAAAAACTTTTGGAAAGATTGTTCTGATATTGGAATGTTAAGCGCTTTAATTTCTCCAAATTTTAACGGACTTGGGGGTACTGGCGAGGATATAATGATTGTTTTTGAGTTAATTGGAAAGCATTTAGTTGTTGAGCCTTTTCTATCCTCGGGCATTCTATCAATTACCTCTTTAACAAATTCTAGAAATATTAAAATATCAGTATTTGATGATATTTCTTCAGCTTCCAAAATTTATGCCTTCGGACATAGTGAAATTGATACTAGGTATGATGAAACTTATATAAAAACAAAAGCAAATTATAAAAATGATACTGTTTTTTTAACTGGGCAAAAATCTTTTGTACTTAATGGCGACTTCGCTGACAAAATAATTTGTACTGCCAGATTTTCTGGTAATGATTTTGATCAAAATGGTTTTGGTCTTTATGAATTAGACAAAAACGATTGTAATGTTAGGTCTTACAATACAATTGATGGATACAGGGCTGCTGAATTAAACTTTTCTGAAGTACCCGCCAAAGAATTATGTAAAAATACTGACGCTTACAACGCTCTTCTTGAAACAATCTATGCTGGAGCCTTTGCTTTATCTTCAGAATCAATTGGAGCAATGGAAGTATGTTTTAATATGACACTAGAATATCTCAAAACTAGAGAACAATTTGGAAAACCAATCGGATCATTTCAAGCTTTACAACACCGTATGGTAGACATTATGATTGAAATAGAGCAAGCAAAATCAGCAGTTATGCTTGCTGCAGGAACATATGAAGCAGATAAAAATACAAAGTATAAAAATATATCTGCTGCTAAAAACTTAGTTGGTAGAGCTGGCAAACTTGTTGCTGAAGAGTGTATCCAATTACATGGTGGAATTGCAATGACATGGGAATATAAATTACAAAATTATGCTAAGCGATTAGTAATGATTGACCATTTAATGGGTGATAGTGATCATCATTTAGAAAAATTTAAACTTTATAGTGATTATTAATTTTTAATTAAAAATACCTCGGCTTTTTTTCTAAAACTTTTTGGTAAATTAATAGCTACTCTTTTCTTTAAATCAAATAGTACCGCGACTATTTGTATATCCATTAAAACTTTATTTGTAGAGTCATCGACCAAATGATGACAAAATTTAAAAGATTTTTCATTAATTTCAATGAAATTTGATTTCAAAGAAACAGCCATTCCAATCGTAGGATATTTGTAATATCTTACAATGTAATCTAAAGCAGCAGATCCAATTTGATAGTCTGATCTCCACTTATGATTTACTCCACATTTTGTAAATAATTGAGTTGCTGCATCTGAAACACAAGATATAAGAAATCTATGAGTAGCATATCCTTTTAAATCTAAATCCCAGGTGTTTGATGCCTTTCTGCAGGTAACAATAGAGTTTTCTGATGGTTTATTTAGGATTCTAAAAGGTCTAATTTTTCTTAATTTTATGAAGTTAAAATCGTTGACAAAAGTATTTTGTTTCTTTTGTAATAATCTATCAATAACTTGTAAAATATGACTTGTATCACTTTCAAAATAAATTTCAGTTTCAAAATAAGCTGATACATAATTTTTTGAAGTACAATAAAGTTTTGATTGCAAAGTTAAATAA
>MDTB01143382.1_pt1 | contig 14077 bp, 14 predicted proteins | sample 811161 | NCBI WGS metagenome assembly MDTB01 (sample SAMN05326650, study PRJNA326480) | marine metagenome | isolation source: seawater | place: Mediterranean Sea | collected 2009
GAACCCTCGACTTCAACCTTGGCAAGGTTGCGCTCTACCCCTGAGCTACGCCCGCTTAGATGGTGCTAAAGCATAACAACTTTAGTGCGGGCATTATATCTATTTAGTTCCAGTAGGCAATAGCAGAGGTAGGGTTATAAATACCTGAGCTGTGTCATTTCTTCTTGAAGCTTATTTTCAAGATTTGATTTAATTTTTGGGTCTAATTCATCTAGCCACTCGTCCGTCTTTCCTTTTCTAAAAAAATTTTCATTTTTAGATGTTTTTTCATCAAATCCGTCTTTGTTTTCAATTTTATTTAAGTTGGAGAAACCAACTGAATTGACTGCATTAGATAATTTTTCTTCATCCAATTTAAAATTATGAATTTGAGATAAAAAAGTAATTACATCTTTAAAATATATTGCTGGTTTATTGACCAAATCTTCAAATTTTACAATCATGCCAACATTTTCTTGATGAATAAAATCCCGCCATGCGATGTAGTGTTGCTTCCATGATGATATAATTTCAGGCATCGAAGTTTCAGTTTCAATTGAATATCGATCAGTCCCCGTTAGATATGCCAAAGATTCCTTTTGAGATTTAAGATTAAAGTGATGAATTTGAGATAACAATACTGACCTCGGATCTCTTACTATGTAAATAACTGATTGGGTAAAATGAGCATTGGTTAAAAAACTCATATGTTCTTTTGAATAAATGTTATGAGTTTTAAAAAAAAATTTATTATTTGGATAAAGCTCAAAAAGAATTTTTTGAAGAGGAAGGAAGTGTTTTGAAATTTCATAAGGGTGATGTTTCAGATATTGACTATCAAAATTAATTTTTAACTTATCAAAAACGCTCTTTGCATTAAATTTTCTAATCGCATTTGCTATTTTAAGATCTTTGATAACACCATCTTCTGTGAAAAAATACGCAGCTAAAAATAAGCGCATCATCGTATTTCCACTTTTAGGATATGAACTAACCCAATTTATGTTTTTCATAATAATCTAAGTGTTATTCAATTTTCTTTACTTAACTATAATATATTTTGTAAATTTAGATAATGAACAATTTTTCCGTCCAAGATAAAATCAAAATTTATCAAGAATATTTTGATCAAAAACTAAAATATAATTCTAATCAAGCTGTAGTAACATACTTTGTTTATCAGGAAATAGATAATAATTTAAAATCTATACTTCGACTTTTATTCACAATCATCTTAAATTTAACACCAAGGCATCAATTTATATATTTACTAACCATAGTAATCTCAAAGACGACTATAATATTGATAGAGTTATTTTTATCGATTATCCCTATCTTGATAATCAAACAATGACTAATCGTGTAGTATTTAATTTCTGTGCGCTACAATATTTTTCTAACTTTAAAAAAATTTTTCTTTTTGATACTGATCTCATACCTGTTCAGAATTTTGAGTATATATTCTCAAACACATTTGATATTGGATTAACAATTGATCAAAATTGGCAAAAAAATAATCGATTTCCTATTAACGCTGGCTTTCTTGTTGCCAATAATGTCTCCCAAGAAAAAATTGAAAACTTTCGATCCCAATATCTCACTTCCTATTTAAATATCTTAAAAAATCAAAAATTAATCCTATCAAAAAAATTAATTTCTCATGATGACAGGCCTTTTGAAGAATGGTGGGGTGATCAATATTTGTTTTTTATTCTTTTTAATTTTGAATTACCCAAGAAAGTTTTAAATTTTCTAGATACCAAGAAAAATAATGTTAATTACAGGTTTTTTAATGAAAGTATTTATAATTTACAAAGCGCTACCCTTAAAAAGGCTTCAATCGACTTTGACCTTTCAAATTTTTTAAATGAAAGAAAAAATTTATTTTTTCTTCATTTAACGGGACCTAGGAAAAAGTTTGCAAATAAACTTTTAGAAATATTTGATAGATAATTTGTAAATTCGTATATCATCCCTATATGATCAATATGGAGAGTATCATTGATATAAACCAAGATCAGTTTGTTGAGAAAGTCATCGAACAATCTAAGACGATTCCTGTTTTGGTTGATTTCTGGGCGCCTTGGTGTGGGCCTTGTAAGCAATTAACCCCTGTTCTTGAAGATCTAATTCAAAAGAAAAATGGAAAAGTAATTTTAGCTAAAATTAATGTTGATGAAAATCAAGGAATAGCAAGTCAACTCAACATTCAATCCATACCCACCGTGTATGGATTTGTAGATGGTAGGCCTATAGATGCCTTTCAAGGGGCCCAGCCTGCCAGCAAGATAGAAGCAATTCTCGATAAAATGATCGAAGCCGTCCCTGGTAATGAAATACCAAAACTATTAAATGAAGCGGAAGAGTTTTTTAAAAACCAAAACTTTATAGAATCGAAAAAAATTTATGAAAACTTAGTTAGCTTAGATCCGGGTAATGCTAAAATTATTGAGGGGCTCCTTCGATGTTACATCCAGTTAAAAAATTATAATGAGGCAAAAGATTTAATCGATTCTTTAGAAGATACATTATCTCAAAGTGAAGAGATTTTAAAAATCAAATTACTCTTAAATAAAATCAATGATCATGGGTCTGAAAATATTATTGAAGAATTACAGAGTAAATTAAAACTAGACTCTGATAATCTAGAGATACGGTTTGATTTAGGTCAAGCATATTTAAGTTCGAATGAAAATCAAAAAGGATTCGATGAACTTCTAATTATCTTTGAACGAGATTCAAAATGGAACGATGAAGCTGCAAAGAAAAAATTGTTAGAATATTTCGATCTTTTAGGATTCAATGATCCAGATGTCATGGAAGCACGAAAAAAATTATCAAGCCTAATGTATAAATAATGCAAGACAATATTCAAAAACTTTTCAAAATCACAGAAAATGATCTTCCAACAACAATACCATTGTTTCCTTTGGATAATGTATTGTTGCTGCCGTTTGGCAAATTGCCTTTAAATATATTCGAAGAAAGATATCTAAATATGGCTTTGGATAGCCTCAAAAAAAATAGAATGATCGGGATTATTCAACCTAAGAATAACAACAACGAATTTTTTATGATGGGATGTATTGGTAAAATCACATCTTTTATTGAAACGCCGGATTATCGCATCGTCCTCAACCTTGAAGGAGTATGCCGTTTTATTCTTCAAGATTATCATTTAACTCCTAAAGGTTATTATCAGGCATCTATTGACTATAAGGATTTTAAGGAAGATCTCTTTGAAATTGAACCTGCGATTAACCGTAGTGAATTAATTCAAAAATATTCAAATTTTTTCAAAATGAAAAAACTAGAAATTGATCAGGAAGTATTGTCAGAAACTTCAAACCTTCAACTTCTCTCAACCTTAGCAATGCTCGCTCCTTTTAACAAAATAGATAAACAGGCAATTCTGGAGTCCTCGAACGTCATTGAAAGAATGAATACAATAAATTCAATCTTGGATTTAAATACTTTTCAAGTAGTTGGCGGGGCTAATGGTCTAAATTAATCAGATGAGATTAGTTCTCCCCATTGCTTGATTAATAAATCCCTTTCTCAAAAAACCCAATTTATCTAAAAGTTTAAAACCGGATTTTATAACTAGTTTGCTTTTAGGATAATTGTTTTCATACAAAAAATTCAAGGCTGATGTAAAGCCAAGATAAATAGTGCTTTCAATAAACCTCCTTGTATAAAAAATTTTCTCCAAAGAATAATCGTCTATGCTATAAGTATCTAATAATTCACATAGAGTTTGAATATCCTTAATACCAAGATTCCAGCCCTGGCCTGCAACTGGATGAATTGATCTAAGCGTATCACCTAAAAGAAAAATATTTTTAATTTTTGGCTTATTAATATGAGGCTGTACCTCAAAATGTGAAATTTTTCCATCAAAAACAATTTTGCCGTGAGATGATTGGAAATGAATTTGAATTAATTTTTTTATATTAGTTTCTGAGATTTTTCTTGATGTAGAATAAATGAATGTAGAAAATTTTTTTGTTTTTTGTGGTGCGGGCAAAACTGCCAAGGGTCCGTCTTTTGTAAAAATCTCATAAGCTTTTTGTAGATGGTTTTTTTGATGTTTGAAAAAACCAACATAAGATTTATGTTTATTGATCAAATCTTTCCTACCAATCTGGTTAAAAGTCGCTTTTTTGCCTACACAAAAAATAATTTTATTAAAAATATATTTTTTATTTGAAATAATAATTTCTTGTCTTGGTATAAACTTATCGAATTGTATATCTACGTTCTTTTTTAATAATTTTAATTGAATTAGTTTTTTATGGGCGAGTGTGAGCAAATAGTTATTATATATGACATTGCCCATTGGTTCCTCAAAACTCTCAAATTTTAATGGCTTTTTATTAATGTAATCTGAGATATAAATCTCATTAATTGGTTCAGCCGATGATGGCAACAGTTCCCAAATTTTTAACCAATGAATGAAATCTCTTGATCTGGCATTCACGGCTAATGTTCGATTATCTTTTCTAAGAGTATTGTTTTTTTCAACTACTAAGACTTTATATTTTTTTTGATTTAAAGCTAAAGCCGCAAGGCTTCCAATTAGCCCGGAGCCCACTATTAAGAAATCATAATTTAATATTTTATTTTTCATTAAGACGCATATATTGAATTAAAGAAATGCAGAATAGCTTTATCCCCAATATCTTAAAAGAAAAATTTATTTTATTTGGAAAATATATAAAGATTATTGCTTATTTTTTTATATCTATATTTCTTTTTTTATCCTTAATTAGCTTTGATATTAATGATGACTCCTTTTTAAGTAAATCAAGCATGCCTACCAACAATATATTTGGGGATGCGGGCTCATACGTCTCTAGTTTTATAATTTATACATATGGAATCATGGGATACTTCATTGTAATTTTTTTTATCAATTATGCTTTAAATACATTCTTCAATAAAGAATTAAGATATTTATTCATTAGATTATTTATATTTTTAATTTCTTTAGTGTTAATTCCCCAAATATTTTTACTAAATCAAATTAGTATTGAATATTTCAATGCTCTATCTGAGTGGGGATCGATTTCAAATTATCTATATAATTTTTCAAATAATGTTTATGTTAGTTATACGTTAAGCTTGCTTGGGGTGTGTTTATTTTTATTATCACAAAATTTATTAAAATTTATAAGCTTGCCTAAAATTAAGTTTCGTCCTAGGAACGCCTCTCCCAATATTGATCAAAATAAAAAAGTATTACGAAAAGAACCAATCATTCAATATAATCAAAGTAATTTTAAAGAAAAACCATCTACTAAGGATTTAAAGGAAGCCAAAGATAGTTTTAATAACGAGATTCCTTCACTTGATATTCTTGAAAATGAAGCCAGCAACACAAAACTTCACTTAGGTAAAGATGAAATAGAAAAAAAATCTAATTTATTAGAAAGTGTTTTTCTTGACTTCAATATAGAAATTAAAGTTATTAATGTAAAATTAGGTCCTGTTGTGACTCTATTTGAAATATTGCCTGCTGCAGGTATAAAAATCAACACTGTAATTAATTTAGCAGGAGATATATCACGCAGCATGGGCGTAGGAGCGGTTAGGATATCCCCGATTTATGGAACACAATATTTAGGTGTTGAGGTTCCCAATCAAAAACGCCAAGTCGTTTCAATAAAAGAATTATTAAGCAATGAAAATTTTACACACACAAATCACAAAATTCCAATTTGCATTGGAAAGGACATATCCGGACATATTGAAGTTATTGATTTAAGTAAAACTCCTCACCTCCTTGTAGCAGGGACAACCGGTTCTGGAAAATCTGTTTTTATAAATACATTGCTATCAAGTATTTTATATAGCTTTGCACCTGACAAACTAAGATTAATACTGATTGACCCCAAAATGTTAGAACTTAGTGTCTATAATGACATTGCTCATTTACTAACCCCTGTCGTCACTGAACCCAAAAAAGCAATTATTACCCTCAAATGGATATGCAAAGAAATGGAACGCCGATATAGTTTGATGAATGAAGAGGGATCAAGAAATTTAGAAAGCTTTAATGATAAGTCCCCAGAAAAATTACCATATATTGTTGTTGTAATAGATGAAATGGCAGATTTGATGATGACTGCAGGAAAAGAAGTTGAACACTATGTCCAACGTTTAGCTCAAATGGCTCGTGCCTGTGGTATTCATTTGGTAATGGCGACGCAGCGCCCAAGCGTCGATATCATTACTGGCAGTATCAAAGCTAACTTCCCTAGCAGAATAAGTTTTCAAGTAGCAAGTAAATACGATAGCAGAACAATCTTAGGCGAGGTAGGAGCAGAGCAATTGCTTGGCAACGGCGATATGTTAATGATGAAAAATGGGGGAAATATCACTCGATATCAGTCTGCTTTTATTTCTGACAATGAAGTTGCAAAAATAATTAATGAAATTAAAAGAAATCAAAAAGTTCAATATTTAGAAGAAATAGAAGAAATTATTAAAAATGATGGTCAAGATTATGATGATCTTAGCGATGAAGATGAAATATTGATCACAAAATCAATTGATTTGATCAGAAATACAAATAAAGCCTCTACAAGCTTTCTCCAAAGAAATTTTCAAATCGGATATAACAAAGCAGCAAGGATTATGGAAACCCTAGAAAAAAGAGGAGTCGTGTCGGAACCCAATCACGCCGGTAAAAGACAAATCTTGCTAAATTAAATTTAATTGACCTTTAACTGTCATAAAATTTAAAGAAAAATTTAAATCTGAAGCTAAATAATTTTTAAGATTGGTAAGATGGGTGTCAAGCTTATTCATAAATATTTCTTTGTCTTTTGGCCATATGTTTTTATACAAATTTAACTTAGACATTCCTTCTATTTGATTAAGCATTAAGTTAGAAAAAATTATATTATGAGTTTCATTTAATTTTTTATCTAAATTATTAAAATTAATTTTTTTGGCATAAGGAAAATAATTACAATCTTTAAAATTTATAGAATAAGATGACAACAAATTCAGAAAATTATTACAAACATCGTTTATGTCACAAGGCATATTAAATTTAATTTTTTCTTTATTATTATATTTAATTTCCAAAACACTATTGTCATGTTCTAAAGTTAAATCTGGTAAGAACTTTTTATTACTAAGGTCAACTATAAATAAATTTTTTTGTTGAAGAACATCAATAAATTTTTCTGTAAAAAAACTTTTGATATAGTTCGCGTGTATATAGGTTTTAGTAGCTGTAATCATGAAGAGGATTGACTCGAAAATATAATTCTTTTATTTCTTTGTTTGCACAATTATTAAAATAAATACTTAATTTTGCTCTATTGGATAAAATAGAAATTCTTGATAAAAAAACATGTTCATTAGAAAAATATACCTTTGCCTCAAAATTTTCATTTATGTAAGTAGATTTTAGATTTGGGAAATCATCATAAATAGAGAATATTTCATTGATCACAGGATCAAAAATTCTCTCAGACTTTTTTTTTTCATAATTTGACACAAGAAAAAGTCCAGCATTATTTTTAATAATAGTATAGAGGGATTGATTAAAATATTCATATCTTATTTGTTTATCATTTATCAAAACCATTCCATTTTGAATAGATCCATCCTCATAAACCTCTTCAAATTTACAATCAATTTGAAGGGCAGAGGCATTTGTGAAAAAAAAAAAACATTACAGCTATATATTTAATCATTAAATAATATGGATCCGAGCCTGATTAGGTTAGTGTTAAGAGCTAAAGCAAGATCGTAGTCTGTGCTCATACCCATACTTAATTTTAAATGACTATCTAATTTGTCTCTCAAAATATTCATTTCTTCAAAATATGGTGTAGCATCCTGACTAGCTGGTGGGATACACATTAAACCTTTAATGTTTAAATTTTTAGATAACGAATATTGATACAGGGGCTCTAGATTTTCAACTGAAACCCCGGACTTTTGTTTTTCATTACCTATATTAACTTGAATATAAAAATTTGAAGTTTTTACATAGTCTTGGTGGATAAACTTTGATATTTCATCCACAAGTTTAATGCGGTCAATGGATTGTATGGAATGAAAAATTTTGAGAGCATCCTTAACTTTATTGGTTTGTAGTGGCCCAATTAGATGTAAAGAAAAAGTTTCGGCAGCAAATAAGTCATTAAATTTTTGTTGAGCTTCCTGTACCCTATTCTCTCCAAAAATTTTAATCTCATTTTTCATCAAAGTCATCACATCTTCTTTGCTTCTATTTTTTGTAACAGCCATTAAGTCGATTTCTTGATTAAATGCTTGTAATTTTTTTTTGATATTGTTTAGGCTATCTAAGTTAATTGGCATTTAAAATTCATATTGAAATTTTTTTGCAGTATCTTCAATTTGTCTAGATAATAATTTTTTTGTGTTATTAGAAATTTCCACATTTTTGCTTGGGACAAAAAATAATGACTCTTTTTGATCAGATATGAATTCTTGTATTTTTTCGTAATCAAGTTCGATATTAAGACCAGACATATTTAAATGGGCGATCAATTCTGCAAAAATTTGCATAGTATCGTCAAATAAGCTTTCATATTTTATCAACAAGCCATTAAAGGTATTCATAACATTTTCATTGGTCCAACTATTTACATTAATTTCCCATGATTGAGTACTTTCTTCTATTTGATATTCTCCACTTTTGTAAAATTGATTACGACCATCGAGATGTAGTATGTAATTTAATGCTTCATCTTTTGAAATATTTTGATCACACAAATCTTGAAAAATGTTTAATGGATTTCTAATCATGTAAATGTATGCACAACATATATTTGTATAAGAAAAATATTTATTAGCCTCTACAATCTCGAAAAATGCGCCATTATTGATAATAAACTTATACTTATTATTTTTTTGAGAGATTAGAAATTGAATTAATTCATTAAAATCTAACATATTATCGAAAGTTATTTTTTTATTTGTGTCTGAGATCTCTTTAAAAAAATTAATAAATTCTTCTGAAAGATCGATAAATTCAAAATCATTATTAAAAGATGAGGGTAGATAAAATTCAAGAAAATTTTTAATAACAGTAATATCTTTTTTATAAAAGGTATTTAACCAAACTAGGTTTTTATTTAATAAATCATCTTCACTAAAATGATTATATGATGCAGATACATATTTTGGCGCAATGGTAGAAAATAATTTTTTATGCTTTTTGGATAAATTTTTAAGATCAATAATTAATTGTTTATAATTACCAGTTTTTAAATAATCATCAAATAAATTGTTATAATAATTTTTTTTGATATTTTTAAGTAAATTCACAACAAATCAAAATTAAACCATTAAAATGAATAGTCAACTTAACAACATTAAAATTGCCATTCAGAATAAAAACTTTCACCATGCTGAAAATTTATGTTGGGAGCTGTATAAAAATAATTCCAAAGATTATGAATTATTAAAACTTTTGGCTCTTTCGTTGCTTTTACAAAATAAAACTTATGGTGCAATAGAAAAATATCAACAGTTATATGATATGAATCAAAAAGATTTAGATGTATCAAACAACCTTTCTCATCTTTATCTCTCTATAGAGGAATTTGAAAAAGCAGAAGGTCTAATACAAACTTCTATCAACAACTATCCTGAAAGTTATTATCCCTATCTCAACCAAGGAGAATTATATTTCAGAAAAAGAGATTTCATTAATGCCAAAAAATCAATGGAAAAGGTTATAGAGTTAGTTAATGACATTCAAAAGCATGCAAATATTTTACATTTTGTCCAACTCTACGGAGATATTCTTTTGGCACTTAATCTAAAAGAAGAGGCTTTCAATTTTGTCAAAAATTGTTTCGAGATCAATCAAGACACTACTATCTTCTATTACTTAATGAACTTAGATAAAGACTTTTATTCACGTGAAAAAATAGATAAGTACGTTGACTCTAAATTAAAAATTAATTTTACCTCTGAATCTCAACGCTTTCAAATTTTAGCACCGATGTATTTTGGGTTGGGTAGATATAGTGAAAAAACTAATCCTCCATTATCAGAAAGTTGCTACATCAAAGCTAATGAACTCTCCAGTTTAGTTCAAAGGTTTCGCCCGCTAGATCATCAAAAACATATAAAAAAAATCAAAACCTTACATCAAGATTATCTTAAAATGAAAAAAACTCGAAATAACCTAGATGGGGATGGTTTAATTTTTATCATTGGGATGCCTCGTTCTGGTACCACACTTGTGGAATCAATTATCGGCGTTGATAAAAATGTTTTCTCTGGGGGAGAAATGATTTCTATACCTGAAATTTTAAAAAAATATTATGACAATAGCAATAAGAGCGATACCCCGCCAACTCTTGATGCAATCGCAGAAACATACATTCAAAGGACAAACTTTTTAAAAGGAAATAAACACTTCTTTATTGATAAGCTTCCAGCTAATTTTTACCATACTGGTTTAATTTTGCTTGCGATGCCAAAAGCAAAAATTATACATATTGAACGAGATCCGTGGGATGTAGCCATTTCCCTCTTCAAACAACTTTATATTTCTAACATCCCCTTTGCATCTAAGTTTTTTAATATTGCTTGTACTATTGCAAATTATGAACATTTGATGGATTATTGGAAAAGCAAAATTTCTGACAAATCCATGCTGTCCGTAAAATATGAGGATTTAGTGAAAAATGAGATTGTCGAAGCAAAAAAAATCATCGATTTCATTGGTGTAAAAGGATCATATAATAGTAGCTCAAGAAAAAACTTTTTTTCAAGAACGGCTAGCAAAATCCAAATTAAAAGCGACGTCCATCAAAAATCATTGAAAAAACAGGACTTTACCGTTCATCAAGCAGATTTTTTCCGAGATTTAGAGGCACAAAGAAAATTTTGGGATTTTAATTAATTGTAGGGCGTTGCATTTTTGCAACATTTTAAAGAAATTTTCCAGCAAAAACATTTAGTTTGTTAACTTTTTGTAATATTTGCATACTATCACATTCGTTAAATTAATTAATTTAATGAAAGGATAAATTTAACATGAAAAAAATCGCATTAATCGTATCTGCTATCTCAGCTGCTCTTTTCGCAAGTGCAACTGCTAAAGCAGATGTGTCAGTATCAGGTTCTGCAGGCTTAGGCTACGTATCTGGTAACGGCGCAGGAAGCTCAAAAGCATACAACGGTGGAGCTATGGAATTTGGTCTATCATCTGACTTAGGTAACGGTGTTGTAGTTTCTACAAGTGCAGGTATCTCATTAGACTCTAATGACGCTGCAACTTTAGGTTCAGTTGCTGCAACTGGTCTTAGCAACTTAACATTCGCAACTAGTGGCGCAACAATCGAAATTGGTGGTGACATCGATATCGCTGGTGACGGCGTTGGTGAAGTTGGCGGCGTAGCTGGTGATCTAGTTGACGAAGGTGGATACAACTCTCTTGGTGTTTCTCCAGGTCTATCTGAAGAAGACGGTTACGGTATATCTGTTTCAACAGCCGTTGGCTCTGGTACAATCACTGCATCATACATTCTTGATGCTGATGGTGGTGCAAACAACGCTGCAACAAATGACACAGCAACTGCAACTGGTTTCCAGGTATCATTACCAATGGGTCCATTATCTGCAACTATAGGTTTTGCTTCTGATGACAAAAACAGTGAAAACGTATCAGGTGGTGAAATTGCTTACACAGTAGCTGGTGTTGGAACAATTACCGGTGGTATGTCTGAGACTTCTGACACAACTGATGAGTCAACTTGGGGTGTTGAATACTCCGGTACTCTAGGTGGTGCAAGTTTATCAGTAGGTTACACAAATGCATCTGCTGGTACTGCCGAGTGGACAAGAACTGAGGCATCTATTTCTCAGAGCATTGGTGCAGGCGCATCAGTATTCTTAGATATTCAGACTGCTTCTGGTGTATCTGCAACAAACCCAGGTACAAACCTAGCTATCGGAACATCATTCAGCTTCTAATTAATTAGAGCTAATAACTTTAAAAACCGCCTCTTTTTGGGGCGGTTTTTTTTTGTTTAAAAAACAAACCTTTGTATTATAACAATATTCCATATGAAAATTTTTCCACTACTTGTATTTATAGCAATCTCTTTATTTGGATGCTCCTCTCCAAATAATAATATTGAAAAAAATCTTAAAAAATTGGATGAGCAATACGGATATTGTGACAACCCTCACCGAGACCTTAATAAGAGGCAATATAGAATTTGTAAAGACAAAGAGCGTGCAGCTGGGGATGATTTTGAATTTAAGAATAAAAGTTTAAGAGAGATCGTACTTGGCTCTGATGGCTCTGATGGTAGCTTCCAGTCAATTGGGCAAATTCAGATGGTCAATGTGCATCTATGGAACGGCGCATTAGAAACTGTCATTGACTATCCAATAAAAAACTTAGACTCGTCAGGGGGCTATATCGAAACTGAATGGATAACCCAAGCCAACAACCCAAGTCAAAGATGCATTATAAAAATTAATATTACTAGTAGAGAGCTTGTCTCAAATGGAGTTAACTCTAAAATAATTTGTCAGAACAAGATTAATAGTGAATGGCTAAATGATGAATTATCATATGATAATGAAGCAAAACAATTAACTATCACCATTTTAAATAAAGCAAGCAAGTCGTATCAAAATAGTATTAACAGGTAGTTTGTCTAAAAACTCTAAATATATCCTCGAGATGTTTCCATACCCTTCGGGTAACATTCACATGGGACATGTTCGTAATTATGTAATCGGAGATATCTCTGCTAGATATCATAAGCTCAAAGGAGAAGAGGTTATCCATCCAATGGGATGGGATGCATTTGGACTTCCGGCTGAAAATGCCGCTATCCAATTTAACACACACCCTAAAGATTGGACAATTTTAAATATTGAGAATATGAAATCTCAACTAAAAAAACTTGATTTAGATTTAGACTGGGAGAGAGAATTAGCAACTTGTAATCAAGATTATTATCGTCATCAACAAGAACTGTTCATCGATTTGTATAATGCTGGTCTTGCCTATAAAAAAGATGCTTTAGTTAATTGGGATCCGATTGATCAAACTGTTTTAGCAAATGAACAAGTTATTGATGGTAAAGGATGGCGAACTGGAGCGACTGTAGAAAAAAAAACACTTTCACAGTGGTTTTTTAAAATAACCTCTTATGCTGAAGAGCTTCTGGAAGGTCTAGATTCATTATCACTTTGGCCTGAAAAAGTTAAAACTATGCAAAAAAATTGGATTGGGAAGTCTGTTGGTGCAGAAATTAAATTTGAAATTGATGGCTCAGATAGAAATTTAAATATATTTACAACAAGACCTGATACTATTTATGGCGCAACTTTTATAGCCGTGTCAGTAAATCATCCTATTGTGTCTAGTTGTCTCAAAGAAGATGAAATTAATGAAATTAAAAACAAATTTGACGGCATAAATAATGAAAAGGATAAGATTGGCGTCAAATTACAATTAAATTGCATACACCCTATTCTCAATAAAAAACTTCCCATTTATATTGCTAATTTTGTATTAGATAATTATGGAGAAGGTGCAATTTTTGGATGTCCAGGACATGATGAAAGAGATTATGATTTTGCAAAAAAATATGATTTACCGATTATTAAAGTAATAGACTGTGATGATAGTTTAATGCCCTTTACTGGCAACGGCAGAATCATAAATTCTCCATTGTTAGATGGGCTGACAAAAGACGAAGGAATTGTCAAAATCATAAAGTTTTTTGAAGATAAAAAAATTGGAAAAAAATCTATTAAATATAAATTGAGGGATTGGGGCGTTTCACGACAGAGGTACTGGGGTTGTCCAATACCTGTGATTTATTATGAGGATGGATCTCATCGAGTATTGGACAAAGACGAACTACCCGTACTATTGCCCTATGATGTCGAAATAAATCAAAAAGGTAATGCGTTACTCAGTCATGAAAAATGGAGAAAAATTATTTGTTCAAAAACGAATAAATTAGCTTATAGAGAAACTGATACTTTGGATACATTTGTAGATTCTTCATGGTACTACATTAGATTTTTAAATAGTAAATTAGATGTACCTTTTAATCCTGAAGAA
>MDTB01137089.1_pt1 | contig 14076 bp, 8 predicted proteins | sample 811161 | NCBI WGS metagenome assembly MDTB01 (sample SAMN05326650, study PRJNA326480) | marine metagenome | isolation source: seawater | place: Mediterranean Sea | collected 2009
ACCGTTTGCATCAACCGTCGCACCAGTAGCGGTGTTCGGACATTGGTCATCAGCATCAGCGACTCCATCACCGTCAGTGTCTGCAACTACTTCGCAACCAGTTGCGTCAACAGTCGTATCTATTGGTGTTGTTGGACACAGATCAACATCATCCATGACACCATCGCCATCACCGTCCAACTGATTATCAGCACAACCATCTAAATCTACATTTAATCCAAGGTCGGTCTCCGGACAAAGATCATCACTGTCCAAAATAGCGTCGTTATCTGTGTCAATTTGTTCGTCGATATCGGTACATCCAGCAAGGGAGGCCGTCATCATCATCAACGCAAAAAGAAGTGTTCGCAAATTCTTCATAACATACCCACGCCTCATAAAGTAAATGAATACAATGGGACCCCTTGTACTCATGTACGTGTACAACGGTACCCTATGCTAAGCGATAAGCGGTATGAGAATCCTGTTAACAGAAATTGAATTGCAACCCGCGTTTTGAGAAAACATACCAAACTGATTCTTTTACCTGATTTGGAATGCATGACTCTAATTACAATGAAAATTTGAGTGTGTTCATGCCAACAGGTACAGTAAAGTGGTTTAATCGACTGAAAGGCTTTGGATTTATCGAACAAACAGAGGGAGAAGACCTCTTCGTTCACAAGTCCCAAGTGACTGGTGAAATTCGAGATGGAGACTCAGTCGAGTTTGAGGTCGGTGAAGGACCTAAAGGTCCAAACGCAATCAATGTTCGTAAAACCGAATAACTTAGCGCACAAACCACTGATCAGCTTAATCGAATTAGAGGGCTCTGTGCGGGTTTTAGCCTAGCACTTAGCGTCCGGTTTTGAGTTTCTCTCTCCGCTTGAAATAGATATACAAATCGCGAAGGCGGCTTTTGGTCCAAGTAGAAGCAAAATAACACACTGCAAACTGTTTCTGAAACCAAATACTGTCTGGTATCGCATTTAGTAAAAAATACGCCGATTGTGGGGCTCGAACCCACGACCTTGGGATTAACAGTCCCACGCTCCACCAGCTAAGCTAAATCGGCGAGTTTGTCCACTAACATCTCCTTTATGATGGCTTCCATCAATTCAAGTCGTAGAGCAGTCTGAAATTGCTACTGTTTCAAGAATTCTTGAACTTGTAGCGACCTGGTAATCGGATATCGTAATCGAATTCTTAAGTCGTTGAATCAACTGTACATCGATGCCAAATGGACCATCCATCGTAAGAATTGCATCCCCTTCCTCGATTTTTGATCCGATGTGATGATGGATTTTGATGCCGATTCCATGGTGAATCTCTGCTCCTTGGACTGATCGTCCAGCACCGGCCTCACAGAGAACTTGACCGATTGCAAGGGCATCTAAATCTGCGATAAATCCTGATTGCTCAGCTTGCAGCGTGTATTGTTGTGGAGCACGTTGCAAAACGCTCCACGGATCATCAATCAGTTGCTGAGCAATGGAAGAATCAACACCCTGACGCTCGAGCATTGCTTTGAATTCGTCAAGGGCTGAACCGTTCAAAATGACTTCTGTAATGTCGAATCCCAGTGCATTGGCTTGCGCATGTACCAGTTCCATGGTATCATGAGGACCAGCGCCTTTCAGACAATCGATGGTTTCAACAATTTCATGACTGTTTCCAAGCATGCAGCCGATTGGATGATCCATTTGCGTAAGTTGCGCAACTACTTCGATTCCAAGTTCTGTTCCAACCCGAACCATTGATTCAGCGAGTGCTCGAGCATCCTCGGAGTGCTGCATAAATGCGGCTCTTCCAAATTTGACATCGAGGACGAGCGATTGGATTCCCTCTGCAGCCTTTTTTGAAAGAATTGATGCCGTAATCAATCCAATGCAGGGAACCGTGGCTGTTACATCTCGAATCGCATAAAGAATGGAGTCTGTTGGTGCAATTTCGGGGGTTTGTCGAGAAATGAAGCATGGGTTTTTGATCATTTCTTCAATCGTCAATCCGGTGTTAAATCCGGGTATGGATTCCAATTTGTCGATGGTTCCTCCCGTGTGTGCCAATCCCCTGCCTGCGAGCATTGGAACGATGGCACCACACGCGCGCAATGCAGGAGCGAGGATGAGGCTCATTTTGTCACCTACTCCACCGGTTGAGTGCTTGTCGACTGCATCGTCCTGTTTGGGGAGGCATTCACCTTTCTCAAGCATGGCTTTGGTGAGATAGGTTGTTTCTTGAGCATTTAGTCCGTTGATTTGACACGCCATTAGGAATGCTCCAATTTGTTCATTGGGAATCTGATGGAGATGATGGATGAACCATTCGATTTCATTCTGCTCGAGTGCATGCCCATCTCGCTTTTTTGCGAGCAATCTCGGAATGTGCATCGCAATCAATCCTCATGAACCGAAGCCAAACCAATTTCAGCAAGGCGTTGATGAAGATATTCGCCTGCTGTGATTGCAGGGAAATCTGCCAAACCACTGGTCTGTTCGATGTACTCAGGACGCGGAGAAAGATCAATTTCATTTCGTGGATGAACAAACATTGGCATTGAGAACCGCCGTTGTGTTGGATCTCCTGGATTAACGACGCGATGCGTCGTCGATTTGAACAACCCATTGGTCAGATTCTGAATCATATCACCCGAGTCGACAATGATTTGTTCATGATTTCCTTCTACATCAATCCAGGTTCCATCATGGTCCATCACTTGAAGGCCTGCAGCGGTTGCAGTCATGAGAAGTGTGATGAAATTGATGTCCTCATGAGCAGCGGAACGAACGGCTCCTTCTGGTGTCGATGAATCGAGCGGTGGATAGTGAATAATTCGCATGATTGTGTTCCCTTTACTCGCCATTTCGGGCAACCAATTCTCGTTTTTTCCGAGGTAAATACTGCAAGCTGAAAGCAGTTGATTTGAGATGGCTTCCATTTTATTGTACAACGCATCGACTTTTTGTTCAAACAATGGGGTGTGCTTGTCAGGCCAGATGTTCATTGGATACTTGATATCGGTTTCACTCCCTTGTTGACCACGTCCTGTTTGCCAGAACTCTTTCAGATCCGGTGCAGGATTGTCCTTTGCGTGCTCAACGCCAAACGCAGTGTATCCTCTTTGGTGTGAAATCTCAGGTTTAGCGTACAAGTGCTTCACTGCGTCATCGAGCATAAAAAAAGACTCAGCTTCCTCGTATGTCTCTTCGATTAAGGACAAATCAATCCCGTGGTTTGTGAGTGCAAAGAAGCCAATGTCGGCAAGCGAATCTCCGACTATTTGGATAAATGACTGGACGCGATGTTCCTCTCCCGACAGAAAATCACTGAGATCAGCGACTGGCAATGGGCGAGTCAACGAATCACCTGGAATCTCGTAGTTTTGCAATCAAGCGCAGCATTTCGAAGTACAACCAGATGACGGTGACCATGACGCCGAAGGCGCCCCACCACTCTTGTTGTTTTGGAGCACCCATGCGAACACCGGCATCGATCATCCCGAAATTCGAAATGAGCATCATCGATGCAACAACGATGATGAACACACTGATTCCAATTCCAATTGGCCCAGACGAGTGGAGGAATGGAATTGTCCAAGGGGTGAGGAAGATGAGGAATACATTGATCATGTAAACCAAGAAAATGGAACCTGCAAGCGTAAACACGATTTTGTTAAACGTTGGTGTTGGTCGAAGAATTCCAACCGAGTAAATCGTAAGCATGCATGCAACAACTGCGAAGGTAGCAAGACCGGCTTGGATTGCGATTCCTGGATACATGATCTCGAAAACCAATGTTAGCGGCCCAATAAAGAGCCCTTCAAGCGTTGCATATGCCATTACAAATCCAACCGGCTCTGCGGGTCGAGAAAACATGAGATAGATTCCCATTCCCATGGTGCCAAACATACCAAGCAACATCATCGGATAGAGAAGCCCGGGCATGATGAAGCCAAGAGCGACTGAACCAACGGCGCTTAACGTTGCAAGCCCAAAGAGAATCGCAATTTTTTGCAATGTGCCTTCAAACGTCATGCGGTCGTAACCTTGAATCGAATTCCAAAATTTCGGCTGGAAGACTGGATTCGTCGAGTTGTATGCCATGACAGTCCTTAGAGCCGGTCCTTTGTGAAGGTTACGCGAGTCATCCTTGTTCAGCGACCTGTTGTTGATAGTATTCTTCCAACTGGTCCAACGTCCAACCGTGGTCAAGATATTGCTGCAACATCGTCTCATCCCAACCCGGGAATCGCCCAAGCTCCTTTGTCAGTGGTGATGTCGTATCCTCATTTCGTCCGTCCAACACGGGTTGTTCCCATTGTGCATCGGTACCAACAACATCGTCAATGTGTTGATCGGTGACCAAATCCTTTCTGGCTTCGTTTTCCTTGCGAGATTGGACAATGCCGTACACCGCTCCGATAAGCAGAAGGAGGCCTCCAACCATCAGTAGGAGCATGAAGGTCTCTCCGAACCCTTCCTCCGCCTCTCCACTTGCATCACCTGCTTTCTGATTTCGCTGATCGGATGAACAACCTGTCACGTCGGTTGGAGTGTTTTCAGGTGTATTCGGACATTCATCATTCGAATTAAGTACGCCGTCTCCGTCATTATCGGTAGTTGGCTCGTCCGATTGGTTGTCGTTTGTATCAACAGGCTCGACACCCCCGAGGTCACAACCCAAGGCGTCCGCTTCGTTGATTCCATCTCCATCGGCATCGGCCAGATTGATTGCGTCGTGCGGCGACACATCTTCCACTGAGGGGTCGAGAGCAGTAGCTTGTGCCCAACTTACCTCGACTGCGTCGGGAATGCAATCACCATCAGTATCCGAGTTGAATGGGTGACCGCCAAGCGTGTATTCATCCAAGTTGGTAAGACCATCATTGTCGTTGTCAGCTTCGGCTTCCAAGACACCATTGTGCATCGAAACAGTTCGATTTAGCCCGAAATTGACCTCAAAAATGTCTGGCATGCCATCGTTGTCTGTGTCGGTCACATTGTCGAGTCGGTTCCAATCAGCATACCACGAGTCAATATACGGTGCTGCAACTTCGGTGGAAGTAACGATGAGACCCATCTCACGATTACGAACCATCGCTGAATCACCCCAGTTGATGCTGGAGATAAGAACGGACTCACCATCGACGATAGCGCCTTTGTTGTGGAGTTTCATGACATCATCATCTTCACTCATGATGATCGCTGAAGCGTCCCATCCATTGGTAATGTTCCAGTCGTTGTTGATGCGGTCTACAACATCTTGGATGTCTTCATCCAAATAGGCACCGTTGATGATCAAACGGATTGACACACCCTCCATCGCAGCTTCCTCGAGAGCAGAAATGACGGGATTTTCCCCCCAACCCCACTTCCAGTTAAGGTCGAGGTATTGCAAGGAGAGGAGAATTTCATCTTCAGCTGATTGAATCATTTTAGTTAATCCATCGACGCAATCATCAGGACACGTCAACAACTGTCCGCTGTATGTTCCGCTGTAGACCTGTGCTGTGGTTTGCTGGATGATTTGAGCATCAGGAATAACGTAGGAATTTGTTGGAGGAATTATTGAAACAGGTTGCACATACAATGAACCCTCATCAAAGGCCATCTTCATTTTCACATTGTTTGCAAGTTGTTGGCTGTCGACGATGATTCCCCAATCTCTGTTGCCTCTGTCACCATCGTACGGGAGCGATGAAGGCTTCCAATTTCCAGAGCCAATCCATACCGATGCATCGTCCCGAACGGCGACTTTGGCGTGCAAGTAGAGATACGGATCATCACCGGTTCCACCGAACCAATGCACACTCAGACCCGCTTCCTTGAGGGTGTAAGCGTAGGCCTCCTGTGCTTGCTTGTCGTTGGATTTCCACCACTCCTCGGGTTCGTTGAGTACAACAACAACATCAACACCACGGTTGTGTGCATTGACCAGTGCTTGCGTCAATTCACTCGATTGCAGAATGTACAAATGGAGGTGCAGGGATGTTTGGGCCCCATCAATCCAATTCATCAAATCCATCAGCCCATGTTCTGGAGCAATGAGCGGTGTAATTGATGTTGCATCATCGAATCCCAATTCTCCGCAGAAATCACTCGCACCCAATCGTCCCCAGCGTTGGTGCCAGTCGATGGACTGATTCGTATCGGTCATCACTCCACATCCGTCGCCACGGTAGAGAATGAGATTGTCAATTCCACTTACTGGCTCTGAAAGAGAGACTCCACTCCAACCTTCGCTTTCCACGGGGCCATTTTTGTAAACAATCGTGTCGGAGACCATCCCTGTTGGGTGGATCAACTGCAATGCCATCCCGCTATCGAGAAGGTAAATTGGATTCTCCATCACCATATCCATGTCAACGATTTCACCGTCTTCGAACAATTCCAATGCTGACACATCGTTTGACAGCTTCACCGATGAGGAAGCGTTCAATTGCAAGTTCGTAATGTCGGATTCAAAGGACGTTCCATCGGAAGCAATTCTTCGTACGGACCACCCATTGAGAACAGCGTTTTCATCTCCTATATTCGTTAATTCAAAGAATTCCAGTTCCGTCGAAATCGATGAAACGCCATCCCACATGATGGAACTGAATTTGATGTCATCGAGTGAAGCCATCATTGTTGCATCTGGTTCAGGTGAACCCGGTGTTGGCCACATGAATTCGAGCCATTCGGCGTTGGTTGCATTGTACCCATAGGTTGCGCAATTCGTGCTGAGTGATGAAGCCGGAGGGGCGATGGTTAGGACAAGTTCTCCGTCTGGATTCAATAGATTCATGGTGCTGACATCTTCCAAATTTGGACCAAAGATGTCGTGTTGTAATTCGACAACAACACGGTCCATTGGAGCAAGAATTGTATCATTTGACGTCAACTCCCAAAGCATGCTAGCGTCGATGAATTGGCGTCCCATGAGTGGGTTCGAGGTGTAATCCGCACCCAATATCCAACGACTCAAATTTACATCAGAGACACCAGTGTTGTACAACTCAATCCAATCGGCTGCAGGTTGAAACGATGGTAAATCACACGAGGTTGCGATTTCAGTTACAAGGAGGTTCTCGGAACCAGAGTAAGCCGGCCAGATCGGATTTTCCTCACCCGGACTTGACCAAGCGCTGTTGACCCAGTCATCCACTCCCCACGTGGTTGAAGAGGATGGAGCATTTGTACCAGATGGACCAGCTCCTGCATGGGTTTCGGTGTTGTTGATCAATGAGACGCCCTCAAGCGTGTGGGTCCACTGCGCCGAGTGAACTGCTTCTCCGTTTCCGTCGTACAGGAAAATCTGGTCTGGTGTTGTGTGTTTCAGATAGAACTGAGACGTTCCGTTGAGCGCAATCAGCGTTGTTTCCCCTGGCTGAAGAACAGTATCTGATTTGGCTGGCATGTTGTACTGATGCAGGATGAGTGTTCGACTCGCAGCAGAGAACCTCCAGCCAGCAACATCGACTTCGTCCGACCCCATGTTTTGGATTTCAATCCATTCACCGTTCGGATACGAGGAAGAATCGCTTCCAACAGCATCCGGCAATACCTCCGTGATTCGAACCTCACCCGTGGTCGGTGTGGGTATTGGCTCGGGTTGTCCAGGCGATGGTGCGATCGAAGGAGTCCAAGGGTCGTGATAGTTTTGTCCACGTAACAACGAGATATTTGCACCGTAATTGGTGGTGTAATGCCCCATGTCAACGATGGTCTCAGTAGCATCGCGCACAACGAGGTGATTGTGATTATCCAATAGGCGGGTTTCACTGGTGAATTCAACGAGACGTCGCTCGCCGGATTTTATGGTTGTACTTCCTTGCGAACTGTTGGCAACAATGGAACCAGGATCGAGGTACGTGACGTTGCCCATACCATCAATGATTGACCATCCATTGAGGTCGACATCAACCGCACCTGTGTTGTAAAACTCGACCCACTCTCCTTCGGGTGCAGACCCTCCATCCGTTGTACTAACAGGCATCAGCTCGTTCAGTTTGACATCTCCGAGTGCCGTTATTGCATCAAGTGGGGGTGCATTCGAAGCATTCGGTGTTGGATAGGTCGAGTACTGCCACATTCCACCGCTGGGTGATGCTTCAAGTGAAAAACCGGGTTGGTTCGAATTCCACATGACCTCATCGGCAATGCTGCTGTTTGCAAGGTACAATCGCAAGGTTTCTTGCCCGTTGTTGAGAACGCCGCTGTTTGTTGAGGCGTTGACGGCTACAACTCTGGTTTCCTGTGGAAGGATAAAGAATGTTGAAGCATCTGTGCTTGCGCCAATCAGATGATTTTCATCCAACGGAATCGTGTTTCCTGCAAGGTCTTGCAACCAATACCCAGCAAGGTCGATGCTGGAAGAACCGTTGTTGTAAAGTTCAACCCACTCTCCACCGGGCCAGGTATCGTTGTCGTAACTGGGCCACGGATCAGCCATAACTTCGTTGATGATGACATCGCTCTGAACGTATACAGGTCCGCCTGTACCTCCTCCTCCTGAGGGATTTGCGGATCCTGGTGTAGGATTGGAAGTAGGAATCCAGTCGTTGTAAGGGTCGGATGAATCCTCTTCGAGGCTTACTCCGCCTGAGCTTGAATTCCAAGTAGCTTCATCGACCCATCCACTGGTTGCATCGTAAAGGGTCATAAAATCATTCGAATTTGCAACATAAAAGTTGGTTGAGGCGTTTCGAGCGACAATCATGTAATCACCGGGAGCAATCGTGTAGGTTGATGCATTGTTTGCGTCAAAGCCAACAATTGAAGCGGCATTAAGCGTAAGCGTCTTTGCCGCTTTGTTCGAGAAATACCAGTTGCGAACATCGACGGAAGATGTACCCGAATTGTGCAGTTCCAACCACTCACCGTTTGGCCATGCAGCATCATCATACCCATTTGGGTCCGGCATGACTTCGTTGATGCAAATCGTACCTCCACACGGTTGACTGCGAGCAGATGTTGCTTCTACCGGGCCAACAAGGTGTGTCACGGGAACAAGAAGCATTAGGGTGATAAGAAAAATTGACTCAAATCGCATACGGCATCGACGCTTAGACCCAGCGCCTTCCCCCTCATATCTTTTGGTACGTAGAAACCTCTGAATTTCAGATGAAACCGAAGTTATCAGCCATCTGCGCAAAGGTGTAAATCATGATTGGTACGAGGATGATTCCCATACCGTGACTTCGTCGAATACCAATTCGAGGTGGCATGAGTCCGAGAATGGTGCCGACGATAAGGACACCAATGCCCACAAACCCAGTGGATAGCCACACCAGTGCAGTAACGAAAATAATGACTCCCATAACCATCGACTGCAGAGGGATTGCTGCGTGAAGCCGGAGCATACCTTTACCAACAATTTTCATGATTGGCATCGCCATAATTCCGGCTGCGAGAGTGACGGCAAGCAAACGAACGAAATCTGCCGTTGGCTGGGAAGAATTCCATGTTTCGATTGGGTACATCATCTTCAACGCAAGCGTAGCCCCAGACCGTGATCGTCCAATGATGTAGAGGAATCCAAGAACCATCACGGTGACAGCCGTGTTGACTGCGGACAAGATGGCAATCACCTCTAAATCCTGTTTTGTTTGAGGCCCTTCGTACCCCTCTTCAGCTTCTGCAACCGCAATTTCGAGAAGTTCATCGTCGCTGAGTTCGGTCAGACGCCGCGTCTCCCAGTCCATTCCATATCCTTCTTTTCCTTGGACCTTCGCAGCCACGTTGCGACCACCCATGACCAGAACAGTCGCTTGAGAAGCAGTCATTCCGGGAAGTACCCCCATGCTCGCTCCAGCCACAGCAGACCAGAAACATGGTGCGATGAGCGGCTTCGCAGGAGGGAGGTCCCAATTTTCCCTCTGCGGGGGAAGATGGCTTGTGGTTGCGTAGATATCAAGTAGATTTGCAATTCCGAACAGCCCAGCCAAACTTGGGAGCAAGAGTGAAGGTGAAGGCATTCCCACCGGGCTGTCGACAGGTAACTCGAACACGGCCCAACCGTACAGACCGGCAAGCAGGAAAAACACGGTTGCTGCGACGAATCCTGCGAAACGACTGTCGTTTCCAAGTCGTTTTCCCGTCAGTTTTTGCACCCACTTTGGCCAATCGAGTCGGGTTGTTTCGGTTGCCAGCAACAGCAGTGAAATGACCAGTAAGATGACTGGAAGCCAGTTGCGTAAACCATTGTACCAATCGAGTTCAGGTCCGAAAGCGATACGGGCAACAACAATCAGCGGCAGGGACAAGAAAAGACCCAATTGTGATCCTCGTGCAGACCAAGCGACACCTCGTGCTGCGTTTCCAGCCAACAGCATACGATGCCCGGGAAGTAAGGACAGAGCCGTATCCCCGTCCGGTGCTCCAATCAACGCAGATGGAATGTAATTCAGGAAGGTGTGGACGGTTCCGGTTGAAACGATAATTGCCGCAACTGCAGAGAGTGGAATCCCGAGTTCGAGCAACCCAGGCGAAACCGCTAGTAAAATAAGTGCAACATTGTTCACGTGAAAACCTGGAATTAAGCCGGTTAGTGACCCGAGCATTACTCCAAAAAACAGGGCACCTAGGAGCCACCACAATTCATGGAAGTATGCTTCGATCATTGCATCACCTATGATTGGTCAATGTATTCCTGACGATCGCTGATGCCATCACCATCGCTGTCTTCGCTGTTGGAGCTGGTTCCAAAAGCGGACTCAAGGGCATCGCTCAAATCATCGTTATCGTTGTCATCAACATCAGCAGCGCTCAACGTGTAAACCATGCTTACACTTTCTGCGTCTTCAACTTGAAGCAGACGACCCTCCCATGTCATCGCCGTTCCCAAATGGAGTTCGTCGAGGCCAATGCAGTTGTTGACGGCGTCCAAAAGAATCCGCTTGTCACTGCCCGGCTCGCTCAGATACCACGTCCCATTTTCTTCCATTGCAAGACCATTGATTCGCACAATCTTGTTTTTATCGTACCCCCAATCAACTGCGCCGTCGCTCCACAACAGGTTCATTGGATTTGCTTTTTGACCCTCCTCAAGATTGTGCACCAGCAATTCTGCTCGCATATTTTCGTCATCCCATGCAATGGTAACGTTTGCAACAATCGCTTGCCCAGCCTCAAGCCAACTTGAGCGAGGACCTGGAATCGTTACTGCAATACTTGTCCAACCAGGCGTGTAGCCAGAAGAATCGACAAAATAACCGGATTCATCCTCGACGCTTGGTTCCAAAGCGTATTTCATGTAAGCAGAGACCATGTAATGCTTTCCTGGTGAATCAAGCACTGCGGTTGGATTAGCACTGAGCATCAGCAACAAATCGTCGATCGATGTGGTTGCTACAAGAGAAGGATTGGATTCCCCGCTTTTGTCCAAGCACCAAGCCGACATCGCAGTATTCCAGACCAACCTACCTCGCATTTGAATGCCTTTGCCGTTCCATAAATCGATGTTCGTGATGTCCTCGTCACTAGGTAACACACAGAGCGGTGAGCCTGAAGAGCCTGATAATTCCCAAGTGTCGTTGTCGACGGATAGCGTACCAGCAACATCCACGGTTCTCCCCGAGGAGTACATCCATGTTGATTGTGAGGACCAATCGAGAAGCGGTATCTCAATCGGGTGATTTCTGTCGATTTCAATGTCGGGGCCTTGTACTCCAAGATTCCATCGAAGTTCCCGTTGTTGGTACGAAAGAACACCTTGGACCGTGACTTTCGAGCCAGCTTCGATCCACCCATCGGTGGCAGAATGGATTGTCATTCCAATTTGGTGTTCCGAGTTGCCGTAATTCGGATGATCTCCGAGTTTGGCGTTACCAAACGCAACCTCAGGTGCAATGGACTTCGAGAGGAAACCGGTTATTCGGATGACTTCACCGTCATAGGCTTGCGGATTCAAAGCCACATCGGATATTGATAATTGTGGGGAATCGGGGATGTCACTGGCTTTCCAATTCATCGCTCCAGCACCGAGTGCTTGTATCCACATACGCCCTTCGTAGTTGATGACATCTCCAATGATTGTGACATTGGTTCCAATTGGGGGCAATTCGCCTGGTCGATACCAACGCAGTTCAACAACGCCCGTTCCATCGTCGATGATTGCATCCAACCGATCATCACCAGAATTGTATGGATCTTCAACCCAAGAAATAAGCATGCCCTCGACCTTGACAACCTCATTGATGTATTCCGTAAGATCGTCAACGTCAACCACGGATGGCTCACGGACCATTGCGTACCAATTCAATGTGGCAACCAAAAACAAGGAAATTGCAAACATAACCCACAGTCGTGGGCCGTTTGTTTCCGGGTCATCGGTCGACAAACGAGCAAGGAAGCCTTTCAGACCATCTGCCATGTTTAGACCTGTAGACTGCCAATGCATATCACTTCCCATAGAGCAATTTGGAAAGAGATGCCTTGAAATGGAAGGCAGGAACAGGATTTACCATGCGAGACCGCGTCATTCGTGATGAAATCCATCGCGACGTCTTGGTTCCTGCTCATCACGCACGCATCATCGATACACACGAATTCCAGCGTCTGAGAAACGTTCAACAACTTTCGACGTGCGAGTTTGTATTCCCTTCAGCCACCCACACACGTTTCGCTCATTCACTCGGGGCATATTACCTCGCCGGGGAATTGACCTCATCGATACAAGAAGTCCAACCAGGTCTTCTTTCGGATTCCGATGCTGAACTCGTACAAATCGGAGCGCTTTTACACGACATCGGACATCCTCCGTACTCGCATTTATTGGAGACGCCAGAGGTTTTTGCTACATTTCATTCCCACGAGCACTGGGGGCGAATTCTCCTCGAAAGTGAAGAGTCCGAAATCGGACAAGTCCTTCATGACGTCCTTGGAGAGGAACGAAAACAGCGGTTGTTTGCTCTTCTTGACGGACAAAACGAGTGCAACGGCGTACCGATTGCTCCGTTTTTGAAAGAGATCATTAGCAGCCAACTGGATGTGGACCGTATGGACTATATGATTCGTGATCAGGCGAATACCGGTGCCCAGATTGGTGGTTTCGACAGTGCAAGGGTGATTCGCGCCCTCCGGGTCAACGATGATGGTCGCCTCTACGTCAAATCATGGGGTTTACCGGCGATTGAAGCATACCTGGTCACTCGATACCATATGTACAATCAAGTGTACTTCCATAAAGTCAACATGCTGACTCAATCTTATTTGGTCCGAATGCTCGTTCGAGCACGAGAACTTGCAAATCAAGGCGTTCTTGTTTTGGACGGCGAAGTCGAGCAAATGCTCCTCAATGAATCACTAACTCCCGATCAATATGCTTCGTTGCATGACTCGCACATAAAGGTGGCAATGGGGCGATTTGCAGCGCACGAAGATGAAGTTCTTTCTGGATACGCATCACGCCTTCTTGCCAGGAGAGACTACCACAAGTCACTACGCATTCCATCTCTGACAACCGAGATGTTTGACATGGTTCAAAAAGATGTTTCCGCTTTCATTGACGAGAATGGATTTGATCCAGTGCATGACCTTGTCACAGCATCGATTGGAAAGCGTGGGTATATGCCGTACGAACAAGGCATCATTCTAGAAGATGGCCGAGACGCAGCAGAACACTCTCCACTCATTCGCTCACTGACCCAATCGGAGGAACGTATCCTCGTGTTTGTACCTGAGGAAATTCGTGATGCTTGCGAGGCGATGGTTCGTTCAAAGACCAAACCCTCGCAGTCGTCGTTGGCAATGTTCGATTCGGCAAACTCATGAAGGTGCTCCACTCAGGAGTGGCAAGGGCCTGTAGCTTAGTTGGTTAGAGCACCCGGCTCATAACCGGGCGGTCAAGGGTTCAAATCCCTTCGGGCCCACTATTTTCCATCGTTGTAGGGACACTTTGGGACACAATGGTTATGAGGGTCGATAGGGTGGGTTAAGATAGTGAGCACGATGTCAACCCGAAAGAGCACATTCACCGTCTTAGTGATTTACCTCGCATCCCTATTGCTTGTTGCTGTTCCAGCACAAGCACAGATTCCAACAGCCGCTGTTTCCATTACGTGTCAGCCTGCTGAAATTAAAGTCGACGTAAAGCCAGGATCCACACTCGTCGGAT
>MDTB01218250.1_pt1 | contig 14076 bp, 9 predicted proteins | sample 811161 | NCBI WGS metagenome assembly MDTB01 (sample SAMN05326650, study PRJNA326480) | marine metagenome | isolation source: seawater | place: Mediterranean Sea | collected 2009
CTGCTGAACCAGCTGAAGAACCGACACCTGAACCAGAACCTTCCGAGCCGGCCGAACCCGTTGAGGAAGCACCGGTCGTTGAGGAGCGAAGTGGAGAAGTTGACCAAGCGACGTTGGACATCCTTGCGGAAAAGGAAGCGGAACTTGAACGACTTCACATGGAGAATGCACGCCTCCGCCAATCGGTTGTTGGTGCAACCGAAGTCATCGAACAATTGGAGGAGCCACCCATGCCACCACTTGTGGAAGACAACATCGTGATCCCTCCCTATGTTGTGTCTGACTTTGTCCGTCTCGGACGGCAACTTGACCGCGAACATTTGGTTCGGGCCACCATGGGCTCTTTGGCGATGATTCATCCAGAACAGCCAGGCGTGATGGTTTCCACCAAACACATGGTCACCCTCCCTCGAATGAATGAACGCAGTTTGTGTGCTGCCCACCTCGGCTCAACCTCTCCGAGGGGTGCACCTCCCGATTGGCACGCCCTTGAGGTCGTTCTCGCCTCCGTATCAATGGTGACCGGCGGTCCCGCCGCTGTCATCCATATGCATGGCCCCCATACCACTGCAGCGAGCTGCGAGAAGGACCTGGTGTTGTTGACGCCCATCGACGAGGTTGGAAAGCAACACATTGGAAAGATCATCATCGTTGATCCCGATCCTGACCATCCCGAAGATTATCTCCGGCAGGTCGCCGAAGCCCTCAATCAAGGAGGCATGCGCTGTGTGGTGGTACGCGGCAACGGTGCCTATGCTGTAGGGGCCGACTTTGACCAAGCGTGGGCGAATGCTGCGATGGTGGAACACAGCATGCAAATTCATCTTCTTGCCCGTCAAGCCAATCTCAAACTTTGAGTTCATATACACTCAATGAGTTACACTCTCGAAAGGGAGCGTGGTGTCGATTTTATTTCGAAGCAGTGTCGAAGGCCCAACATTGGCCTTGGTTTCATTTCTTCATATACTGTTGAAATCTCACTCTCTCAAAGGTGAACACACATGGACAACAAAATGAAGTTTGAAGTTGAAATTGCAGACGCATCTGGACACTCTACCGTTCAGATGACACAGAACGAACTTACCGAGAAGGTCAACGCCACCCAGGGCTCCTGGGTTTTCGTGAACGACCAACTCGTCAGTGCCGCTGACATTGCTGGCATGAACTTGGAAGCAGGTAGCCGCATTCGCTTGATGCCCGGACTCGTCGGTGGACAAGACGCCCCGACCTTCGTGGTCGAAATCGCTGACTCCACCGGTCACGCCGAAGCCGTGATGACCCAAGCCGAAATCACCGAGAAGGTCAACGCCACCCAGGGCTCCTGGGTTTTCGTGAACGACCAACTCGTCAGTGCAGCTGACATCGCCGCCATGAACTTGGAAGCAGGCAGCCGCATTCGCTTGATGCCCGGACTCGTTGGCGGACGTGCTTGTTGAATCCCATGGGTGTTCCTTGGACGGTGAAGGAAGAGGAACATCTCATCGAGAGCCTTGAACTCAATTGCGACATTGTGTCCATCGCGGACACCCTTCAGCGCACCCCCTCTGCAGTAGGGTTAAAGATCATCCATCTGTATCAAAAAGGGTGTTTAGTCGTGATGTCTGAACTCACCTACGAGGCGTGGCAGCACCGAAGAAGCCAATGAAAGGTTCAAAACAGGATGCACGGTCGCGGACATCGGAGAGAGAACTATGGTTGAACTCGTTGACTACAAGTGCGCCGTCTGTGGAAGCCTCGAATCGTTCCACCGAGAGCGAAACGGTATCAGCTGCAAAGCTTGCGGATCTCGCATCTTCATGAAACTCCGCCGCCACGGCACCAAGCGCTTGAACGCTGAGTGAGCAAAGCCACTCGCAGAGTTCAAAGACCATGGTCCGGTCTTCCGTAGCATGACCGTCTGGCTTGAGCAATACAAGCCCGTCCTGTTCGACGACCTCCTTACATCCTCGAACGTCATTGATGCTTTGAAGCACCTTTCACTCCAAGCCAACCCCCCTCACCTCTTACTCTCTGGGCCCACCGGCTGCGGAAAAACAGCATCACACCAACTTGTTTGTCGTCAAGTTCTGGGACCCTCATGGCGCTCGACAACCCACATTCTTCAAGCTCGAGATATCGACAAAACCTCGGGTGCTATGGCCAAATTTGAGGCGTTTTTGCGCCCCGAAGGTGCCGGTTCGGAAGACACCCTCGCCGGACGAACCAGCCTGGATGCCTTTGACCACAACATTAGCGCTTCATCGAGCTCATCACCTCCGCCAGCGGGCGAGGAATCTTCCACTCCAGAGGCCGGCAACTTTGCTGCAGTTTCACGCATCATCATCATTGAGGATGCAGACTACTTGGGCCAAGCGCGTCAATCCTACTTGCGGCGAATGATGGAGGAAAGCAGCCGGAGCGCCCGTTTCATCTTCACAACTCATACTCCCTCGCGAATCATTGAAGCCTTGCGAAGCCGAACACAACACGTGCGAATGCCCTCCCTTTCCCGCCTGATGATTGAGCAGCGTCTGGAGACCATCAGTCAGTTGGAATCGTTGAATCCAACGGTAGGGGTCTTGGGCGACATCGCTCACGTGGCCAACGGAAACCTTCGAAAAGCCATCTTTACCCTCCAGCTCCTCGCTCAGCGTTCTTTGCTCGATGACCGAAAAAACATCCAGCTCTTGATGGCCAATAGCAGTCGAAGAGAGATTCAGTTGGTCCTCGAAGAAGCATTGCGAGGGCGTGTTCACGATTGGAAATGGGAAAAGCAAGGGGAGAAGAACACCCGCGTCCTCAAAGGGGCCATGGGGGCATTGGACCTCATGATGAACAACCATGATTTGGACGGACGGGGGGTCGTTGATCGCCTCCACCATTTCCTCGTTGCAGGGCGAACCCATTACCCCGACGGTCTTCTTGCAGAATTGTTGAACGCCGTATCAAGGTGCGACATGAGGCTGCAACGCTCGGCCCAACAACGCATTCAATTGGAGGAACTTCTTCACCGCATTGCAGAAATTGGGCAAGAACACCTTGGCCCCTCCGCATCGCAAGCGTCATGAAAGGTTGCACATCAGCATCTGATGGGCGTGTAGCACAGCTGGATAATGCACCGGCCTCCTAAGCCGGAGATCGCGGGTTCGAATCCTGCCACGCCCGCCAGTTTTTGGACAAGAGCCATAATCAGGGCCATGCACCCCTTGGATGGGGATGACATGGCGGACGACCCATCGGATGCAGCCAGTTCGCTTCCCGATCCATACGGGCATGGGTTCGCACGAACCGAAAATCCACTTCAACGAACGGCTGAGAAATGGCAACACCAAGAGAAACTGCGCATGCGGTTCGGACGGGTAGCGAGGCACCCCATTTCGATGCTGGTCCGCCTTCTTTTTGGCGCAAGTGTAGCCGTCGTCGCGCTTCTCTCGGTTATTCTCCCGTCAGTGGCACCTCCGAACCCTGGCTACGTCATGCTGTTTTGGCTTCTGCCCCTTTTGGTCACGACGGCCCCGCCTCTCTTTGCTGGAGAAGCCATGTGGCAATCCATCCAAGCGCGTATTTCCCTTCGTGAAATTGATGATGAGGCTACCGGCGGCAAACTTTCTTTGCGCTCTCAACCTGGTATGGATCGCATACTTGAGGGGTTAACCGACGTCCGCAGGCACAACACTGTCAACAGTCTGTTGGCGATCAGCGCTGTATTTCTCCTCGGTTTAGGAACGGTCATTCGACAGGATTCCTTGGTCTGGAACCTTTCCTTCCTTGTTTCCATGACCTTGGGTTTCGCCCATTCCTTTCATTCGTTCTTCACGTCCGATGCCGTTCGCCAACACGGGGACCAGATGCCCTGTTTAGCACACCATGCGCCAACCCATCACCCGACTCAATTGGGGTCAATTCTTGGCGAACTGATCGTGTTGCATCTCGATCCTGACCTCTACTTGGATTGGCGAGCCTGGTTGGACGGCTTCCGAGAGAGCATTTTACCCGGCTACGACAAAGAGCAATCTTGGGAGCGCGTGCTGTACATCCTTCACCTGCATGCGAAAGGCGACTTGAGCAACGACATCGCGATGGGCGAATTGAGTGAATTTATCCGCCCAGATGCCATCAATGCCGTTTTGCTCGATGAAGAGGCGAAGTTCAATTGGCGCTCACTTCAACGCTTGTTGGCTCACGCCCGGGTGTGGCAACCTAGCGCCTTCCGTTTGCTTGAGCGCTTGCAACTCGACCTTCTTTCAGGAACGCCGAGCATGTTGCGCTCACCTTGGCGAATGGATGTCGCTCTCGATCCTGAATGCGATGATGGAACCGGCCACCTGTTCATCGCCCTCAACAATCAAACGTTCAAGCAGACCGTAGCGAGAATCGAAGTTGTCTGCCCTGGCGGAGAACCCTTTGCCCGCGATCACCGGTTTGAGTTACAGGCCTGCCCTCCGCCTCGCCAAGCGGTCAGCCTGAATGCTGAGGGAGAGGATGACGCTCTGGACTGGGTGCCACGGTATTTACAGCAAGGGGTCGTGCTTTGGTTGGGTGTCGCATGGCCTGCGCGAGAGCAAGGCGATCGATACGTCCAGGTCATCCTGCGAGATGAGACCGGCGTTGTCATCGAATCGCGCGTCCTTCGAACCGTGGTGAAGCGAAAATCCAGTTTCCAACTCCGAAAGAAAAACCGACATCTTGAACGAGCCAGGACATGGGCATCACTCCCTCTTCCCAAAGTATGAAGGGAACGCAGGGGGCGTTTCTTGAAGGTTCCATGCTTGTGGCGGAAGCGCGCACCTTATGGCAGTCCTCCACTTCGCCGTGAACAGGGGAGATTTGAATGGAAGCATGGGATGTGATTGTGCTTGGAGACGGGCCCGCTGCATTGCACGCTGCTGCTGAAGCAGCCAAGTCTGGGGCCAGCACCTTGATGATGTCCGCTACGGGCTTAGGAAATCCTGGCATGGCCGCTCTTGATGGGTTCTCCGCTTCGCTGCAAGAATCCAACAACCGTAGCCATCGGGAAGATACCATCCGCTGCGGAGCCTTTCTTTGCGACCAAGACATCGTTGCCGAAAGGACAGCTGGAGCCGTCAAGCAAGTCGACCTTCTGGAACGCCGGGGCGTAAATTTCCGCCGAGATCAGCAAGGCCTCCCCATGGTGCGAAAAGGCGCTGGGCACCAACAACCTCGAACGGTTGACGCCGGCAGCGGCACAGCCCTCGGCATCCAGCAAGTGGGCGAAGAACAGTGCATGCGGCATGGTGTTATTCGCCGTGGAGATCAAATCCCCCTCACCTTGGTTCACACCAATCAATCGGTTGAAGGCATGATTGCTCTTGACATGGTGAACGGACGCATCATTGGGTTGCAATGCAAAGCGATCATCATCGCCGATGAGGGGTTTGAAGGCGCCTATTCTTCAGGCGTTGTTGGACTGGGCATGGACATGGCCTTTCGAGCTGGAGTCGCCCTACGGGACATGGAATTCATGGCCCATCACCCTCTAACCATCAAGGGCACGAATGTGTTCCTCCCAACCGGCCTTCTCCTGGATGGCGCCCAACTTCACGAGGCTTCTGGAGCCCCCATCGAGGCGGCCGACCAATCTTCTCAAGAAATGACTGAAGCGTTGAACGCCGCTGTCCAACCGGTCCTCGATGCTCGAAACCTCGGGCAAAGTGCTGCGTGGTGGACCTCGCTCTTCCGCCTCGTCCAACAACGGACAGGCATTGACATGAACCGTCAAACGGTTCCACTGCAGCCAACGGTCGGCCACACCCTTGGCGGATTGCCCGTTGATGGCCATGGTCGTTGTGTCGTGGGGGCATGGTCTCGCTGGTTCACCGGCCTCTATGCCGCAGGTAGCGCAGCTTGCACCGGCTTCCATGGGGCGGCCCCTTTGAGCGGAAATCGCCTTCTTGATGCGATCTGCTCGGGCGCTGCTGCTGGAAACCAAGCCGGCGAATGGGCTTCGGGCCGAAAATTCAGCGCCTCTTCTGGACTTGAAACCGCTCTTGCGGAAGCAGAAGGCGATGTTTCAGCGATGATGGAAACTGGCGATGAAAGCCACGTTGTGCGTTGCGGGACAGTCATGGCCAATCTTCAAGCAGCACTCGCGGCAACATCGTCCCTTTCGGCCGATAGCATGAACAAACTTCAGGCCAAACTCGAACAGATTTCAATTTCAGCAGAATCTCTGTACGTCGACCAAAAATCACTCATCGCTAACACGAACCTTCTCGAAATACTTCGTGCTCAAGCCGCTGTTCGAATGGTCACAGCCTCGGTACAGAGCGGTTTGGCGAGAGAAGAATCGCGGGGTGCTTTCCAGCGCGCCGACTTCCCAGAGCCCAACGATGACTTTTTGCACCACATTACGGTTGACCGAGAGGGAACAGTGGGCTCTTTGGCGATCAAGAAAGGAGCAGGTGGACATTGGGTCCTTCCTCCACAATGAAAAAAGACATCAGTCCCACAGGGCATGGCATGACCACGCTCTTTGAGAGGATCTTGTCGGGCGACATTCCTTCGCACCCGGTTGCTCGCGGCGAGGGATGGTATGCTTTTCTTGACATCTTTCCGCGGCGAGAAGGCCACACGCTGGTCATCCCAACCCGTCCCGTCCAACGTCTGTCCACCCTTCAACCGGATGAACGGGCGGCATTAATGGACGGCGTAGCGGAGGTCCAACGTCGCCTTGGCCGCCATTTCTCAACGACCGATTTTACCGTTTGTGTCCACGACGGGCCACTTGCAGGCCAGGAAGTCCCCCATGTTCACGTTCATGTCCTCCCACGCACCCCTGGCGACGGGGGAGGTACGTTGATGGCCATGTGGCCAGCAACCAAGGCCAGTGAACCAAATCATGTGGCCCTTGGCGCCCTTTCAGCCAAACTTGAGGAGGTGAACTGATGGCCACCATTGTCACCGAAGAGGAAGAAATGATGCATAACGGCGAAGCACTTCCCATTCTGTCTGCTTCAGCGAAGAAGATGAAAATCGGCAAGTTACTGTCAACTCCTCTGCCAACCTACGATTCCGCCGTTCCAGGGTCGTACCTTTGGACAAAGATTGCCTTTTGGATGTGCAGGAGGGTATCGAGCGCTCAGTTTCGAACCACCTCCACCTCCAAGGCAACTCCGCTCACCGTGGATGGTGCTGGGGCAATGTGTTGTGGCTGGCACACCAACGGCCTCATGGACCCTATCGCTATTTTTCTTCACCATCCAAAAGAGTTCGTCGTCGGCGCCCGACATGATTTGGTCACACGCCCTCTGTTGGGATGGTGGACTCGTCGTTTGGCCGTCCAACCCGTGGTCCGCAAAGCCGAACTCCTCAGGGGGGGTTGCACAGAAGAGGAAGCTCTGCACCTCAATGGCCGGTCACTTCTCGCTCTTTCCAGTGGAATTGCTCACGGCTTTGGATGCGTCCTGTTCCCGGAAGGCACCAGCCATAGCGAATCCCACATGATCCGGTTCAAGACCGGGCCCTTCCGGACGGTCCTTGCCGCAGCTGCACTGGCCAAGGTCAACGGGCTCCCTCTCCCTCACCTCATCCCCATCGGATTGCACTTTCGCCGCCGTGAGTTGTTTCGAACCGATCAGTTCATCGAATTTGGAGAGCCGATTGAATTGTCCGACGAGATGATTCCTTCTGAGATGGTTGATGCAGTCCGTCAAGGAGGCTGGACCGAACCCCCCGAGGCTTCCGTTCACCGAATACGCGATCAACTCCAAGAACGACTCCCCACGATGACGCCGAACGCAGCCTCGTGGGAGGAACACCGCGCCTTGCACCTCATGGCTCATGCCCAAGCGCGAGAGGATGGAAAACGCCTTACATCTTGGCAAGACGAAGTTTTGGCTGCACGGGAAATTCGGGATGCATGGCCTGGACGTGAAGCCGTGCTTCCGCCAAAGCCACTGACAGGGGAGAGATTTGAACGAGCATCGGAAGCGGCTGAAATGCTTGAAGCACATGGATTGGACGGGCGAGCCCTCGGTCCACAAGGGCGGGTGCTTCGAAAGGCCAACTGGGCCCGCCTCCCCTCAGCGTTGGTTTCAACGCTCTTTTTTATCGCCCTCCTGCCTTTTGCCATCACCTCTCTTGGCTTCCAAGTTGCCCTTGGTCGCCTCTTGGGCGATTCCACGGATGAAGGGCTGGATGCACGAACCAGCTATCAGTTCCTCGCCGCTTTCTTCGGCTCCCTCCTCATTTGGCCTGTGGTGGCTGGATTTTGGACAACACTGACGTGGTTCTACCGCGAGTGGATCGCCTCCACATTGGAGTGGGACGTTTCATGGCTTGAACTCGGGGGGAATTCACCTCTCACCGGCCTTCTCGTGGTGTATGTTCTCTGCTTTCCAGTCTTCTGGTTGAGTGGTAAATCCTTTGCTGCAGCCTGGGATGCATGGGTTGACACTCGAAATGCATGGATTCGTATGAGGTTTTCAACCGAGGAAAAAGCGCGACTGGGGCGTCTATTGGAAGAATTGGCCTCGTGAACGGTTGCATTCAAACGGGAGGAGAATCTCGGGTAGACCATGACGCCCGACGAAACCGTGGACCTGCTCAAAAAGTGGCTCACGGAAGAGCGGCTTTCAGCTAAGGCGCAAAAGGACCCCCGGGCCCACGCCCACTTTCTTGTTCGCTACCCAAGTGGCAAGCAGGGGCACATGTTCGCCATCGTCGTTCCAAAAGGCAGGGACTTGGTCGCTGTTTCGAGCATGACGAGGGTCGATGAAGGCCAACAAAAGGAAATGAAAGACCACATGGATGACGAAGAAAGTGACTGGTCTGAATGGATTCATGAAAGCCGATTGCATTTGATTCGAACCGGCGTGGATTGGGTGATACACATGGGCCACAAGGGCGAGAAGAAACCAGGCCCTCTCCAAGCGTTTAACGTGAGTCTGCCGATTTGGTTTGACGGACTTACCAAACATGAGTTCATGAACAGCCTTCGGCGGCTTTGGCTGGCAAAACTCGCCTTGATTCATGAAATCAAGTACTCCTACGGCCCCGGAGTGGGCAAATCCGGCCCAGTCGACGATTGGGCGAAATCCAAGCCCAACATGGACGGACAACCCGTCCCCGAAGAACCACACCCCCCTGCTCAAATTGAGTTTGATGAGAAGATGTCATTCGGCTCAGGTTTTGACCCGAGTGAATGGGCTTAATCCGAAGGAAAACCACTCCGTTCTTCTGAGAGGTATCGTTTTTGATACCTCTTGCCCAGTCCCTTGAAACATGACCGAAAGGGGACGCGGTTAAGTATGATTAGATTCACGATAAAGTGTAGAAGTCCGGGGTATACCTATGCGTCAAAAAATCAAATCCATTAGCCTAGCGTCAATCATGGTTCTTTCCGTAATGTCCTCCTTGTTGCTCGCCTCCGTCACCGTGAGTGCCAGCACCGTCGTGATCACTGAAGCGGTCCAAATCGTGGACGGCGGCACGGCGTCTGATTCGCAAGCAGCGGTTGGCTCGGACAGTTCCGGAAACGTTCACGTCGTCTGGACCCGAAACAATCTCCACCTCTACTATTCGATGATGTCTCCACGAGGCGAGACATTGATTGACGCAACCCAAATCACCAATTCTGGGCTTCACAAGGTTTGGCATCCCGATCTCGCGGTTGACGAATACGACCGCATCCACGTCGTATGGGCCGACAAAGCTGGTCAACACGCCATCATGTACACGGCACTCTCACCATGGGCTGCTCCGTTGGACGGCATGGCATCGGACGACGGGACCATCACGGCCATTGATGACACCATCATCTCACGCCGCTCTCAAAACCGTGATTGGCCTGCCCTTGACATCGACAGTCAAAACAACGTTCACATCGTTTGGCAAGACAACTACGACGAATTGGGGCGCTTCTTCAACCAGCCACAAATTTACTACTCCATGATTCAGCCCGACATTGGGTCTGGTGCGGTTGTCACGCTCTTCGACGACACCCTCCTCACGCCCATCATCGGCCACAAGGGGCACCCAGACGTTGTTGTTGATGCCAACGATTACGTCCAGATCGCTTGGGACGATACCCGCGGCGGAAAGGTCGAATTGGCCTTCATCGTCGATACGTCCGGTTCGATGTATTCTGAGTGGGCCGACATCTGCACGGTCATTTACGGTGGAAACTTCGCAAGTGGCCCTTACTTCCAAGGCATCAAACCTATGCTCGAAGAAGGTAACATGACGGTCTTCGAGACCATCTACGGTCTTGGAAACACCCTCCCCGGTGCAGCCAGCTCTGGCAACTGCCAAGGGTACAACCAGAACGCAGGTCCACGAACCACCCCACTTGGCCAAACCCCTGGCGACGACTCTGGCGGTATTCGCAAACTCCCTGGAACCATCTACAACGGCAACACCTACTCCGGATACTCCGGTGAGGATTGGGGCCCCGGCTCAAACTGGGCTTGCCTCTCGTGGAAAGACGCTGCCGGCAACGTTCCAGGCAACCCTCCAACCCAGTCTGACCACCGTTGGAACCCGAACGCTACAAAGATCGTGATTCCTGTTTCCGACGAAGGACCCAAGGACGGCGACCCGTCTCAGCAAGCTGATGACAAAGCAGCCATCCAGGAGGCGCACGATAACTGCCTCCTCGCCGGCGTTGTTCCCGTTGGCTTGTACGGCCAAGGCTACGGTGGCGCAGGAAACATCCAATCCCACTTCATGGATTTGGTTCAGTGCCCCAACGGCATCGTTTCCACGCAGACACGAAACTGCCCAGGCAACACCCTCGCCAATACGGACGCTGGCGGCCAAGCTTACGAATTCCCATCGGGATCCGGAACCAACCAAATGGCCCTCCTCGTCGAAGCAATGGTGTACATCTCCACCAACAATTCTCGTGAGATCTACATGTCCATTCTTGACCCATACGCCAAGATGAACAACGATGCAACGTTCACCCCTGGACTCCCAGGACACTCCTCCCAAGGAGGCACCTACGCTGAAGACACCGGTGCAGGCGCTGACGGCCATTTGGTCGTGGTCAACGACACTCGCGTCACCATCGATGACGCCTATTCCTTCCACCCTTCCATTGGCGTTGACATGCAAGGCAACACGCACATCGCTTGGATGGATGGACGCGATTATGGATTTGAAAAGGACGTCAACTACGAAGTCTACTACACCAAACTCAGACTCCAAGGCGCAGGTGCTTGGGATGGCGCTGAAGAAGGCCTTTCCACCTACGCCATCAAGAAGATCAACGACACACCAATTTCGCACGTTGAAGGCAACGGCGGCCTACCACCCGCTTCCCCTTACGCCGGTAACTCCGTGTTCCCATCGCTTCTTACCGACGACCAAAACAACGTCCATATCGCATGGGTCGACTCAGGCAACCTCTCTGCGAACGAAGAGATCCTCTACGTTCGATTGAATCAAACCGACGTCACCGGCGACGGCATGATGGCCCTCGACCCGTGGGAAGCGGTTCCGGTGACCTCGTGGAATTCGAATAAACTCGGGCCAAATAGTGGGCGCCAGCCGTCCATCGGCATGCCCCCGGCATTCTCCAATGACCTTGGAAGTGGCGCGCACATTGCGTGGTCGGATACCAACAAGTGCGGTGACGACGGTAACAACAATCGATTCACCATTTGTTATTCTCACGTCCTTACGGGCCAAGTTGATGTTGAATTTGATGAGGGTGAAACCTTCTACCATGTCATCGAACCCGGTCAACAGACCATCTACAACATGACCATGAACAACTCAACGCCCGGTCCAAAGGACTTGGTCGCTGATACCTATGGACTCAACATCTCAGGCGTGCCAATGAATTGGACAGCGAACCTCTACTTCGCCTCCAACCATTCAAGCATCTTCCCAGACACCCCGATTTTCCTTGAGGGTGGCGAAGACGTTCGCTTCTACATGCGAGTTCAGGCCCCATCCATCTACCAGGCCAACGGCGACGAGCTTGCGGAAATTCGTGTAACGGCACAATCGTACAAAGATCCAGCCATTCAGAACGACCTCATCACGTTGACCTTGATGGACGTTGTTCACGGTATCAACCTTGACACGTCCCACAGCATGGCGGACATTGAGCAAGGCGACACGGCCATCTTTTCGATCACCATCACCAACACGGGTAACGTCCACGATGCCTTTGTCTTCTGGGATCCAAACAGCCTCGAAGGCCAGCAGGAATGGTTGCTACCGTTCGGATGGCAAGTCAACTTCCCCATTCGTGTGGAATTGGACCCGGGGCAATCGGTTACAAAGAACCTCGAGGTCTTTGTGCCGACAACAGAAGATCCGGGTGCCTTCGTCATCTACGTGAAGGGTTGGTCTGAAGGTGAGCCGATTAAGTCCGTTGAGAAGGGAACCTACGACATCCTTGAACTCGGCGTGTTCGTTTCAATTCGCTCAACCGGTAACATCGTCTTTGCTGTTGATGACCGCTCCGATCAGGTCAAGCCTGGGGATTGCGCCTCCTACAACATCAACGTCACCAAGAACTTTGACAGCGGCGAACTGGTGTTTGCCACACCCGGTGCACCGGATGCGAAGCCAGATGGCGTGGCCATGGATGCTTGGCGACAAGAGAACTGGATTGTTCTCGTTGACTTTGCGAACGCCACCGGTTCAGCGGATGCAGGCGATGGCCTTGGCGACCCGATTGCATGGACCATCCCCGGAAACGCTGAGAAGATCACAAAGCGAGTAACCGTTCATGTCTGTGCTCCGCACAACGCCACCGCTGGACTTGGTCCAGCCATCACGCTGAAGGGCTACCTCGATGGATATCCAAGAATCTCGGATTCGGCCATCTTGTCCACCAACGTTGAGCACGTCTTCGACCTTGATGCTGGTATTGATCCGGAGATTGGCGAATCGATGAATGTGAATCCTGGCGACAAGATCTTCCTACCAATGACGGTCACCAACGACGGGAATGGACCCGATCGGTTTGACTTCCGTCTCGCTCGAGTGACCGACGCCTTCGGCGTTGACGTCATCTGGGACATTGAGATTCCTCGTGAAACCCTGCAAGAACTTTCCCCGGACACCTATCAAGCGTTTGAAGTGGAGATGAACGTTCCTAACCGTGTGCCAGCGGGCGAATACACCGTCGTGCTGCAAGCCTTCTCCGAAGAAGTCTACCCGGACGCAAGCGGCCGTGAAACACGAATTCGAGACACCATTGTTTTGGCTGTCACCGTTGATGAATTCCATGACATGCAAATTTCAATGGATCCAACCGTCGACAATGCGGTGAAGACTTCAGCTCCTGGCCGAGTCGTTCGCTTCATGTTTAACGTGACCAACAACGGAAACGTGCCCGATGTTCCAACCTTGAACAATCACACGGCCCAACGCGATGGCGATTCTCTCCTTTGGAACGAATTGCCTGGAATGAACGTTCTCAGCAGTTGGGATGTTGACTGGTTCATCATGCGCCAAGTCAACGCTGACCTTGTTGTTGAGGAAGAATGTTTGAGGATGCAGTCAACTGCTTCATCCTACCCAGAAGACGCCTGTATCTATCTCGAAGACATCGACGAGTGGCGACTTCCTGAGATGGCTCCGTACGAAACCATCACGACCGTTGCCGCTGTGAAGATTGGCACTGACGCAAAACTCGACACAAGAAGCATTGGCCTGAAGGTCGTTTCCATGTTTGGCGACATGGAGAACGATGGAGACCACGACGACTCCCCTGCATGGGATGGGGAGAACTTGGACACCAACGAGTTCATTGTCACGCTCCGTCTACGAGCGCCAAACCTCGAAATCAAGGAGATCATCATGCCACCATCCACATCGAGCGATGTTGATTCAACGATTCCCATCGGGATTATCTTGCAAAACACTGGAAACGTCCACGCTACTGACATTGAGATTGTTCTCTGCGAGTACGATGACGCTAACGATGCTGACATCATAAGGGAAATTCGCGACAACGGTTGCGAAGAAGACCGCGTGGTCATGCGCCAAGTGGTGGGAGCCTTGCTCGCACCTGACGACACGGAAGATGCTAAGGAGATTGAACTCTACTTGCTCTACCCTGTTTCAGCCGGTAGCAAGGGCGTTTATGTCGTGGTCGACCCAATGAATGAGATC
>MDTB01106589.1_pt1 | contig 14075 bp, 15 predicted proteins | sample 811161 | NCBI WGS metagenome assembly MDTB01 (sample SAMN05326650, study PRJNA326480) | marine metagenome | isolation source: seawater | place: Mediterranean Sea | collected 2009
AAAGTGAAATAGCCGGTGGCTATGGAGATATGCGAGAAATAGTTGATCTTGTCGTTTTAAGAAAAGTAAACTTTAAATAACACTCATTGGGCAGGTTAATCTTGCCCAAATTTTAAGTATGAATATTTTATTTCTCTGTGTTGGCAACTCAGCTCGAAGCCAAATTGCCGAGGGGCTTGCAAAGTCGATGCTGGGTACTGAACACAATATACAAAGCGCGGGCTCTCAGCCAAGTGACTCAGTGCATCAAAATGCAATTAGCACTATGAAAGAAATAGGAATAGATATTTCGGGGAATAAACCTAAAGGTATAAACGAACTTGATAAAGAATTTTTAGGTAATCTTAATTATGTTATTACTTTGTGTGCTGAGGAAGTTTGTCCAACCTTGAACAAAGAAACACATAAAATTCATTGGGCAAATGAGGATCCAGATAACGATAGCTACTCAGAAGAAATGCTAGAAAAAGAGTTTAGAAGAACCAGAGAAAATATTTATAACCTCCTCAAAAGATTTTTTGTTGAGAAATTATGAAAGTTGTTAGCCTTTTTTCAGGAGCTGGAGGATTAGATAAAGGTTTTGAAAAAGAAAAGTTTAAAATCATCTGGGCTAATGAGAATGACAAGCATATAGTTGAAACTTTCAGAAAAAATTTCCCCTCCACTCAGCTTATAACCAAAAGCATAACTGATGTTAAATTATCTGAAATACCAGAATGTGATGGCATTATTGGCGGACCACCATGTCAGTCTTGGAGTGCAGCTGGTTCACACAGAGGTAAAGACGATCCCAGAGGTCAATTATTTCTACAGAATTACATAAAAGTAGTAAATAACAAGAAGCCAAAGTTTTTTTTGGCTGAAAATGTTCCAGGTTTAAAATATTCCAGGCATGCAGAAGCATATTCTTCAATTCTTAAGCAACTAAAAAGGCATTATGTTGTTTCTGATGAAATTTATAACTCCTTTGACTATGGTGTAGCTCAAACAAGAAAAAGATTAATAATTGTTGGATATAGAAAAGATTTAAATATTGATTTTTCAAAACCAAAAGAACTTAAGAATAAATATCTTAAAGATGTCATAAAAGATATTGAAAGAAATGCCGTTTGTGCTCTTGGCAATAAGGAGACTAGAGCTGCAACAACAAATCCAAAGGTTAAGATTGCTAATCATGAATATATGTATGTTAAGGAGGAGAAGAACTCTTTTCATTATATGTCCAGAAACAGGGTAAGAAGTTGGGACGAACCATCATTTACAATTCCTGCATCAGGAAGACATGTACCTCAACATCCCAGTGCACCAAAGATGGTTCCAGTCTTAAAAAATGGAAAAAAGGTAAAAAACGTAATGGAGTTTGATAAAAGCCATAAAACCAAACTAAAGAAATATAGACGTTTGACAGTAAGAGAATGCGCAAGAATCCAAGGGTTTCCAGATGAGTTTATTTTTTATTACCAAAGCCTCGATCACGGCTATAAAATGATTGGAAATGCAATACCAGTAACTATGGCGCAAGCATTTGCGAAACAAATTGCACTAGACTTGAAGAATATTGACTAAAACAATCAAAAATTTACCCCAAATTTTTAAGACTTTAGATACTCTCGAAAATGTTGACCATGATCTCCTTGATTTGTTTATCGAAGTGAGACTGGCTTGGGATAGCTATTTAAAAAAACATAAAAATTATGATGAATTGATTACTTGGCTAAAACCCTGTTTTAATTTTCATAAATCAAAATGGGGATGGACAGAATTTATAAGAAAAACTCAAGAAGAGATGTGGGGACCAAATACAAGGTTTGATGACGAACAACATTTTTATGCAGATCACCTATCAAAGAAATTAGATTGGCAAAAACATTATGGCAAAAAAAGGTATCAAGGATATTCAATCAACAAAAAGACCTATATAAACTTCTTAGAGGATTTATATGACGTTAAACCAGGTGCAGGGTATTCAAAAGAATCATTTATTCTTCCTGCTATCTATCAAGTTAGAAGACCACAAACAAAAATTGATGCAGAAATAGCTAAAAGTTATTCAGTTCATACATTTATAAATAGATATGAAGGTGGAGGCTATCGCTCTCAAAGAAAAATAAAGCTAGAGGGCTTTAAGTTGAAAGTTACAAAAACCGATATATTTAATATCTGGAGAACAATGACATGGCAAAATACAAAATTAGCCACTGAAAGCAGAGTACAAACTGCTAGAAAAGCAAATCAAATATATTTACCTTTACTAGAAAAAGCCAAAAAGAATGGTTGGATTGGTCAAAGAGCAATTGCTAGGTTTTTTCGCAGAGAAAAAATCGCCTCGCCAAAAGGAGGGTATAACTGGTCACCTTCATCAGTTGATAGCTTGCTAAAGGTCTTGAATGATGAGAAAGAGAAAAGACCTTTGACAACAGCATATGAAGGCAGAAAGAATATTGATGAAGCAATATATGATACTCCAACTATTCTTGAGATTTTACATATTTGGGATGCTATAAGAAAAGGAAATACAAAAAAAATAGAAGCGAGTGATTTCTATGGCTTCAGAGCAAAATAAATATCAAAGTGTACGGTGACGATATGCGCTGACAATATTTTTAAAATGATTTTTATAATAGGTGTTATCTTAAATTTCTAAAATTGGGTTTGGGCTGACATAGAGAAATGGTTTCTCCATGTGATTACAACAATTAACAGGAGAAATTATGCCTAATAATATACATTATTTATTTAATTCTAATTTTCTTAAACCACAATCGCAATTCCCAGAATTATGTGGCTGCTCTGATTTTCTAGATTGGTTTGATCCAATAATAATCAACCAAAAGAACAATCATCTAAAACTAAAAACCTTTAGAGCTGAAATATGGCTAACCGATTGTGACTATGCTTGTATTGATGTTTATGCTCCCACTAAAAAAATTGCATACGAGTATTTAAATGAGCAATTTTGCTTAATAGATCTTCATTGTCATCCAAGGAATAACAATGAATAAAATAAAAGCAATTAAAGATGAGCTAAGTTTTAAGAACTTTATAACCAGCCTAAAAATAAGGAAAGCAATAAAAAAATTGCTTGAAAAAGATGAGCATTTTAAAGAAATAAATAAACTTAACAAAAAACCAAGCATTCAGATAAGTATGCTCTACGGAGGATTCTTTATTTGGGTTGAATTGCTAAGAAGCCTTATTGGCCATCGTGAAAAAGAAAAGGATTTATTCAAAGATAATATTCAAAATACTCTAAGAACCACACTAACTGATCTTGGCTTTGAGCAAACTTACATTAGTTCTGCGAGCAATAGAAATGAAGTAAACCTTGGTATCAATGCACTTGATATATATTTTTCTGATCAAAATGATAAATTTATCTGGGGAGCAGATTTTATAAGATTTATTAATTCTCATGAGATTTTTGTAACCAAGTGGCATGATCCATATAAACAAATTCTTATATGCCTCTTCTTGGCAAAAATATTTAATTGTTATTTTGACCTAGAACACCATCTCAAGATTTTAAAAACATTTTGTGATTCCAAAGACAGTATTCTTGCAAAGCAAAAAATAATTCTTACAAAACTTTCCAAAAAGCAGAGAGGATTTTTCATTGATAACTTGCCCAAAAGATTTAAACCCAGAGAAAAGGATTTAGAAAAAAATTTAATATTCCGAATAACTAAATATACGCATATAGCCAATTTTTTAAGAAAACTGCCTGAGGGAAATTTAAATCTTATCTCAAAGGCATTTGATGCTGTAAATCCTAAAGCTAAATCAAGCTTGAGATCAAAGTTTAAAACCAATATTAGTTTCACTGATAAAATTATTTTGCTGAATTATTTTCCCCAGCAAGCTCCAGCTCATATCTTTCAGAAGTTCAATGATATGTATCGACGGTATAGTGATAAAAAATACTTGCTATCCGTAGAGCTTGAAAACTTTCATTACTTAGACTTTATAAAAGTAATGAATGGATATGACAGCATTAAAAAGAATTTTTATTCAACCAGGAATCTAAAAAAAATCTTAAAGCCAGGTATCTTTTCAGAGCTCCTGGAGCTTACCCAAAGTCAGGGAAAAAAGATTGGTCCAATCATCGAGAAATTTTATAAACCAGTACCTGCAGAAAAGATTATCGTTGCTGAAGATAATTTTTTTAATGGGTACGAAGTGCGCCAAGTTAAATCAGTTCAAGAGCTCAAAAAAGCAGGAGGATACTTTCAGAACTGTCTCCGCAATCATGAGCATTATTCACAAGAACTAATAACAAAGAATAATGATATTTACTTTTTCACATTTATAAAATCTGCTGATGCTCCTGAAAAGTTTGCGTTAGAGCATCCAAATGCCTACGCTACCAATTTTGAAAGCTTTGTATGTAAAATTTCCATTCAAGAGAAGCACTTATCAGTCCTCGAAATTCACAGAAAACAGAATGAAGCAGTAACTCCAGATGAAGCAATGGTTTTATCAAGTTTTTTAATGCTTCACGATCTTATAAAGATCCCAGATGACTATTTTGCATCTTTACTTATTGCAAAAATGAATCAAATCACATCTCGCGACTTTTCATATGGAATGAAGACCATTGTTAAGGAAGCTCCACTGTTATTTGCCCTCATTAAGAAGCTGAGAAGAAGTAAGCTTTGGATGTTTAGGCAAGAGAATGTTCAGATTCCTGAAAATATAGAGTCAAAAGTATTAAAAGAATTAGAGGAAATAACGGGTGCAATGAATTTATCAATTGCAAATAATGAGGAGGCAACAAAAAATGCGACTACTTAAAAATAATATTTCTCCAAATGATTTGAGCATAAGTCTTGATGATGCAGATTTTGATATAGGAGTTCCAGATGGAGAGTATTTTGCAGCTTGGTTAAATAGCTTCAATTACTATAATGATTTTGAAGACTATCCTTTTCAAACCTATGATTATTACTCAATGACTCCTATTAGCGTAATTGGAGGTCTTGTTGATTACCATACTTTACGAATCGCATGTGCTGAGATCTTGTCTGACAATGGTTATTGGGGTGTATTTGTTGAGGCAATACACTTCAATAAACAAAAAAATGTTATTGAAATTGATATTGGGAGTTAAATATGGATTTAGGGATGAATTTTAATGACGCTCAATGGCTAACCATTGTGATTACTGTCTTTGCGATTTCCTATTTAATAGGAAAGCGTGAAGGCATAAGAGCTACGATCGATTACATGGTTGAAAAGAAGATGATATCATTTGATGATGACTAATTTTTTGAGATTTCGTGTCTAATAATAAAGAAATCGATATTCAAGCAGGCCCAGGAGTATACAAATACTTCAGAAACCTTGATCTTGCTCCATGGATTTGTTTAGGAGAATTTGTTGATAACTCTGTAGGCAGCTTTCTTGATAAAAAAAATCAAAAAAGGCTAAAAAGGATTCATGATAAGCCCCTTTTAGAGGTAACTGTCACGAGAGATAAAAAAAATAAGAAAATTATCATAAAAGATAACGCCTGTGGAATTCACAATTCAGAAATTGATCGTGCTCTCAAAATTGGTGAGAGACCAGATGATGCTAAAGGGCTAAATGAGTTTGGAGTTGGAATGAAAATGGCTGCATTCTGGTTTTCAAAGAAATGGATAATAACAACAACTGCATTAGGCGAACCCTTTATAAAACAAGTTACTTTTGATATTGATGAAATTGAAGCAAAAAATTTAACAAGCATAGATTCAATAGAAATTGGATCTACTTCAGAAGATGAACATTGGACTGAGATTATCCTTGAGGATATTTATTCGGAGCATTGGCCAAGTGGCGGCAATACTCTTAAAAAAATTAAAGACGTACTAAGTTCAATGTACAGAAGATTTACCACAAAAGATCAGATATTAAATCTATGCTTTGAAGATGGTGTGCTTATTGATCAGTTAACTTATGACTATCCTAAGATTTTGAATATGCCATATGTTGATGATATGGAAGGATCCTCTGAAGAGTGGAGGGTAGAGGTAAATTTTGAAACCAATAATAAAAAGATTTCAGGATGGGTCGGTTTGTTGGATAAACCAAGTGGGGTATTTTCTGGATTCACTCTGTTTAGACGCGACAGGGTAATTGAGGGGCAAGATAACTCATGGAAACCAGATAAAACTAATTCAGATAAATACATATTTTTTAGTGGAAATGCAGAACCTACAAAAAGATTATTTGGAGAGCTAGATTTTAGTGGATTTCAAGCTACAAATAACAAAAATAAAATTGATTGGGGCACATCAGAAGAGAACGTAAAAGAATTATTCCTTGAGTATCTTCATCACTTGATTAAAAGAGAAAAAGAAACAGATTCTATCCGAAGATTTTGGCAACAAACTCTCAACTATCAAGCAAAACGATCTGAACAAAAAAAGCAGGAGGAATTTTCTAAATTTTATGAGACAGAAATCAAAGATCAGCAATCAAAGTTCAAAAATAAATATGATCAGAGACAAATAAAATTTAATACCGATGAGCTCAATGAAAAAGATTTTCAAATAAAAGATGAGGATCTTGGAGAAAAATTTTCCTATTCTGCGCTGGAGTTTCAAATGAATATTTCTGAAAAAGAAGTCTGGAACATATTATGCCAACCTGTTTCATTAGATGGACATACATTATTTGATAAGAAGGTTGTAAAAGATGGAAGTTATCCAAGAGAAATTTCAATTATATATGATATAAATCATCCTTTTATTAAAAGAAATTTTTATAATATTGAAAACTTTCAAGACAGATTTGAACCAATAATGGAGATTATTGCAATTGTGTGTATAGCTGAAGTAGAGGCTGAAGAGCGCCAAGAAGAACTTTCACCCAGCTTTGTGAGGCTTCAATTGAACAATATCCTAAAGAAGATAGACCAGTAAAATATTATTCGTACAGAATTGTCATATCACAAATTGCAATATGTACGAAATATTTGCTTATTTGTGATTGATTGTGATACGATACCCGTATGAGTTTAATTTTTAGCGATCACGCAAAAGTGCGATGCCAACAAAGAGGCATACCTATTAAGGTTGTTGAGTTTGTTGTAGAGCATGGAAAATCAGTTCGCACTCACAAAGATTCCAAGTTTTTCATTAGCAAAAAAAATTTTAACTCAATCAAAAGAAGCAATCCTGACTTTGTAGCTAAGAATGATAAGCACCTTTTAAGTACAGCTGTTGTTATGCATGGTCGCCATGTCATTACATGCATGAAAAAAAAGTCAAAGAAATTTAACTGGAACTAGATAATTATGAGCAATAAATATTTTTCATACACCAAAAAAGGGCAAAGGAACAAAAGCACCAATAAAGGACTTTCAAGATCCTCTGCTCAGAGAAGAGCAAGTTTAAAAAGAAGAAAACCATAATGATAGATAAAAAATCAAAACGAAAGGATCAAATAAATAATTTTCAGTTTCAAGATGACTTGGAAACTATAAAAATAGAGTTAGCACATTATCCACATCATGTTTTAGCTCGTGCTCTTTTAGCTGCTTGCAAACTAATAATTATTATGGATCCTGAAAATACATTTGTGCCAGAACCAAAAGAAGTTTCAAGTATGGATAATAGAAAGTTAATTCTTCTAGCAAGAGATATTTCTAGTCATATAATGGAAGCATACCTTGCAGATAAACAAGAAATTGACAAAGAACTTTTAAAGGACTTGCATTAATGATTATTGATAAGCAGCAAATAATTAAATCAAAACACTACACTCCTAATGGAAGGAGACAACACCATGCTCCTAAGTTAGGAAAGCATCTTCGGTATTGCGCTAACAAACTTAAATCTAGATTGGGTGATGAAGGCACAAAAGATCAAGTGGGCAAAGCTCTAGAAATTATGGAGTGTTGTAATCCATCTCACTCTAATGATAAGACTCAGGGTCTAGTGGTTGGTAAAGTTCAATCTGGAAAAACTTCATCTTTTTCTCTAGTGTCAGCTATTGCTGCTGACAACGACTACTCTGTTGTTATACAGCTCTTAGGGGATAAACTCCTCCTAGTAGATGATAACTTTGAAGATGTATGTGAGAATTTAGGGCTTACTGATCGTGCTGCTGGTCTTGACTGGTATGAGCCAATAAAAGTTCAAGGAAAAATGGATGAATTCTCTATTAGCGAGTATGCAACCTTAATCAATAGTGAAGCAAGCTATTGGGATGATAGTTCAAAGAAGGTACTTTACTTTTATTTAAATAAGAACGTCAAACAAATAGAAAAGATAACTGAGATCATAAAAAAACTCACAAAAGCAGCTAACAAGAATGTACCTGTTCTTATCATTGATGACGAAGTTGATAGCTATAGTGTCAACACAGCAGCTATAGGTAAACCACCAAAACCTACATATAAAGCCTTAGAAAGGCTCAAGAATGCATGCAATAATTGTACTTATATTGGCTATACTGCAACTTCTCAAGCAATTTTTCTTGCTCATGACAATTCTTTTCTTAGACCTGACTTCTACGCAGTACTTGATCCAGGATTAGGCTATGTTGGAAACCGTCAGCTTTTTGGAGAGGCAACTCAACTCTTAAATACAAATCAAACTAATGCTGGATTGAATCAAAGACATCAGCCAAAAATTATTGATCCAAGAGATCAAAATAATCCAAAGCTTTTTGATGACAAAAAATTAAGACACGATCTTAACAGAGCAATTATTGATTTCTTCATTTCTCTGACATTTTGTTGGGAGAGAGGAATCAAAAAACCAATGTCGATGATGTGTTTTCCAGATACAAAGAACCTTCCACAAGAAGATATGTCTGTTAAAGTTAATCAATCAATTAGGTATATTCAAGCCTATTTAACTTCTCAAACTAAAAAAAATCCATTACATAAGATTTTTGATGAAATTTATCAAGAAAAAGTTTTACACTCCCCAAAAAAATTCAAAAAGCCAAGCTTGCAAGAGTCTAAAGATTTAATCAAAGAGCTCATTGACAATAAAGCCAAACACGCAAAGTCATTCCAAATTAAAATTTTAAATCAGTCTAACTCTGGAAAAATCAAATCTAGAAATGCAGCTGCTTGGTTTTTAATAGGAGGCTTGAAACTGAGCAGAGGATATGTTGTTCCTGAATTGTTGACAAGTTTTATTCCATATCAGCCCGGAAAACTAACAATGGATGTAACTCAACAGCGAGGCCGGTTTTTTGGCTACAAGAACAAACCTGGACAAGAATACAAAGACCTTATCTCTGTGTACTGCCTTCAAAAAACTTTTCGACTCTTTCAGCAATATACAAGTATTGAGGATTTCTTTTTCGAGGCTGCAAGAAGAGGTGCTGCATCTGGAATAGATTTCAATTATGTAGATCCAAATCACGAACTATTTAATTTAGTTCTATATGAAGGAGAGTTTGATTTAACAAGCGCTGCTAAGAATAAAACAACAAAATACAGGAAGGTAACATCCTCATGGCCAACTTCCCTGTATTCACCATTTATTACCAATAGTGGAGGTCAACCAGCATTAAACAAAGATTTTCAAAGCCATATTGATAACTTCATAAGCAGTAATACTTCTGGCCTTCAAAACATTGGTCCAAATAATAAATTTGGTGCAGCTATTGGCACAGCACAAGAATTCAAATGTAACAGATTGCCGCTTGATATCGTTTACGTAAATCTTTTGGAAGGCTTAGAATCCTTCATTCATGAAAAAGATAAAACTCTCAAAGCAATGATCAAACTTATAGGATCCAAGTTTGTTGGAAGACAGCACAAATGCGATGTTATTTATTTTGGGAATATAAACTCAAGGAGCCTCTCTGACTTATGCTCAGATAAAAATGGATGGTTTCATGCCTATAGTGGATATAACTCTGGTCCCTTTGAGGCCGGACGCAAGAACGGTTATGTAGGAGATGATTACGTTATATTAGGACCAAATTTTGATCCAAGATCTAAAGATTTTGATAAGGATAACAATGAACATTTCACGCTGCAAATACATAAAATAAAGAACATAACAAAAGAGAAGAGTGGAAATGCAATTCTCAACGATTCTTATCAAATAAGATTACATGCACCATGGGACAAACAAATGAAATTCTTTCTTGCGGTATAATCATGTCTAAAGATAAACCCTTTAAAACACTCGAAACGCTCCTTGCACTTAACCTAGCTTATAAGGAGTTTGTTGATTCGCCAACTGACAAAAATCTTGAGACCTTCTTAAATCTCTCAGCACAATATAAGGAGTCATGGATAGTAGATGCATCCAATAAAAACATAAGTGATTCAGTTTCAAGCAAAGATCTAGATACTGAATCTGATTTACGAAAGGAGCTTGCAGAATTTGATGAAGAGATTAGTGGAGTAAGTCTAAAGGAAAAAGCTGAACAAGTTAGTGTGGATGAGGGAGTTTTGAATCTCTCCAAAAGAGAAGCTTTGAAATATATTACTAAAGATAGAATAGGTATTCATGTTTCAGGCTCTGGACTTGTCAAATTAATGACTTCAAGTATCTATATCCCCCCAATAAAACAATTTGGTGGAAGAGATATGCATTTCTGCCAGCATGATTTTAGGGGATCGACCTTTAACTATTCAAAGGGTAAACCTTTTAATAGAAGATGGTATGTTTCTGCTGAAGGACCTAATGAGCCAAAAATGCCCTGGAATATTTTTAGAGATGATTTTAATGGAATAATCGAATCGACCGATAATGATGCAGGATTTACCAGCCACCTAGATGATGAAAGAATTGATGAATATCAAATTATATTTTCAGGAGATAAAACAAGAGGTTCTCAAGAACTAGAGAATATTTTTAATGAGATAACTCTCTCAGAAGAAAGAAGCACTCTTAAAAATTATCATTTCGTAGTTTTTGAGTCCAGTTACTTTAAGTATCCAATGCAATACTTTAATTATCCAGATGGAGGTAAACCACTATGGAGAGATATTTGCTTTTTCAATAAGGATGACATTACTTTCAGATCAACAACAACTGATGTTTCATTTAAACCCAACATTCCAATTCCAGGATCTAATCGTTGGGTTTTATCAAATAATATGCCAACTATAAGCAATCAGGCAATGAGGTGCTTTTTAGAAAAAACAAACCCTAGATTAACAATCAATGAAGGTGAGAATTGATCGAAAGTAAAATTTTGAAGAAGGCACATTCAGAACTAATTTTATGGCGTTACGATGAATTTTTAGTACTTCTTGAGAGCTTATTTGCCTCTAACTGGGAGCTAGATATTGATAAAACCGAAGATAAACTTAAAAAATTAAATAGCTATGCCCAAAGAGTCTTTGATGCAAAAAAAAAGGATAGAAGAGAGATCATTGCAGCTGCTTCGTTGTTAGCAGATAGAAAAAGACAACTTCTAAAAGAAATTGATCAAAAAAAATTATGCATTATAAGCAATGCATTACTCAACCTACCTGAGCTATCAATAGAGGCCTTAGATTTCTTGACGACATCTCTTGGAGCATCTGAGGGAAGATCAGATAGAGCCTTTCATTTTTATAGAGAGCGAAATAAAAAAATTATTAATCTCAAGAAACAGTTATTTATTCAACAACACGGAGGATTGTATTGTGAAGCATGTGGTTTTGACTTTTTTAGCAAATATGGTGAAAGAGGAAAAAACTATGCTGAAGTTCATCACAACATACCGATCTCTGATCCAGCATTTACTGGTAAGACGAGGTTAAGTGATTTGAGTGTGCTATGCAGCAATTGCCATCGGATGATTCATAGAAAAAATCCATGGATATCAGTAGCAGAACTCAAGAATATTATTAATCAACAAAAGGTCGCTTAAGATCAAAACATATTAGGAAATTATATGGATATTAAATGTAAAGAGTGTGGAAGCACAATTAACTTAGATGAAAGCATTAGAAATCAAATTCTTGAGAAAGAAATTGGAAAACATGAGACTGAATTAACAATCAAATTTCAAAAAGAAATTAATGAACTCAAGAATAAATTTGAAGATGATCTTATAAAGAGTAAATCTGAGGCATCTGAGAATTTTGAAAATGAGATTAGGCTTCTTAAGGAGCAGAGAAAGCTAGATAAGGAACATGAGCTGAATCTAAAAAAAGAAAAAATGATGCTTGAGGATGCTCTGCAAGAAGCAGAAATTCTGGCAGAAAAAAAATCAGCTTTAATGCTAAATGAAAAAAAAGCAGAGCTAGAAAAAAGAAATGATGACATGCTTCAACAAAAGCTTGAGCAATCTCGCTTGGAGCTTGACGAATTTAAGAGGGATTTTACTTCTAAAATGGAGAGTAACCTCAGAGAAAAGGAGCTCGAGAATCAAAGACTTATAAAGAAAGTGGAGGAGGCTCAATCTGAACTGACTGTTGCGAAAAGCAGTCAGGAGCTAACTGGTGAGGCTGCGGAGATCCTACTATTAGAAAAATTACAAAAGAATTTTCCATACCATACCTTTGATGAAATTAAGAAAGGTCAGACAGGCGCTGACATTATTCAAAATGTGACTTCTAGATCTGGAAAAGTTATAGGACAAATATATTTTGAATCCAAAAAAACTAAAAGATGGTCTGAGCAATGGGTCCAGAAATTCAAGGATGATATAAGAAAAAAAGGAGCCTATATCGGTATTTTAGTATCTGAAGCTCTGCCTGATAACTGTAGCTCATTTATTTTCAGAGATGGCATTTGGATAACAAGTCCAAGGTATGTGATAGCTCTTACAGGAGCAGTTGCAAGAGAGATTAGCGAAGTAAGTAAAGCCAAAGGTGTTCAGCTTGCCAAAACCTCTCTTGAAGGTGGCGTTTATGACTATATCTGTTCAAGCGAATTTATTGAAAAGATGAAAGTCATAGCTGAAGCCCATAGGTTGCAGCAAGAGGATCTGGAAAAAGAAGAAAAAGCATTTAAAAAAATCTGGGCCAAACGAAGAAAAAATATTGAACGCTCATTCGAAAATTTGGCTGAAATATTTGGTGACCTAGAGTCCCTTAGTGCTGGAAATGTAAAGTCCCTTGAGGATTTTGATTTAAAAATAACTGAATGAAATTTTTTGGAAAAGATATAGATCGAGATCTGTTATTTCTTGAGCAGAGAAGTAAATATTATTTAGCCTCATGGATGGCCATAGATATTGAAAACTTTTTAGCATCTAAAGAAATCAAAATAGGCTCACTAACAAAACAAAGGTTATACGATCAATTCTCTCTTGCAATAAGATTTGTAATGGAGGCTGATGATATTAAGCAGTTTACAAAGGGTGCTCATAAAAACTGTTTATCTGTTGTGAGCAAGCGTGCAAAATTATTCTTAGAATATCTTGATATAGATGCTTTGTTAAAGAGGTCTAGCGGAGATTCAGTAAATGCTTTTTATGATTTGTCACAAGCAAACAACCAATTCTTCAAGTCATATCAAAAATACTTGGATCCTAATGACTTTGAAAATAAGATTTACAAAGGCACAAAACATTTTGATAAAGGATTCGTGGATACATGTGATTTATTTTTCCACTTTAATGAAGCCGACCATGATCAAATTATTAAGAGATCAAAACTTATTTCATCATCTTTTTTTATAGCAGAACAACACTTGAAAAATGCTCTTTTGGATGAAAGAGGTTATGAGTTGTTTAGAATACAATTTCAGACTTTAGCTAACAATTTAAAAGATATTGAGCGAAGAAAATATCTTTTCCAAGAATCTTTAAATTCAAATATTGAATACATAAAGGTTTTCAAAGAGCTTTGTTTGATAAATAGATTATTTCAAGAGAATTTAAGTGAAGATATAAAATTCATGGGCTCTCTTGAGTCAATGTTTCTATTTGAGCAGATGGATCAATATCAGGCACTAATGATAAGGCATGCAATAGATGCATGTTTGTGTGCTCTTAAGGTAGTAGATTCATCAATACCTCATATAGAAATCTTTTCTGGAAGATTAATAAAAGATCCTATTTATGATGTATTAGGAAAAAGATATGTCTGAATTAGGTCTTTTAGAAATGTTATTCATGCATGTAATTTTTGGCATTGTACTAGCAATGATATTTTCTTCTTTTATCTTTATAGGGATAAT
>MDTB01205206.1_pt1 | contig 14074 bp, 24 predicted proteins | sample 811161 | NCBI WGS metagenome assembly MDTB01 (sample SAMN05326650, study PRJNA326480) | marine metagenome | isolation source: seawater | place: Mediterranean Sea | collected 2009
AAAGTACGAAACAGAACAAGAGCAAGCGCAAATACAAAAAGAAAATCAACAATTTAATTTAGATAATTCTGTCGATGGTTACTATATACAAGTATTAGGCGATAATGAATATGGATCACAAATAGGTCCAAATAAAATAGATAGTAGTTATGAAATTATACTACCTTTTATTGGTTTAGTAAGTCCGGGTTATGAAATATATATAGAAAGAAACAATGCTGGTGTGCTAGAGCAAAGAATAAGAAAAGAAAATTTAGGATATAAAGCTGAAAGAAAATTAAATTACCCAAGCATACCAGAACAACTAGATATGATATATCACGATATAGATAAGTGGAAAGAAACTATAAAACAAATAAAAGATTTACACCCTAAAGGAGATAACTAATGGCTATTACTACAGTACACGGTAGAATGGTAACAGATGGTTCTATTGGAACTGCTGACCTAGATGGTAGTGGTGTAACTACTGGATTTACTGGTGTAACTAAAACAGATAATGGTAACGGTACATTAGATATTATTTTTACTGCTGTTGGTGGTGCTACATATACTATTACAACTCCTGATTTATCTGGTCCACAAGGAGCAACTGGTCCTTCTGGTGCTGGTGGATCTACTGGTAGTGCTGGCGCTCAAGGTCCAGCTGGGCCAACAGGACCAACAGGACCAGCTGGTACATCTGGACTAACTGTAACAAATTTTTCTGCTGTAAATAATGCTAACAATACAATTACGCTTAACTTTACTTTTTCTGATAATAGTACACATACTTTTACATCTCAAAATTTAAAAGGTGATACTGGTGATACTGGTAGCACAGGACCTACTGGACCACAAGGTGCTACTGGTCCACAAGGAACAACTGGTAACACAGGAAATACTGGACCTACTGGTAATACTGGCCCACAAGGTTCTACAGGAACATCTATAAGTAGTATTGCTTCATCTGATAACGGAAACTATACATATAATGTTGTGCATACTATGTCAGATGGAACAACTGAAACTATAACTACTCCTAATTTAAGAGGTGCAACTGGAGCTACTGGACCTCAAGGACCACAAGGTACAACTGGTAATACTGGACCACAAGGTGACCAAGGTATACAAGGTATTCAAGGTAATACTGGTAACACAGGACCAGCTGGTCCAATGGCTAATGTTGTTGAAGATACAACTCCACAGCTTGGTGGTAATCTTGATGCTAATAACAAAGCAATAACAAATGCTACATTAATATCAGCTAAATCTATATCAACAGATTATGGTTCATCTTCTGCTCCTGTAACATTTGCTGTAACTGTAGCAAGTAAAACATCTGGTCATCCTTATAATGGTGATGGAAGTGGTAGTGGTTATTTTATAGACGGTGTTGAATCTCCAGCTTTAACATTTGGAGGTGCTGATGGCGTTACATCTTCATCAGGATATGTGTATAAATTTGACCAATCTGACTCAAGTAACTCTGGTCACCCACTATTGTTTTATAAAGATGCTGCAAAAACTATAGCATATACAACAAATGTAACTACATCTGGTACTCCAGGTTCTTCTGGAGCATACACACAAATAGAAGTAAATGAAGATACACCTCCTATACTTTATTATCAATGTTCTGCTCATGGTTATATGGGTAATTATGCTAATGTTCCAACATCATTAGATGGTTCTGCTTTAAAAAATTTACCACCATCAGGTGGTTCTGTAACTATAAACGCTTCTGGTACTGTTACTGCTGGTGATCCTTGTATTCTAACATCAACTGGTTCTGCTGAATCAATCGTTGCAACTGTAAGTTATAATAACAATCAATACGATGTTGACACTAATAATACTCATATTAAAGGTTGGCATTATAATGAAGTTTTAAATAGCATTGTTGTTTTATATAGAAATTCGTCAGGTTATGTAGAAGTAAGAGCTGGTAAAGTCGATGACTCTACTAGAACTATAGACTGGGGTACAGCTAAAGTTTTAAATAGTGGAACAGTAGATTATTGTTATGATAATGGTGACAGTCATTTAGTGTATATGCCAAACAATGGAATGAATAGTAACACTAGCAATGGTGATGGAATGTCTGGTACTAACTATTCTTTTTATCAAACATATGCTTATATAACAAGAACAAACTCTAGTTATACTAGGTATGGAGCTGGATGGTTTTCAGTTTTAGATTCTGATGGAAAATCTATTCGCAACACTGTAGGTAGTTTTTATCAAATAGCTGGTGGTGGTCAAAACCATGGTCACGCTGGTATTGCCGCTACTTGGGATGACAATAACAATAGATTATTGTTTATGTTTAGATCATATTACGGAAGTAGTCAGTGGTATTGGCATAACGCATGGGCCTATCCTACAGGATATAGTCAAGGTGTTTCATTTGCTAGAAGTCCCTATGGTTACGAACAACAAAATGGTGGCTTCCATGACACTATACCAAGATTAGAATATGATTACGCAAGTGGTCATGTTCTTATGTGCTTTAATGGTAAAAATAAACCTACATATAGAGGTAGTAGCAGTAATGTTTCAACTACTGATGGTGGTTTAATTTTTTCTTGGCTAAAGCGTGAAGCTGGTTATGACACATATGGTTTTCAATATGATACTACTCAAGAAGGTAACTCATCTTATAGTGAAACATATGACTTTAGACCTCCAAGTGGTGGTAGAGCATATGTTCTTGGAATGTCATACAATAAAGACAAAGGCAGAATAGATGTAGCATATGTAGGAAGAAACACTACTGCTGGTGATGACACTGGTATTAATATGATTGGTGTTAAAATGCAATCTGCTACTAATGGTTCTTGGTGGCAACCAGAAACTTTAACTACAAACCTTGCACAGTTTATGGATACATCTGGTTCTTATTCTAATAAATATGAATTTCAAGGTAGTGATATGTACTACGATCATACAACAAAAAAACAATATCTTGGTATGATTGATTACTCAGATTCTAGTAAATTTAAAATGATAGAAGTTACACATGGTATTGGTAATCCAGAAACAAGATCAACTAATATAAGAGAAATGATTACACCAAGTGCTGGTGCTTATAATAGTAACACAGGAATTAGATCATTTATTACTACTGGTGGTAATGATATTACTGTGTATAGAGCTGGAACAAGTGGATATAAAAGAGCAATTATAGGTGCAACACAAACAACATCTAACTTAACTGGTAATTTATTTTTAGGTTTGGCTGATAGTACTGCAACTAATGGTAATCCTGTTACTGTTACTATTGAAGGTGGAGTTAATAATTCTTTAACTGGACTTAACATTGGCTCTGCTTACTTTAGTAGTAACGCTGGAGTAGTTAGTACATCTGGTGAAGTGTCATTAGGAACAGCTGTAAGCGCAACAAGTTTATGGAGAAAACCCGGTCCTACTGGTGTAAAACAATTTACAGCATACGAAAGTATTACAGCTGGTGATGCTGTTGGTATTACAAGTGATGGTAAAATTGCTAAAGCTAGAAATTTTATTACATCTAATATAAGTGTATCAACTGATTCATCTTTACAATACGATAACGGTAATCAAGATAAAATACATGATGGAATCGGAGGTTCTGAAATTCATTATAATTCTGAATTTGACAAATACATTGTGTTTTATCCAGCAGATGGAACATCAAAAGTTAATTATAAAGTCGGTACTAAATCTGGATCAGCAATAACATGGGGTAGCTACAATACATTATATTCAAGTAGCACTGGTGCATTTTCTATAGCAGAAGGTAAACATCCTGATGGTACTAATCACTGGTTGCTTGTTGTTACTACTACAAATAGTACTTATAAGTATCAATGTTATACATTTGATGGCTCAACATTTACAGCTAACGGTAGCTCTGTAGGTATGAGCGGTACATACTTTAGAAATGTGTCAGGCAATAGACATGGTATTGATGTTCAATGGGAAACTAGATCAATAACTTCTGGTGGTGTAAATAGATATGGACAATGGATATTAATAGGAAGTGGTGCTGGACAATGGTATGAAAATAGTTATGCATCTTATGGGAGTTTGCACCATGGTAGTTCTACTGACAAGGGTACAGACAACATAACTAGAACTGAAAGTTCATTGACAGCTGGTGCTAGTTATGGTTTTCCACACAAAGGATACTTCCAACTTGTTAAACATCCAACAGAAATGGAATTTTATTTAGCTCATTTAGAGTATGGTTACACAAACTATCATGGTATTACAAAATTTTATGGCACAGCTAATACAACTGGTTATGACGCTACTTCTTTTCAAAGCGCAAATAATAATAGTGGTCACCGAAATATGGGTGGTGCAACTATGGCTTTAAGTTTACATCCAAACAATACGGTTGGTAGTAGACAGGGCTTGGCGGTTGTGTATAGACCAGACAGCTCTGGAACTATGAGATATTTTACATTTGATATGAAACAAGGTTCATCAAACCATCCTACTGATAGTGAGTCATTAACATTATACACCGGAGGTAATGTTAGTTTTGGTCAAGGTAAAGTTATGAGAGCAATAAATGATTTTGATAGCGGTAAAACTATATTATTAATTGGTAACAACGATGGCTCAGATCATACTATTTACTATCATTATGTAACAGATACTAATTCAACTACAAACAATAATACTAATAGTCCACAAGTAACTGGTACATTTGTAGAAGCAAATGCAATAGTAGCTAACAGTGTATCTACTTCTGGACTTCTTACTATGAGAAAATCTGGAGAACCAAATACATTTATAGTTTTTAATACTGGTGTATCTCAACCACATAATGCTGGTAATGGTAAACCAACATCATTCTTTATTGGGCCAGAAGCACAAAATGCTTTTACAAATTTTGTTGGTATTACAACTGAGTCAGCTACAGCAAACAACACAGCTTTAGTTAAGGTAGCTGGTAGTACTGCTAGTGATTTAAGTGGTTTAACACCAGCTAAATTAGCAGTAATAGAATCAACTACAGGCAACATATTATCTGTAAACAGCGTAGGATCTAATCAAAAACAAATTGGTGTTACATTGTCTGCAACAGAAATACAATTAACATAGGATATATTATGAAAATAATTACATACAAAAATGTTATAGAAAGAGTCCATGTTCCAAGAGAACCAAATCCTGATGATGCAGATGCAGTATGGGGTGAGGAAAATGATTACGACAAAGATGTAACTGGATTAGTTTTAGAAAAATTTTATGATAAAGATGTTATAATTCAGAATGAAAATAATATTACAGTTAATGGTACATATATAATATCTGACTTAAACATAAACAACACAGAAATTTTTACTGTTAATGATGAAGATATTCCAGAAGAGTTTATGCCATGCAAATATTATTATAATGAAACAGATGGTTTTGTTGAGAATGATGAGTATGTTGTAATAGATATGGAGGATTTAAATGACTAAAGTATTAACAAAAACTAAAGAAGATGAAGAAGAAACTCTAGTTAATAATTACATTGATACTGAAGGTAACAATCAAACTGAAGATGTTTTTATTACTACAGTTAACAAAGATGTATGTACTTTTATTTTTCTTGATGAAGAGCAGTTAGATTTTCAAGAAGATAAAGTAGTAATAAGAAATTCAGATAATGAAATTATATTAGAGTTAATGGAATTAAAAAGATCTGATTATAATTATTATGAAAATGTTACAGACTTACCTTCTGATTGGAAAGGTTGTAAATATAAATACACACCTGATACTGGATGGGTGTTAAATAATGACTGGGTAGATTACGAATAATGTCTGGTCTTACTCCATTAGAACAGGGCAAACTTCTTGAAGCAGTAAATAGATTGTCTGACCAAGTGGAAGATCTTAATGACAGACTTTTAGTAATGGAAGCACAGGTTGCAAGAGGTAGAGGATTACTCTTTGGAATAATTTTTGCAGCTGGTGGTTTATCAGCTGGTCTAACAAATTTTTTATCCACATATTTTGGAGGTAACTAATGAAAAAATCATTAGCAGTAGTATTTATTTGTACGTTTACCTTTGTTGGTTGTGCATCATCACACATAAATGTGAGCACAAATGTACCAACAGGGAAAAACATATCAATTAAGATAGAAACTACAGACAAAATAGATTAGTAGTATTTAAACAAACACAGAAGCTCATACAGTTAATGTTTTAATTCTGTATCTTCTACTATTCAAACAAAATTTTAACTGTACTGGTGCTTATTTATAGGAGGATTTTTTCTGATGATCGCATTACTCGGCTCAGTTTTGGGCTTTACATCCAGTACTCTACCAAGTGTATTAGGATTCTTTGAAAAAAAACAAGAACACAAACAACAACTAGCATTATTAGAAGCTCAAGCTAAATATAAAGTGTCTGTTGCTCATGCTGAAGCTGATGGAAAAGAAGCTGAAGGATTATATAAGCATGATTCAACACTAGCTACTCACTCTGCTAAGTGGGTTACAACTTTTGCTAGTACTTGTAGACCAGTCATTACATATTTATTTTTATTCTGCTACTTAGGTGCAAAGACTGTTGCTATTGTGCAATCATATCAAAATGGTATAGAGTTACACAAGAGTATTGATTTGATCTACACAGAATATGACGCTGGTATTATGGCTAGTATAATTTCTTTCTGGTTTGGTCAACGTGCTATGATGAGGAGAAAATCGTGAAGGTATCAGACTCAAGTGTAATATCTATACCATTAAGAAACTTGGTAAGTTTAGTTGGTGGTGCAATGATACTTGTTTATGGTTACTTCGGTGTAACAGAACGATTAAATTTTTTAGAGCATGAGTTAGAACTACAAGATAAAGATATTATTCTTAACTCTGAGTTTAGAATTAAATGGCCCAGGGGAGAGATGGGTTCTTTACCAGATGATGCACGTCAAGACATGATGATTGATATGTTAAAAGATGAAGTGGCTACAATTAAAACAGAACTAGAAAAACAATAGGAGCTAATATGATTAACCAAGAAACTTTTTTAGAAGATGTAATAGAGGATGACCAACAAGTATATGTCATACCTTATGCAGACAAGTTAAGGATATGCGTTAATAACAAAACAGTCTGGAAGCCTATGACTGTTGATGCGTACATGCACTTTATTGTTGGATGTATAGACTCAATGCAAGAGATGAGAAGATTAAACAAATGCAAGTGTGGTAAAAACTAATGCCTATGCCACCTGTACCAGAGGAAGAATTGTTAGAAGTTCTTACTGCTGATGAAAGTTTCAACAACAGATACGAAGCTGCTGAATCTTTAGGATTAAAATACGCAACCTATATGCAAAGATTACATAAGGCTAAAAACTTACAACCTGATTTTGAAATACCAGATCTTCCTAATGAAGAGATGGACATAGAAGAATTAGTACAGACTGTAACAGATAGATACGAAAGAAGAGCTAAAGCAAAAGATGCTCAAGACTGGATTGATATTAAAGTAAATATTGATGGGCCTATAGGTATACTATGGATGGGAGATCCACACATAGATGATAACTACTGTAACTGGACTAGACTAAGAGAAGATATAAAGCTTATACAATCTAACTCAGCTATTAAAGGTGCGTCTATAGGCGACGTTCATAATAATTGGATAGGGCGTCTCAGTTTGAAATGTAGCCCTGAACAAGAGACCACTACGGCACAGACTTATGCTCTTATACACTGGCTTATAAACAATATGGATCCTCTTATATTAATTAGAGGTAACCATGATTGTTGGACACCGTTTCATAAAGATGCAATGACATGGATGTCACAACCTAAAAGCATTACTAATGACTGGCAAGTAAAGTTTAAATTAAATTTTCCTAATGGGTATAGTCTTAGTGTAGATTCTCGTCACGATTTTCCAGGTCATTCTCAGTATAATCCTCTTCATGCTCAGATGAAAGCTTCTCTTTGGAATAGTGATGCTGATCTGTATATTGCTGGTCATCGTCATAACTGGGCAATCCAGAAAATAGAACAACGAAATGGGAAAGTTGCTTCGTTAGTTCGGTTAAAAGGATATAAAGATTACGATCAGTATGCTGTTGAGAAAGGGTTTTCTCAGCAGAAACATGGTCAATCAATACTGCAAGTGATTGATCCATACTCTTCATCAGAGTCAAAACAGAATTTCTTTGAGAATCCTCAAGAAGGTCACGACTTTCTTTTGTATCTTCAAGATAAGTATGGTAAAGATCCACATAAGAAGTAAGAATATTTTTATCTAATACTTCTGCTTTCTTACAACCATGCATTATAGTTGAATGATCTTTGTTAAACTTGTGTCCTATCTGTGTGTAAGATAGGTTAGTAAACTTTCTTGATAAGTAATAAGATATAAATCTAGCGTTGACTATAGCTTCGGTACGTCTTGAGCTTTTGATTTCATCCCATGAAGTATTGTTATCTTCTAATACTTTATTGATAACTTTGTTAAGTGATTTGTTTTTGAACATAAGATTTCCTTTATAACATTTATATTTTTTTTTGGTACGCACTAAAAAAATAACCAGAGATCGCCGTTAAGAAATCTCTGGTTAATAACTTCTAAGACACAATGATAGACTGATAACCTTATAAGTTTAATGGAGTGTTATCAGTCCTTAGAACGGTATATCACTATCATGTTTCTTTGATTCTATAGCTGGTGTTGATGCAGAACTGTCTGTGTTTGCGTCAGATTTTTTGTCAAGAATCATAATCTCTCCACCAAATGACAGCTCAACACTATACATCTTAATTGTTTTACCATCATCTGTGTCCATCTTATAGTACTTAAGATCTCCTTTAATGTATAGCTTAGCACCTTTCTTTATATATGGAATTATATATTTATCTATTGTGCTTTCATTCCAGACTACTACTCTATGCCATAATGTTTCTTCATCATTAGCACCAGTCTTAATCTTTGTTGCTATAGAAAGTACGGCATACTTCTTGCCGTTGTTTGTTTCTTTAATCTCTGGATCATTCCCTAGATTACCTATTAGTTCTGTTGTTGCAAGTGTACCTGAGTAACTCATTTTATGCTCCTGTTATCATTGTTGTTTTTAAAATCGTCTGACTCTACGTCACTATAGAATGTAGAGTATACATCAACACATTTAAGAACGACTCTATCATGCGCTCTCTTCTCTGCCATAGCCAAAGGGTATGCGTTGTGTGTATTCTTACTGCTAGTCTCACCAAAGGATTCAATTTGTAATCCTGTTACTGTATTCTTTGCAGTTGCTTTAAGATATATGTTGCCTAGTATTTCTTTAGGCTCACTATATGTTACGATAATTTTATTGTAAGCAGCAATTCTTTGGCAAGCTTGGTTACTTAATATCCATTGCTTGTTTTGTTTTAACTGCCATGCAAGTTTATCGTTTGGTTCTATGTCTGGGCAAAGACTTTTAATCTTTTCCCACGCTTGTTGTTTATCCATTGTGTTATCCTTTTAGTCTTATTGATAGGTCATTTCTTTTATTACGGCTGACCACAACACCGTTGCAAGTAACAGACTTTGCGTCATCTGGTACTAATTCTTTGAGAGCTTCGGCTGTTTGTTTGCGTCGATCCTCAGATTTTTTGGCAATCTGATGCTCGACTTTATAATCGTAAGTTAAGTTGTTAAACTCATTACCAAACGCTTCGTCTTTCCTCTCATCAAGATTATATATCACACCTTTGTCTGTTGCAATCTTTAACTTCTTGTTTATATTATCTTTTGTCCAGACAGGAAGCGCTCTACTAAACTCTTCGTCATCCATCATCTCTTGTTTAAACCAATCATCAGTCTGGAAATTTTCTATTAGATCTATTATATCTTTGCATCTATCATAATAAGTCTCAATAAATTCAGAGTCTCTATATACAGTACAATAATCATGTGATGCATTACCAAATATACAAGAGAATATTATTACTTCTTCACCAGATACCATCATATGATGTTGTAATTGTGGATAATAATAAGCCATTGCTTTGTCTAATGTATTACGTTCATTAGTGTGTTTAACTTCTACAATATATTCATTATAAACAGCGTCTACTGTACTTACTAATCTACCTTGATAACGTTTAAAATGTACTTGTTCAGTTAATACTTTTGGACCTAAGATATTCCAATCTCTGTTAAGTTTTTTCTTTAACCATTCCAGATGGAATGACTCAGTTAATATACCTAACTGTACTGGTAGCACAGCAGACAAATCATCTGGATCTTTGAGAAAGAATTTTTCTTTCATCATGTTGGTTATCTTTCCGGTGGCTATACTAATAGCATCACTGCTACCTATTCTTGTACTGTAGTATAGCTGTCGTTCTCCTTCTTTATATTCATAGTTCATTGTTTACTCCTTAAGTTGTTGGCATACTTGTTTATGTAAAGTGATTAAGAATTTTTTAAGTATGCGTTTTGGTATGTCTACTTCGTTACTGTACTTAATCAATACAGCAATAGTAGGGTAGTCACCTGTAGTTATTACTTTAGTACAGGCATATTCCAAAGCTACTAAACTGTATTCTTTTAGTGCTTCATAATATAAGTTAATAAAATTATCAGCATCGTTATCTGGTATTATCTTGGGCCAAAGTAAAAATACTTTAGACAACAGCTCAACAAATGCTTCTTCATCTAATGGTACTAATAACTTAGTAACATTAAATAGATCTGCTTCAACATCATCTAAGGCATTACTTAGTTCTGTCTGAGATAGAGATGATGGTATCTCTATCTGTGCCAGAAACTTTACTCCTTCCAGATATTGCGTTGCGAATTTTGTCAGCGGCATCCGTGCTTTCTGCAACAGGGTATTCATCTGTCCATCTTCCTGATTGTAGCCAGTTGTTTGCGTGCTGTGTGTACTGATTTGATTCTTTAATAAATTTTTTGTATCGTCTTGCTCCATCTATTATCTCCTCTGATGTTGCATCACCATCTTGTATTGCTAATACAAAGTAGTATTGTGCTGACCACTTGTTAGTATGTAGGGGGTATTGTTCCCAGAAAGAATTAAACTCTGATTCTAAGTTAGCCTTCTTTAGGTCTTTTGGTTTTAATATTTTCATCATGTTCCTCTATGTTTATTCTACACTGCAAAGCAGTAGCCCATGATGTAAGATTAAATGCACCTGGACTACGATCTCCACACTCCCACTTAGATACAAGACCATCGGCATTGCCCATTACATGGTCAAGGTCAGACTGTGATAAGCATAACTCTTCACGTCTAACCTTAAACATATAGACTAATTCCCAATACCAGTCTGGCTTGTATTGTTTAGTCTGCCTTGTACTTATCCATGATTGTAGATCCATGGCTAAGCATAGAATTGTTTTAGATCTTAGGCAAGTAAGTTTCTGCTAACTTGTTGTAAACAATATCAAGATCTACTGGCCCATGTAACTTAGGTTTGTAATTTGTCATGTGATAATCACAATCCATTTTAATTTTTTCTTCTAAGTTATTAAAGTGCCATGTAGGTTTAGTTACAAATGTTACATCATCTTCTATATATTTAACTTGATAGTATTGATCTGCATCTGTAACCATTAAGAAGCTATAACCATGACTATCATTAAGTTCTTTTAATGCGTCATTATATAACTTATCTATCGCGTTAACACTTTCTTTTGCACGCTGTAGTTTTTCATACAACTCTTTCAAAGGTTTTATTTCCTTTGAATGTTTTTTATTTAACCCTGATATAAGTTTATCAGCATTATCTCTTAGTCTGTTAGTTAGTTCTGTTTTTATTTGCGCACTTAGTCTCATTGTATTCTCCTTTTAACTAATGCACTGATGTCTTGAATAACATCAGTTATGTTGACCAGTTTTTTTAATGATACATTAACAACATACTGGTCTGGACTATTGTTAATGTATTTCTCTGCTTCATCTGTTGAGTTAGCTTGTACTACATAATCTACTTCAACAAATCGCATCTCTAATCTTTTAGTGTGGTACTCTTTCTTAGGTGTACCAGTTCTACCTCTGATTCTACCTCTACTAGTCATGCGTATATCCAGCATTTGTATTCACCACACTCACCATCATCTGCTTCAACACCACAGTACACGCATATGCCTTCTTTCTTTGCTTGTTCTAATTGTTCCAGATGTTCTTGAGCTTCAGCTGCCCAAGTATTAAATGTTTCTTTATCCATAGTTATTCTCCTTCATTTAAATTAATATAAACATATCCATTGTTGTCGTTATAGACATCAATAATTCCTTTCTCTTCAAGGATTACAATGGTGTCTGACGGTTCACCAATTTTGTTTAAGAATATTTCAACACTTGTTGAAGATTCCCATGTTTCTTTTAGATATGTATTAAATGATTTCTTACTCATAGTTATCCTCCATTGTGATTTTATATTCACTGGTAGTGTGAATAATTTTTTTTCTTCTATGCTTACCGTGTACTAATTGCACAGGTATACTACCATCTACTGCTACGTTACATAACAGTACTGCAAATAAAAATATTGTGTTTGTTACTAGGTTCTTCCAATGAGTATTCACCCTTACCTCCCACAGTAATAGGTAATACTAGGGAATAAATACTATATAACTAGCTTGACAGTTACGTTTTTTTTAGTGTCAGTTTATACTTAATTGTACTTGTATTGTAATAAATAACACAAGTATAAGTACTGTAACTATCAAAGCTTTTGCACCGCTATCCATTAAAACTCCTTTACTATTTCAGACGCATCAATAGTTATTTCGCATCTGGTATTTTTTGTACTAGCTTTATTTATCTTATTAATTATTTTGTGATAAAAATCTTTTGTCTCATCATCTTGTATACTACATAGGTATAGTATACTTGTTAGATTTTGACAGTCATCTTCGTTTAAATATATTGATGTCATTATAACTCCTTATCATTGTGTTTGTGTTCTGCTACCCAGATACAATCTTTTAATTCATCTCTATAGAATTGTTTTTCTCCATGAGTTATAGCTTTACGAAGCATTTTTCTTGCTCGTGTAATGCGTTCAATCAATCGTATCTTACTGTCGTTGACAGGATTATCTTCTGGTATCATCATCAATCATTCCTTTATTAAGTATTCTTCTGCGACCTTGACGAGTCAATCCAAAGACTCGTTGCTCACATCCAGATAATCCTTTACGTTTCATCACTGGTATTTCACCAGCAGTTCTAACGTTACCATCCCAGTTAGCTTGCCAATCATGGAACACAAATGCGTACCCACCTTTGACAAGCTGACTTAATCTTGATGATACAGATACTTCTTTAGATGATATGTCATAAGCTATGTGTGAAAAGGTGCTACCTCTATGACCAGCACGCCACATACTATGTAAAATTTTATCATCAAGAGTAACCTTAACTTTATTCTTAGATGTTACTGGGTCTGTCTTGCGGTAAGGTGTAGCTGTATATAGTTCAACTACTTTTTCATCATAATCTACTATCATTACTTCTCTCCATTATCTTCTGTTGCAAGGTCATCATTCATGGCGTTAATAAAACCACCAATCATTAGACCTTTGTGTGCCTCACTAAGTTCTGGGTTATTTAATATATCTATTACATTACCCATTACATGGTCGACATACTTGGTCTTGTATTCATCAAGATAACCACCGTTATCTTTGATTACTTTGTTCTTCATGCCAGTAACTAAAGCGTCAGCTGGACTTGGTATTTTTTTATCAGTCATTGTGTTCTCCTATATGATAAAATTATTATAGCACTATACACATTAATCCACAAGCTTTGCTATATTAAACTTGCTTGGTAAACTCAAGTTCATACTCACCTTTATTAAGATGGGCCTCTACTAATACTTTGTTGTTAATAGAAAACCTAAAGGTTTGAGATCCGTCATCATTTTTTTTATGTGTAACTCTGTGGTCACATAAAGTGTGACTGTTCATAGATGATGTGCCTACTTTAATAGTAACACAACCATCATCTCTGTTACCGTATGACTTGCTGCTTTGATACAAACAGTTAGTCACGTCATTCCAGATTGGGTATTGTCTAGTCATTGTCATCTCCTTTTGGTTATAAATTTTTTTCTGTTGTTCAT
>MDTB01026271.1_pt1 | contig 14073 bp, 19 predicted proteins | sample 811161 | NCBI WGS metagenome assembly MDTB01 (sample SAMN05326650, study PRJNA326480) | marine metagenome | isolation source: seawater | place: Mediterranean Sea | collected 2009
TCTGTTCAAGAACTTCAACAACAACTTACAAATTTAAAACGGAAATTAGCCGTATATGAACAACGGTTATGTCCACATTGTGAAAAACATGGATGTACATTTGATAAGGACACATTAGAGAATTATTCGGATGATAAAACAAGTCCTTTACAACACAATGCATTATTATCAAATATAAAGCCCCTTATAGAACAAGCTAGGAGTAAATTAGTAACACCTAAGCATGAATTTGTAACTATAACTATTACTCAGGTCGTCCCGAAACCTGCTAAAGCACGTAAAATAATAAAACCAAAAAAAATGAGGAAAATAAATCAGCGCACGTTTAGCCAATATCAATACAATGGTTCAAATGGATGGAATGGGGGTGGGTACCAATATAACATGCCTTCACATCCTATGTCAAATGCTAACAATATGTCAGGCGAAGAAGAAGAAGAAGAAAGTGAAGAAGAAACTCTTCCAGTAGCGCCTTCTAAAATTAGATGGCATGTCAAAATACACCGTCATAAATAAGGCATCGGTGGGTTTTTAATCGAAGGTTTACAATTTATCTCGTCAAAATCTTTTAAAGAATTCAAATATTTCTGACGAGATTTATTGAAACATTTAACATAATTTTCATTTTTTTTATTAAAATGTTTAAATTCATAGTAACATTTACAAGAAGGTCGATAACATTTTATTATTTTTTTAAACATGTATAAGTAAAAACTAATTAAAGTATTTAATAGTCATTTTTTATTATATTATGAATTTATCTGGTATTATATTATCTCTTCTAGTTCGAACCGCATTTTTATCAATAACTATAGAATATTTTTTTTATAATTATTTATTCACATATGATTATATTAAAATATATATTATATTTTTAGCCGTATTTTCGCATTTTATAACTAGTATACGGGACCCCGGTGTTATAGATATAAGAATGAACGGTGAACATAAAAAATACATAGATAAAAAACATGGAAATATATTAAAACCAGAATCAGCACATTGGTGTTCTACAACGAATTCAATGATATTGGGATTAGATCATTTTTGTCCATGGATTAACAACAGTATTGGAATATTAAATTTCAAATCATTTTTTTTATTCAATATTTACACGTGTATAGCATGTATAATACATTTATTATCTACTGTTGATAGAGGACTAAAATGTTCTAGGTTTAGTCGCCAGTATTGTTTTAATACTTCCAAAAATTATATTATTTATTTTATTATGATTAATATATTCCTTGCTTTCTTTGGATTTATATTTACATATGTGATGACTATGGATTGTATTACTAGAATTAAATATAATTTAACTTTAATTGATAGACTTCAAAACAAAACGAATAAAACTTCATTTCGTAAAACATTTAAAAATTTAATGGGTAATTCTATATTCACCGTTTTTTTACCTATTGATTTTTCACATGCGAAAAGAACATTTGATACTGAAATAAATAAAACATTGACTATATTAAGTAGAAATAATATATGTAAATATAATGAGTGAGGAAGAAGAAATTTATATATCTGAAGATGTTATACGTGAAGAAATGATTAAAGAATGGTGTGGTAAAGTAAAAATACATAAAAGTAATAAACCAACCCCTATATTATTATTAGATTTAGAAACACCTTTAAAAAACTCTGAAACATTAAAGAAATTTCAAAATAAAATTTCTGAGGTATTATCTCGCCGCCTTCGTAATGCTTCTGATGAATCTGTAATTAAAGATAAACGATCTGATTCGGATGACTGGTCTTGAACATGTAACATTTCTATAAATTTTTTTAGCAAATCTTTATCCGTGTTTTTTTCAGACTTATTTAATGTTTTAAATTCATTTAATAAATTTTCTATCAAATGTTTTGCATCCTTATGAACCAAATGAAATGCCACCCATGAACCAATAAAATCACCCGCAACATGGGCAATAATAATATAACCATTGCCAGATATCAATAAAATAATAGATATTGCAAACGCGACAGACTTACCCAATTGTATCAACATTAGCTGTGCAAATAAATCACATCGTTTATTCCTTTCCTCTATAGATAATGATAATAATTCACGGTGATTTTTACCAGAACGCGTCCATAAATAATGACGAGCTATTTGTAATGCGAGAACAGAAAATAATCCTATCCAAAAATATTCTGACGAAGGTTCACAAATACCTAAATTATTCGATGTTATTTTTGTAGCAAATAAATTATTTGTACAACTCATTTATATTATATATGTTTTATTAATACTACAAAAAAGATTTTATAGTATATAAATATTATAAAAATAAATAAAACACATGAACAAACAAAATAAAAATAATAGAGAATCTATTGTTAATGCTGGAAGAATTGCATTTGCGTTACAAATGATTGTATTAATACCGTTAAATATTTTATTATTCACGCATGGATTTAATTTTCATATACAAACCAATCCATGTAATGCTGGCATGAGAATAGCAGAACCAAAATTTACAAATAATGAAAATTTTTGTGCGGTAACACCAAAACTATTAGGTTATAAAAGTACATCGCATCTAATTGCAAATGGATTATTGGGCACTGTACCTGCCAACAATCCAAATAAAGATAAGAAAAATGAATATACAAATATATATTTAATAAAAGCTGGAATAGATATACCCGACCCATATATTGTTGGTAATGAGATAGTAACATTGTGTAGATGGTCGTCTTACAGTGATTGTTACGAAATAGATTCTTGTAGAGCACCAGAATTATTGGATAATGAACCTAAAGTAGACAGTGATGGTTATATTGAATATAAAGAAAACGAGAAAATAAATGAATTTGTTGATGGTCTCCACGGTAAAGACGATGAATGTAATTATCATAAAATACCAGATGTTTGTCTATTTACCGGCTTTAAAAAGGACCATATAGATGATATTGTCCATGTTTCAACCGTATCTGGTTTAGGAGGCGTGTGGTTTTCTGGTATTGCATTTATATTGTCAACACTACATTTTTTGGCAAACACAGTTGCAGATTGTTGTGATAATAGCTGTTGTAAACGAGGATATTGTAGATGTAATTGTGGAGATGCATGTATTGGGTGTAATTATTTCCCATGGTGTATTTCAAGTTGGTGTATTGAAAATGAATGTCTAGGCTGTGCTAGAAAAAGTAAAATATCTTCAAAAGATGGTGAACCTACAGACGCATGCACGCAATGTGGTATATTAACATTTTTATCATTATGGACTCACGCAGGGTTCTTTTTCTGGACATTGATGGCACAAATTACCATAGATGACAAATGTTATGGTGTTGATAATGCTGTTTTATATGGATCCGGAAAAAAAGTAGCGTTAGATTTTATTAAAAGTAATCAAAACAAAGATGCATTTAAACATTGGGATAGATACACACAATCCTTTTGGGCAATAGTTGGATTATTAATTTTCCATACCATCGTCTTTATAGCTTCTTTAATATTATGGATTTTAAGTAAAAATAATACAACCGAACCACATGAAATGACCATGGGTCTTTCATGTAAATTGTTAAAATACGAACCAGTCGCTGAAAATACTGTTCAAGAAGATGATAAAGATGATTATAAAATGAATATTCTAAGAAAATTTCAATATTAAATAGTTGGTTTAAATTTTAATTTATTTGGTGTTGGTTTTGGTTTTATATTGTGATATAATTTATCAAGTTCAATATTTTTTTCATCTAACCAAAACGTGTATAACCCCATTTTTACACCTTTCCACCCTCCCTTTTCAAATTCGTGCGATGTTAGTTTCCATGTGTTTGTATTAAATAATTTATTGCCAGAAATAAAATATTCAAATGTATCCGAATCGTCTTCCCAAATGTCGTAATTATTTTTAGTCATCATTAATTTATAACACAAATTATCGTTATAAATTATTTGTTTGGTTTTGACGGTATGGTCATCGTTTAATGATATAACCTTGTCGTATAAGGGGCGTTCTAAACATGTAAAATACATATTTTTATTAAAATAAATTACATCTTCATTGTTTATTAACATTTTTTGCCAGCCATATGGTAATATATCTTTTTGTTCTGTTATTTCTATATTTTTCCAATTATCGTATTGATTTGAATTCATAACATCAAACGCTAAATCAATGTTTTGCATTTCTCGTTTCTCTCTTAATTCTTTTGTAGGCAAATACGCATATGATTTTGTCTGCCAATAACTATCAATTTTCCTTGATAGATTTTTTTTTTCTAAATCTATATGTTTATTTAATAAAAAAGTATCATACTCTTTTTCTAGAGGCGCCTTATCAGATGAAAATAGTTTATTATCCATTTCTACTAAATGCATAGCAGTGTGAATATTATCATCTATTATAACATCACCGACTGCATCTGATATAAAAAAACTAACTTCTTTTTTATATTGTTCTAATTTATCAGATGGTTCAGTATAATCCTCATTTATATGACCATTTAATAACCAGTTAATGTCCATTTTTTATATAAGATTTAAGCTTTAATACTCTATATTTATAAATGAGTATATAATAACACAGGTATTCATAAATGGACCATAATAATATTACATGTTATGTATTAACAAAATGGTTACAGAAAAACATTTCATTCGATTTTGAACAGAGTATAGTATTTCATTCTAAAGGGTTACGGTTAATTACACATATAGAACAAAATATTTCAAATATAGAAATTAATTATATTTATGATAACCCTAATAATATTGGTTTATTTTGTTCAACACCATTGACTGTTGTTAATATATCTCACGCACTAAAAAATCAATTATCAAATAATTTATTTTACAAAACAAATATAACATTGAATTTAGCTCAATCGACTATTCTAATTCATGGAGAGTTAGTTTCCCATGCGTTTAAATATAAAGAACAAGTGACACTGGTTGAAGAAATGTTCGAAGTAAATGAAAAAATTATTAACGAAGCATCCGTTATTTCTCACACCATGTTTGAATCCTTTAAATTAATTAAAACATTTCACTCTATATCCATACACACCGACAAAACAAACAACAACCTTTTTTTAACATGCTATGATGATCAAAACAACAAAATATGGCTTTACGTTCAAGAGAAAATAAAATACCAGCCCAACGAAGCAGCTATTCGATTGTCTGTGCCTATATTTCTAAACACTATGAAAAGAATAACAGAATTAATAGATGAAATAAAAATTATTAAATTTTTATTTTTAGATAACGACACCATTGCAATACATATTCCACTGTACGATAAAACATACGTAAAAGCCTACATAGCTCCTATAAGCGTTCATAGTGGTGGTTTACTTGTAGATAAAGAAGATTTACCAACCACAAATTGACGGTCTCCTTCCGCATGGTTCGCTTTCGAAGCCATATTATCTACAAATGCTTTTATCTTTTGTTCTTGTGGTTTAGTAGGCGTCCAATTGTTCCATTGATTGACAGCTTTATGAGTGTCCTCCACGAATTTTTTAGCTTCACCAGTCAATGCACTGGCATCTGCGAACGTAAATGCTTCGCCTTCATTGTCTGGAACAATGAAATCGCGCATTTCTGGATGTATATAGTTGGGATCATTTTCGTCCTCTTCTTCGGAATCTGAATCTTGTGGATGAACATCCAACGTAACGTGTTCCTCATCTTCAATAAGACAAAAACGTTCCACACCGACCACATAACCCATCATATTCCATGCAACTTTCATGGTTTTACGTGTAAGCGGCCGTTCGGGTTTCACCAATGTATTAAGAGCAGATACGGGTACTTCATGTTCAGTATTATTAAATAACCATAATTTACCATTATATTCACCTTGACGTTCGAGAGCATGAATGGAAATAGTATTATAATCTATATCTACAACTTCGCCAACATATGACCCATTCTCATGGCGGTATTTTACTAAATCACCAATTGTTAAAAGATTAGATGTTATTTGACCAGTGTGTGGTTCAGTTGACATTAATTTATAAATAATAATAAAAATTAATATATAATAAAAATATTCGTTACATATATCTACCCATATAATGTTTGTAATATATTTTTACTTGTTTTAGTGTACCATTTGTATATTGGTAATTTGTTTGAATGTGGGCGTTCTTTAGGTTTCAGTTCTTTTTCTATTTCTTTATCCCATATACGTTGTTCAACACTCATAATTATACCATGTACTTTTTGTTTGTTTGCAAAAGCTTGTGATGTTTGTATCCATGCATTTATTTTTGATTTTAAAGCATCCCATGGAATAATTTTTTTACGAAAAGCATCCAACACATCCATCGTCTGAACCCAATACGATAAATCAAATTTTATTCTCCAATAAACAGTCATCCACGGAGTCCACATTACAAAATATGTTATTGGAGTACCCAATGCGACCATTTCAAAATGTATTTGTGGCATATAATAATATGGAGGCGATTTTTTCTTTTTTAATTCCTTTGCCATTTTATAACAATCCGGAAAATATTGTGAATAAGGACATTTTATTTCGAGATTAGCTCGTTCAATAACTTTCAACTTGCCATTATAACGTATCGGTGTATTGTCTTGATCTACTTCTATACGTACAATGTATCCATCAGGTGATGCGGCAATCCAATTATATACCGGGTGGTCAATGATAGAAGTCTCGTATACAATAGTTCCGGGTAAATGTTTATAAAACGTTTCACATGCTTCATCTTCTTTATTTGAACCCCAATCTACTTTTTTCTGTTGTTCTTCGTCGAATTTTTCTCGTTCTCCGTGGCCAAATATACGGTCCCAAATTAACTTATAAGAGGATATATCTTTACATTCGAACATAATACTCGATGGTTTAGAACCTGTCATTTTATGTTTGCGCCGTTTAAACCATTTTTCAGAACCTTGTTCGGGACCACCTTCACCATTCAATGGAACAAACATTGTAACATTTAATAAATCATATATTTTATATAAAATATTCCTAACATATGTTGTGGTAAATTATGTTATTATTGGATTTAAATGTCCGAATCGATCCATGGACAATGTGCAATTATTTCAGAAGAAATATATAATATTTTGGGAAATGGAAGACGAGAAACTATTTATCAAAACGCAATGACTGTCGAATTGATGAAAAGAAACATAGAATGTTCGATTGAAGTTACAAACACTGTTATGTACAAGGGTTACAATGTAGGACATGTTAGATATGACATTGTTATATATGAAAATGGTAATATGTCAAGTATAATTGAATGTAAATCAGTAGCAAAATGTTCCGACTCGTTGAAGAATCAAGCCAGAGCGTATTACAGAGATACCAATTGCCCAGTGTTTTTTGTTAATTTTGGAAATCAAAAAGTAGAGTATGAAGTAATAAATTCAGAAAAAGAAACACATATGTAATATAAATAAAACATAATATAAAATAATATATAAAATGAATTCTTACTCTTTGATCAATACTTCATCTAAAAATAAAAAACCTTTAAAATCTATACCAAATAAACGGACAAAAACAAATAAAGGCACATTGGGAATAAAAAATATTTACAATAATTCATTTGAATATTTATGTTTTCGGTGCAATAAGCCACAAACACTTTCATCAGAGTCTTCAGAATTAATTGAAATTGAATGTGAAGATTGTGGTTGTAGAATTTTTAGAAAACCACGTGTTCAAAAAAATAAAGTTATTTTAGCTATTTGATACCATAGTTTTAAAGGTTTTTATTTTTTCATTGTCTTTTAATAGATTATTAATAATTTCCATAAATACATCATTATTAAAAAGTTCAGCAGACGGTGAACGCCTAGACCATGTTCGTATTACAAATTTTTCATCAAAATCTGTTTTAGATTCTTCTTCATCTTCACAAATATGTCTATCAATATACCAATCCAAACAACATTGGTGGCGCGTGCAATTTTCGGTCTCTGTCCAAACCCTACAACGATATCGAATAATATGTGTATGATCTATATCATTAAATTTTGGTTCTTTTTTAAAATAAGTTGACATTGGCGCGTCATTTTCATTTTGAATGGTTGCGACAAAATAGAAAAGCTGATTTTCTAATAAAGCTGACATTATATTTTTAATACACCTATTTTTATATTCATTTCGTGAAAAAATCATGAATAAGTATTGAATCCAAATTTAATGTGGTTTGAGTATGTACACTTTTCGTCGCTGGTGCTGCTTGAATAGATATATTTTTTTTAACCGTATTCCTATTGGAATGGACTGTACAAGCCGCATTTATTATCGGACTATTGTATAATTGGGTAGGAAATACATATTGCATGTAACCTATATGAGGGTTTTGTTTATATTTTTGTTGGGGGATTCTTTTTAAATGATCCATTAACATAAAAGTAGTAAATTAAATACAATAAAAAATTATATATTATATAAATTTATTTTTATTAAAGCCCATTACGATAGTTAAATAAATTGTCCATATGAGATTTAGCATTTCCACTGTTGAAATTGGACAATGCATTGAACAAATGTGGTGAACTTTCTTTAATAGAACTAGCCGATTTAGAAATAGTAGTCGATGTCGCAAATGGATTAAATACCTGCTGGGCAACTACCGGAACGTCCATACGTCGTCTTTTAGATGCGGCATGTGTAATGGAAGCGTGTGTTGGTTCCATAAGTGGCCTAGACCGTTTTTGAATAACACCTGCTACTTGTTGTTCTAAAATTTTACGTTCAGTATTTGCTCTTTCACGTTCCAAATCTTCTTCGGTGCGGCGGTGTTTTGCTGAAGCTTTATGAGCAATTTCCATCATTTTAACAGATTCTTGAGGAAATTTAGTGGCCAATGCATAAATAGCTTGTTTATTCTCATCCGTCATAACATCGTTTGGTAGAGAACGTTCCCATGATTCTACCAATGCTTTAGACAATGCTTCTGCTTTACCTACTGTGCGAGTACGCTCCGCATCACGCTCTTTTTTAATTTCTGATTCCATCTTTTCATATTTTGCTTGTAAGGCGGTATGAGCGGCCAACTTTTCTTGAAGTTCTTTTTCCTGTTCCATAACCAAACTCATCAATTTATCTCTATCCATGGGTGGTGCTGAACTAGAAGTTTCAACTGGTGCATTAGAACTAGATTGTTGATTATCAATAGATTGCTGCTGCTGGACCACAGGTGGTGCTACATTAGACGTTTGTGGGGTAGTGATTTCTGATTGAATATTTTGTTGTGTTTGATTAGTATCTGACATTGGCTTAGATAATATTGATGCTTTGTGTGCTATATAGTCGTTTTTTTTTCTTTTCGAAACTGCCCTAATAAAACAATCCGGTCTACGTGGTTCTGTACATATCGATATTTCTACAGGTTTTTTACTTGAATTGCCATTGGAGTATTGTGTATGTACATGTTGAAGTGACAGACCTTTATATAAAGTATTACCTTTAGAATCCGGAACTATTGCATGATTCGCATAACTACTTTCCAATGTATTATTATCTAACTCACCCATTATCCACTTCTGACCATTACTCTCCACCCATGATTTTTTAACATGACCTACCGCCAAACCCGGTTCATGTTCAATACGTATAGGAACACCCTTCAAATCCATTTCACTAGATTCTTTTGTATTGAAATCAAATGTTGGATCACCTTCTATATTTTCACCCGTAGGGGGTAATACATTACCTACAAACAAGGTTTTATTCGGCATGATATACTATATTTATTGTTCCTATAAATACTACTACATTTCAATCATAATGAAAAATATTCCAATTGCATATGCTAAAATAATAGATTCCGAAAATGATAATTATGTATCTGGTCCCAACCCACCAGAATATACGAAATATGTTGATTGGTCCATTAGTTTATTAGTATTCGCATATTCTATCTATCAATTATTTTTAAACAATTATACTACAGAAGAAAGATTTGAAATAGGGAAAATTGAAATTATTTTTACCAATCTATTTGCTATATTTGTCATCATCATTGCAAAAGGTATATGGATTAAATTATTATTATTATGTACCATGGTAGCTTCCATAGGATGGCATTTATACGGTGTAGGATGGGTTCATTTAGGTGACAGGAATTTGTGGGGTAGATGGGATAACGTATTATCATGCATGGTTATCGTAGCATATGCAATGACATGGATACCAAACATAGCTGGTCCATTCAAAAAAACATTACCAAAATCTACAGACGAATGGGTATTTCGTCCATCGTTAAAAATTATCATTAACATTGTATTAACTATATCGGTAGGAGTAGTAGTAGCATATACATGGAGAGAATATACCATAACCATATTGAACATTAATTTTTCATGGGGAGATATTTTAGCATTATCATTTATATTCATTGCTTTAATTTTAGCCATATTTTGTATCATCATACCGGGGAAATTGACAGAAATACCCATGTTTATTATGTGGGCATCATTGGGAATAGTATCGGGTCTAACCGCTTATTTATTAAAAAGAGACGATGTGAACCGCGATTGGGAAGATATATATCATAGTGTATGGCACGTAGCTATATTTTATAGTGCATATTGTTTTTCTAGAGCTTCCGATTATGTACAGTACAACGCATCATTTAGAGAAAAAGAAGAAAATAAAAAGGAAGAAGTAAGCGAAGCGGTAAAACATATAGAAGAGAAAAAAATATTATATAACTTAGTATTAAAATTTTAACTTTTTAATCCATTTTTTAATGCTTTTAATAAACCAGAAACAGTTATATTTTCTTCATCGCTAGAGGAATCAGAACTTGACGAATCATAATCTTCCACTTGTTTTGTTACATAATGGTCAGGATTATTTTGTAATCCTGATTTATTAAACCATTTTCTATAAACATTTAATATTTTAATTTTTTTTTTTAAAAAATTAATTTGTTCGCATAATTTTTTTTCTTTAACTTTAAACGTTGTTTGTTCGACGTATTTTATATTTTTTCCCCAATTTAAAATAATTTTTTGACCTTCTTCCGGTAACGATTGAATATAACCATTTACATTATTTTCAAAATTCACTTTATTTACACTTGATGTTGTGTTAGTTAATATATTCGAACCACTAGAACCATTATTATATATTGTAGGTTTTATAGGTGTTACTAAATGTATATTTTTACTACTCATTATAATAAAATATTATTATAAATTTATACTGTATATATCTTTTTAAATAAATTTTATAATGTATAATCAGTGCATTATATGTTATTCGGAACAATCCAATTGGCATGTTTCTAAATGTAATCATACATGGTGTACATCTTGTCATCATAAAATGAACCAATATAAAATAACATGTTGTCCAGTTTGTAGATCGAACATAACATATAATACTATTCGAAAGAAAATATATAAACCATTACCAAAAATAAGATGGAGAGTCAAACGGCACCCGAATAAATTTAGAATGTTCGAATACAATCATTTTGAACTTTCAGACATTTTTTGAAGTTCCAACAACGCTGCTTTTGCCGCCTTATAACATTCTCTTCTCAGACGCATGCAAAATACATTTGGTTTAAATGCCTCCTTTTTGTCAGTGGGATCATAGTAAGAAGGATAGGCCTTTAACATGCGCTGAACAAACTGCTGAATATTGGTACCCAATTTTGCATCTGGCAAAACATTATCGCCAAACTTATTCAAAATCTCACGCTGTAAATCACACACCGGAATACATTTGGCATTCATAGCTGCCTTACGTATATCCTTAGGCTCGGCACTGTCGTTTATAGGCAACTTAGAATCGATAAACCATATATTACGTTTACCTTTCTGTTTATCCCAATTTGCAAACATCTTATAAAAACGACCATTTAAACAAGATGCAACATCATTCTTACTCGTCCATTCCGTTCCAAAATTACGATGGAAAAAATCCACCATATTCATTAAATTAGATTTTGCTGTGCGTTTTATTTTCTTCTTCGCTGGCATGGTGGAGCGTTTTGATTTCATCAGTGGAATCATTTTACTCTGATGCTTAATCAAAACCAAATAAGCCCTAATCAAACCACTTGTTTTAATATATTTAACAGCATCCCTTTTATTATCAAACCGTTTCATAACCTGACGCGTATTGTTATGCATATTTATAACTTCAAACCACGTCTTATCAAATATATTTACCGTAGTAAGCTTCTCATTTGATGGGGTTATTGTATCTTCATATAATTTGCGCTTTCTCGTAGGAGAAGCTATCTTATCAGGTATTACAGGTAATCCCAATAAAGAAGTCGATGATTTCACTACCTTAGGCGGTAATGGACTCCCTAGTTTACTTGTATAATCCATAAATGTTTTATTATCTTCTGTTGTTTGCTCAATTATAGGTTTTTCTAAAGATTTCTCAAATTCCATCCGTGTTTTTTTTCCTAAATATTTATATGCGATAAATTTACATTCGAATATTCCGTATATATTCGCAACTTATCATATAAATGGATCCACCATACAATAAAGATGACACACCATTACAAAATAATATTCCCGTTGTATCCGATACTAATTTAGTGGGTGTTATGGTCATATTATATTTATTACAGTTGTTATATATGCATATGATAGATGTACAAACAGAATGTTAAAACCTAGTATTTCTATTAGAATAATTATTTTTATAATACTCACTATATTTTTTTCTTCTACCAGATACAAACCCCATTTCTTCATCGGGTGAATCTTCTTCTTTTGAAGCACCCGTATCCTCTTTATCGTTATTTTTCGCTACAACATTTTCTTTATTTTTTTTTGGTATTTCATAATCAAATCCATTTGCATCTGTACAATCACAACATTTGTGACATGAATCGCACACGCACAAATTAAAACAAGTTCCCGACCACAAATGAATACAACAATTCACCATGTCCGTTAAACAATGACAAATAATTAATTTACCCTGCCACGCTTTAGGTATATTGTATTTAGGATCAGAACTTATTGTAAAACAACATAAATCTGTTATTCCACCAGTCATGGAAACTTTCTTAGCGTCGTTCCATTGTTCTTTAGTATAAGGTGTTTCAGACATTATATTAATAATATAAATATCATTTATAGGGATTTAATTTTGAACCATATAAAACATTTATTATTATTATTATTCTTTACATATCGTCATGAATTTTATTGATGATGCTCATGATGATGATGTTGATCAAAAATATTGTGATTATTTAAATCTTATACGAGACAGTCCATGGGTTATGAATAACATCAAAAAGGGGAAGGCAATGGATGCCGTGTGGAGAGTATGTAGTCGCAATAATATAAGCAATATAATGAATAATGTATATATGGTTGACGATAGCGAAAATGCGGTTTTGGTAAATTTTAAAATCTTGGACGGTACGCAAACGGAAAACACAGAATTATACGAAATTGAATTTAATTTTTCAAATGATAAGGTATTCTATACAGTGATAAAAATATTAAAATCTGGACGCAACCCTATAACACGTGCGTGGGAGCGGTCAAAATATGAATACGATATTGTTCGAAAATTTAAATCTAATAATAAAACATGTAAACCTTCTGATTTCGACTGTAATGGAATACCGTTTTTAGTATATCCCATATTATATTCCTATGGGTCGAACCCGGAGTCAGAGGCATACCCGGAAAGGAAGACATCATCGCGATCAAATTCAACAGAAACAGATTCAAATTCAACAGAAACGGATTCAACGGTGTCATCTAAAAAGTCCGGCGACTCCCTGAACTTTAAAGAGTGGAATATATCAGATACATATCTAAATGAAGATTATAACGATAGCAAAAAACCGAATCCAGAACCGAATCCATATAGAAGGATGCCTGACAATTCCAGTGATAGCAAAGATGAGGATGATGGTTATTCATCTAGCGATGACGAAGGGTTAGGCATCGATTGGGATAGAGATGGGAATGACTTAATTAGGCACTCCCAAATGCCTGCTTCCGTCCCCAAGGAAAGGCTAGCGGGAACAATGTTATTGATGCCATATATTGAAACATGTAGTAAATTCCTCCTCGAGAATCCCATCTATACAAATGGAAAATACATATGGAAA
>MDTB01216180.1_pt1 | contig 14073 bp, 9 predicted proteins | sample 811161 | NCBI WGS metagenome assembly MDTB01 (sample SAMN05326650, study PRJNA326480) | marine metagenome | isolation source: seawater | place: Mediterranean Sea | collected 2009
ATGCCGGCTTTGTGCCAAGCCTCGCCAAATTCTCCACCCCCCCGAAGGTTGGCCATGGCGTACACCCCACCACGCTCCAGGAACGCGATGTTGCTCGCGCTGAAGCTTGGGGTCAAGCTGATGTTGAACCCGCCGTACGCATACAAAAACGTGGGATTCGTGCCGTCCAATGCGAGTCCTTTTTGGTGCACGACAAACATGGGCACCTGGGTGCCATCCTTGGAGGGGAACCAAATTTGCTTGGCTTCAAATGCCAGGGGATCGAAGGCCACCTCTGGCTGGCTCCAAAGCTTGGAGGTGCCCGAGGCGATGTCCAATTTGTAGATGGAGGTAGGCTGGGTGAACGACGTGAAGGCGAAGTACAAGTCTTTGGCGTCCATTTTGCCACCAAAACCACCCACAGACCCCACGTCCGCCGGCAGCGCCACCTCACGAGGATTCGACCCGTCCAGGTTGCAGCGCAACACCCGATGCGAGGCGTTGCGCAAGTACGTCGCCCATAGCTGGCCGCCCACCACACTCACCGACTCCAACAAGTCGTCCGATTCGGGGAGCACGTCTTGCCACAGAGATTGGTCAGAAGGCGAGGCAGGGTCGGAAGCCACCAAACGGTACCGTGGCGCCCCAATGTCCGTCAGGACGTACAACTTGCCGTCCACGTGCTCCACCAAGGACGAGTGGTGCTTGAATCCTTCCACCAAGGGCAACCAGGCAGGGTTATCCGCCTTGCGGTCCATGACATGCAAAGCGTTCCCGTCGGTTCCTGTGCTGGTGTTGAGCACGACGTATTGTCCGTCTTCCGTGGCCCCTGCGAAGTGGTAGCGGTTGGGCTCGTTGTCGTTGCGGAAGACCAACTCGTCCTGATCTTGCGACGTGCCGACCTTGTGGAAATACACGCTGTGGAAGGTGTTCTCAGCACTGAATGCGCTGCCTTCAGGGGCCGGGTAGCGGCTGTAGTAGAAGCCATCTTGCACCCAGGAAGCACCTGAGAACTTCACCCATTCCAGCACTTCCCCGGTGGATTCGCCCGTGGTCAAATCCAGCACGCGCATCTCCTGCCAATCCGACCCTGCTGCGTTGCGCACCTCCACGACGTACCGGCCGTCGGGCGAGCCCCCCGACAAACTTGCCGTCACTGTGCCGTCCTCGCTCAAGGTGTTGGGGTCCAAGAACACCCGCTCCTCAGCGCCTTCGTGATCTTGGACGAAGATCACGCTCTGGTTTTGCAGCCCGTTGTTCCGGGTCAAGAACACCTTCTCACCGATGCGGCGCGGGATGCCCACCCGTGGGTGATTGAACAGTTCCTCGCAACGTTGTCGCAACGCCTCGCGGCCTGGGAGGCCGTGAAGAAAAGACGTCGCAGTCTCTGCCTGGTCCGCGACCCACGCCATCACTTCGGGATCACGGTCATCTTCCAACCAACGGTACGGGTCGGCAACAGGAGTGTCCCAGAGGGTGTCCACCACGTCGACAGTTCGGGTTTCAGGATAAGCCATGGTTTGGGTTGAATCGTCTCCGCAGGACGCGAACAGCGCACCTGCCGCGCCCATGGCGAGCAAAGTTTTGAACTTCATGGCCTCGAAAGTACAGCGGCCCCCATCAATCGCTTTCCGGGAACCAGGCTTGGCGTCCTCCTTTGCGTTCCACCGTCCACACACCCTCCCGTCTTCCCACGGTGAAATCCACCTCGAACGGCATGCACAGCGGCTCCAACACGAAAAACACTTGGCCCATGGCTTCGAAATCGCGGTCGGAGGTCGCACGCACCGGCAAGCGCATTTCGGTGTCTTGACGAAGTACACGGATGGCCAACTGCGAGAAATGTTCCACTTCCCAGTTGGACTCAGGGCGCTCGGTCAACTCCCCCGCCGGCATGAGCAAAGACAAATCCAAAAAACGCACGTCCACTTTGCCAAACATGCTGTCGGTGGAGTGCGTGGACACCACCCAATCTTCCTTTTGAAACAAATCAAGGTCCATCACGAGCGTGGCTTCCACACCTTCTTTCTCTCCTTCCACTTCAAACGTCAACCCGAATGGCAAATCTTGGGCATGGACCAAGCCACCAAGCAGAAGCCCAGCACACAAGAAAACGACCAGAAAAACCAGGCGGCACATTGCCCCAAGTTACCTCAAGACCCAGCGTGCCGTGCCCGACGCAGTGCCGTGCAGTTCTTCCCATTGAATCAAGTACACCCCAAACGCCAATGCCCCGGGACGCACTGCGGACCCAGAGGCTTGCTGGATGCCCGACCACAGCACTTCGCCTTGGAGGCTGGACAGCGTGACCTTCAACGGTCCCAAACCCTGACCCTGCAGGGTGAAGGCCGGAGAATCGGACGGATTGGGGCGTATCGACACGTTCTTCACAGTCGCACCGTCGTCCACCCCGCTGGTGGCTGGGCATGGGACCACGTTGACCAGGTTGCCCGGGGTTTGCTCGAAGGAACTTTCGTCCACCAGCACTTCCCCATCCAGCCCTCGGACGATGTAGCCGTTTTCCTGTGGCCAATAACTGCTGACGTAGATGAAGTCAAACTCATCTCCCTCCTGCACCGGCAGCGACACTTCGAATGGCCCTGAACCGTTGGGCAAGGTCAACTCGTAGGCGAAGGCGTCGTTGATGTACACCTTCAACGCACCGATGTCCCAACCGTCGGCCCAGTCGTCCGTCATCTCCACCGTCAACTCACCACACACGTTCGCGGGTTCTGGCTGACACGCCTGAAGCCCAAAAGCAGGTGCCGGCCAAGGGTTGACCCCGGACTGGTGGACCACATTGTTTTCCCCGTCATAGACCCTGAACGACTCGGACTGCCCGCCATCTCCATACGCGTAGTACACCACGTTCACAGGCTGCCCCACATCCACCCCGAAGTAATAATTCATGGAGGATCCATTGGGAAGGAAAATGAAGTCTTCCACCGTCTCGCCCAACTGCAACTCCACGTAATGCTCGCCCCAACCTGCTCCGCCAGAAAGCAATTCCAGGCGCCACACCCCGCAGGTGCCTTCAGGCGTTGGGATGTCCGGCGCCAACACTGCATCCAACTCGTACACGTATCCGTTGTACGTCTCGTGCCCTGTGCCCATGATGCTCGCGTCCTCGATGGACCATGCGCCAGGCTCACCCTGAACCTGCCCCACATCGCCGTTGAGGTTGGTGAACGAGAATCCATTGGTCAATTGGCTGGGCGCAATGGAAGATTGAACCACATGGTTCTGGACCAACTCGTTCAACACCTGAGAATTTATCAGGTCCGCCACCGACCAGCCTTGTTGTTCCATCAAGATTTCAAAGGCCAAATCCGTCGGGGCCCACACCGTCCACGGTCCAGGTTCGCTGTAACTGTTGTCGATGAGCACCTGGAAGCTCAGATCTCCCTGAAGACCCAATTGCTGAATGGCAAGACGCAGGATGCTGTGCTCCTCGCTTTCTGTGATCCAACCCCAGACGTGTTGGGTCGGCAAGCCCTGGGGCGCAAGCACCGAATCCAACACATGCACCACACCGTTGTCTGCGGCGTAGTCGCCAGCGATCACTTTGGCTCCATCCACGAACGTCCCTTGGTCGTTGACAACGACCGGAAGGGTTTGGCCTTGCAACGTTTGAAGGGCCATGCCATCTTCCAACTCTTCTGCCATGAGTACGCCAGGCACCGCATGGTATTGCATGATTTCTGTGAAATCGGGGATTTGCAACATGTCGAATTGTCCCAAATTCATGAAATCCATGACGTCGGAAACTGCTTGATCTGAGGGGGCGAACAGCGTGTGCGGGGCAAGGCTCGTCAACACCCCAGGAACAAACGATTCAAATGCGTAGCCCGACTGCCAAAACGTGGGCTCAACCCCAGCCTGACTTGTCTGAAACAACAAATCGGCCAAATCGAATGCGTCCACCACAATTTCAGCCTGCATGCCCGCTTCGGCGTTGTAGCCCACTGGACAATCGTATCGGTACACACCCGGAACCTCAAACGTCACCACCCCCAAGCATGTTCCTTCGATGCTGCCCTCGTCTTGGTCCAACGAAAACACCTCCGGGTTGCCGAAGGACGCGCCCGTCACCGTGCTCGAGTCTCCATTGACGCCATGCAGCCCTTCGATGTTGATGAAGGCCACCGTCTCTCCAGGCACCACCGTCAAGCTCGACGGGGTGAATTCGAAGTTGGTCACGATGACGTTGTGGTCGGCCTCACACTGGGCCCACATCATGGTGCTTAGCAAGACACTTGCCAAGCCCAACGAGATGCTTAGAATGTTGTTAATCACACCATTGCAACACCACGCTGCGCAAAAGGTTGCATCCCGTCACTTGAGTCGCCGAACCAATTCCACCAAAGCCACCTCCATTCCGCCCACCACCAAAGCCACCACAGTTGCCGCCAAAGGACCAGGCCATGTTTCAACCCAATGATGCACCATATGCACGTGATGAATGATCATGTCACCTGCCACGAGCAGAAGCGCCACGGTTCCTAGCAAGCCAATGGCCTTGATGAGCCATGGCAATGTCGCCACCATCCCCCGTCCAAGGGCCTGCCACAAGCGCTGTGGACGCTTCATGAGGGCCAAACCCACGTCGTCCATCCTGACAATCACCGCCACCAAGCCGTACACGCCCACTGTGGCCAGCAACGCCAGCAGGACCACAACCGGAACCTGCACCTGAATGGGCTCATCCGCCACGGAGGCCAAGGCCAGAAGCACGATTTCAACGGACAGAACCACATCGACGAGCAACGCAGCTCTGATTTTTTGGGCTTCTGACAACGTGGAGTCGTTCGCATGCGAGGACGCCCCTCCTGCATGGAACTTGTGCCACACTTTTTCCGCCCCCTCATAAGCCAAGAATCCTGCACCGCAAAGCAACACCACCTCCAAGGCAGAGGGCAGAAGGCTGTGGAACAGGAAGGCGAGTGGCACGATGATGGCCTTGTTCAGCAAGGATCCTTTCGCAATGGACCAAAGCACGGGCAACTCCCGAGAGGACTCAAATCCAACAGCCTGCTCTGCATTGACCGCCAAGTCGTCGCCCAAAATCCCTGCCGTCTCAGCCATGGCCGTCTTGCTTGCCACAGCCACGTCGTCCATCAGCATGGCGATGTCGTCCAGAAGTGCAAAAAAACCGGTGGCCATGGTTCAAAGATGGCCCATTCTGGGAATCACCCCTTGTGCAACCCGCACTCCTTGCTCGATTGCTCCCACCACCACCTTCCGGCTCGGGGGTGCTCCCCTTCCAACACAGCCCTGGTGCAAGGGGCGCAACCGATGGAAGGGTAACCTTTCCGGTGCAAGGGATTGGTGGGGACGCTGTGGGAATTGACGTACGTGTCGAGGTCGCCGTCCGTCCAATCCAACAGGGGGTTGTATTTCAACGTGCCCGACATGGCGTCACGTTCCAAACGTGCCAACCCTGCCCTGTTGTCGCTTTGGGCACTGCGCAGCCCCGTCACCCAAACCTCTGCCCCTGCCAAGGCACGGTGCAACGGATCAATTTTGCGAATGCCACAGCAGGTCTTGCGCGCCTCGACAGACTTGAAGATGCTGGACATGCCTTGGCTGTTCACAAAAGCCTCCAGCGATTCGGCGGCCGGGAAGTACGTCTCGAACTCCAACCCAGGATACATGGACTGAGTGCGGTCCATCAAGTCGTAGGTCTCTTGAAACAAGCGTCCCGTGTCGAGGGTGACCACACGCACTGGCAATTCGTGACGGGCAATCAAATCCGTCAAGGCCTGATCTTCCAACCCCATCGACGTGGTGAACACCACTTTGCCTGGATGTTGGTCGCACAAGGTTTTCAAACCCACCACTGGGTCAGTACCCACCGAAGGAAGCGCGTTGATCATGGCCGCGAAAGTAGGGGCCACTCTTGAAACCTACAAAGCTTGTGGGATTATTCTTCTCCCCTCACCAAATCCCAAAGTGTGCGCTTCTCCAGCACCGCCAAATGGGCGTCCCGAACCTCCGCCATGATGTGGTGCAAGCCGCATTGTTGCTCGTTGCATCCCTCACATTTCTCGTAGAAATTGAGGCTGACACAAGGCAATTGGGCGATGGGACCATCCAAGATGCGAATGACCTGGGCCAACGGAATGTCCTCCGGGTGGCGACGCAAGAAATACCCTCCGCCCTTGCCTTTTTTGGAATCCAGCACCCCTGCCTTTCTCAGCTCCAGAAAAATCGACTCCAGAAACTTCACGCTCATGGGTTGGGTTGCCACAATGTCGCGGATGGAAATGGGCCTCGTTTCGGACGGCAACTCTCCACCCTCGTGACCATGAAACTGGTCCGACGATTTCTCAACCATGACGGCCAAGGCCCGGAAGGCGTATTGCGCTTTCTTGGAGAGCATGAGTCCAAATTAGCACCCAGACTCCAAAAATGCCACCGTTCAGACGGGACCCGTCGAGGTCAGTACCTCTTCTTCTTGCCTTTCACCCCAAACCCGGGACGGCCAGACGACTTGCCTTGCCACGGCGCCTCGCCGCCAGGCTTGAACCCGCCCTTTGTCTTGTGCTTCTTCTTGGCCTTGCCTGCCCCCATGGGTTTGCCTGGTTTGGAATCTTCCCACTGCGGGGTGGCTGCCCCTGCGCCGTGATGCCCCTTGCTCTTGTAGGGCTTTTTGAAGGGTTTTTTGCGGAAGGGTCGCTTGCCACGTCCGTCCTGGTCGCCCCAGTCGCGCTTGGGCTTGCCGTGTGCTGATTGGTTCAGGTCGGCTTTGGTGCCCGTGTCCAACTTGCGCAACTCGGTGAGAACCACCTGCCTGAGCAGATCTTCCTTGGAGAGGTCGCCAAACAACAACGACATCTGCTCCCAGATCTCCTCAGGAATGCCACGGCCGACCGGCAGGTCGAGCACGCCTTTGCCCCATGTGGACAGCCTCGCGTGGACGATTTCCTCTGGGTTGGGCACCATCGCCTGGGTGAACTCGATGTCCAACGTCCGCGACAACCTGTTGAGGTGCCCCCGCTCCTTCACCCCCATCAACGCCAATGAAATGCCTTTCTTCCCTGCACGGGCTGTGCGGCCTGAGCGGTGGGTGTAGTAAGCTGTTTCCCCAGGAAGGGAATGGTGGAAGACATGGGTGAGATTGTCCACGTCGATGCCCCTTGCAGCGACATCCGTGGCCACCAACACCTGGAGGTGCTTTTGCTTGAATCGGAGCATCACACGGTCGCGTTGGGCCTGTGACATTTCTCCATGCAGGGCGTCGGCGCGATATCCGCGCTTCAACAAGTCTTCTGCCAGCGCTTGCGTGTCGCGTCGCGTCCTGCAAAACACCACTCCGTACAAGTCGGGATCCAAGTCCAAGAAGCGTGCAATGGCCTCAGATTTGTCTGAGTGACGGACCAATGCGAACTGATGGTCGATGTTCTGGTTCACCGTCGCCGCCTGGTTCACCTTCACTTCCAACGCATCGGTCATGTACTGGCCCACCATGCGTCGGATTTCACGTGGCATCGTGGCCGAGAACAGCCATGTGCATTTGTCCTCCGGGGTGAAAGACAAGATGGTGTCAAGCTCTTCTTTGAAGCCCATGTTGAGCATTTCGTCCGCCTCGTCCAACACCAAATGACGGATGCGGTCCAGCTTCACGGCCTTGCGCTTGACCAGGTCGATCAAGCGGCCAGGCGTCGCAATGACCACGTGGCGCGGCGACTTCAATTGGCCAATCTGTGTTGCGATGTTGGCACCGCCGTACACGGCCACGGTGCGGATGCCCTTCTTGTGCTGGGCGAATTTCTCAAGTTGCTCTGCAATCTGCTGGCCCAACTCACGGGTGGGCGCGAGCACCAAGGCTTGAACGTGGTCCCACTCGGGATCGAGGTGGTCGAGAAGCGGCAATCCAAACGCCGCGGTCTTCCCAGTGCCAGTTTGGGCGAGACCGATGAAATCTCGGCCGCCTTCCAGCAAAAGGGGAATGGCCTGGGCCTGAATTTCGGTGGGCGTCTCGAACCCCATCTCGGTGATGGACTTCAAGAGCTGGGCGGAAAGCCCGAGGGTGTCAAATGTGTTCAATGCAGGCCGATTCAAAGGACAAAGGTCGGCCACAACTGGCTCACTGCCCGGATCTTTCTCTCCTCCGGTCCATGTGAACAAGATGGCGAACGGCGCTTCCAAAGAACCCCAAACCCGCCATGAACAACGCCAAACCCAGGGTGCCTTCTCCGGCCCAGGTCCAAAACGTCTCGCCCGCCGTCCGACCTGCAAAGTCATCCATGGCGACTCACAATCCAGCGCCAAACATCAGGTTGGACAGCCCGCAGTGGATAAGCCAAAGGCTTCGGTGGTCTCGAAACGATGTTCCCATGTCAATCCGTGTTGAATACCTCCCAAGCAGGAAGTGCTTGCCACTGAAAATCAAATAACGCCGCGTTTTCCCAAGCGCTGCCTTCGGTGGAGGTTTCCCCTTGAGATGCCACCCAGTCAGGCGCCCAATAACACCAGCCTGGGCAAACGTCAGGTCCCAAGGCGGAAAGCTCGGCATCCATCGCGGCCAAATAATCGCGCTGCCCCTCAGGGCTAAATGCGTACCCTGGCGTTTCATCGCCTGTCCACCACAGGTTGTCTGTCCAGTCGGCCCATTCAGAAGTCCATGCGTAGGCCGTCTCCGCAAGGAACACAGGACGGTTCATCCCTTCGGAGAGCGCCAACACGTGGTCGGCCACTGCTGTCAAATCTTGAAGGTGCCACTTGCTGTATTGGCTGACGGCCAACATGTCGGGCACAAACCCTGCAGAGGCCAAGTTGTCGAAGAACCAAGGGGCCGCCTGCAAATCCGCCACATGAACCAACACCGCACATTCCGGGAAGACCTCGTGCACCGCATCCGACCCAGCTTGCAACAGTTCAGACAGGGCATCAAATCCGTTGTCCAACGCCCCGTGGGGCCACATCATGCCAGGGTTGATTTCATTGCCCAATTGGACCATGGCGGGAGGCGCTCCGCGGGCTTCCAACACTTCCAAGGCGCAACGCACGTGGCACGTCATGGCCTCTTTGACCGCCTCAAAGGACATCCCTTCCCAAGCGCTGGGCAGGGTTTGGTGACCTGGATCTGCCCACGTGTCGCTGAAGTGAAAATCGAGCAGCACGTCCACGCCCAAGTTGTGCCACACCTCTGCCTCGTCCACCACTTCCAGCCAAGAACTGTGCAATCCTTCATGAGGGTTGTGCCAAACGCGCAACCGCACCACATTCACCCCTTGGTCGCGCATCCATGCACGGGGCTCTTCGACCAACACCCCTCCGTCGGTGCTGTACACGACACCATGATGAATCATTTCAGGAAGGAAGGATGCATCGACGCCTCTCCAAGTTTGGGCACACAACGAACAAGACACCAAAAGGAGCCAAGCAGCTCCAAGTCCCCTCAGGCAGTGTTGAATCATTCACACAAGGTGTTGAACCTGGACAAGGTCAACAGGGTGTCGCTGACATTCACGAATCCATCCCCTGTCACGTCGCCCTCACAGGGCTGTTCTGCAGACAGCGAACTCGTGTCCGGGAACGTGCATGTGCCGTCGTCGAGCGTGGCACCCTCGTCGTAGTTCAAGGCCTCCACGTACGTGCACCCCAGCATTTCGTCTGCATCGCACACGCCATTGAGGTTGACGTCGGTCTCACACGTTCCACCGCACACCCCAAGGGCGTCCGCGTCAGAACATGGGACGTACACATCGCACACGCCATCGCCGTCGGCGTCTTCCAGGCAATCCCCTCCGCATTCACCCAAGGCGTCTTGCTCGTAAATGCACATGGTGGGCGCTGAGATTTGGGCTGTGGCGTCGTAATTGCACGCAAACAAGTCCAAGCAACCTCCACAGCTCGTGAAATCGCAAAGCTCGAGCACCACATATTGCAATGCGGGATCGTAGTTGCACGCGAATGGAATGGAACAGCCGGCACACGACTCAAAATCGCACATCTCGATGATGGCGTAATCCAAGTTGGGATCGTAGTTGCATGCAATTGGCACCATGCAACCTCCCTGAATGCAGGATCCGTCGTCTTCCGTGGCGTAGGGGTTGTACATCGGGTTGCCCAGCTCTGTGCAGCCCAAAATCTCAAATGGATCGCACACTCCGTCTCCGTCTTCGTCGTCGAGGCATTCCCCGTTGCAATCGTATCCCAACGTCGCGTAAAAACACGAACCGTCGTCGATGTAGGCCGCTGACAGAAAGTTGCACGCCGCGGGATTGGTGCAGCCCTCCACCTGCAGGTAGTCACAGATGCCGTCTTCGTTGTCGTCCTGGTCGCACGTGCCACCACAAACCCCCACGGCGTCCAGCTCGTTGCCATCACAATCGCAATCTCCGAGAGGAATGGGACTGCAGCCACAATCGTACACCGCGCCTGGACCTGCACACACCCCGCACCCGTCGATGACCCCAAAGCAAGTGTCCTCGTCGTTGCATATGCCGTCGTTGTCTTCGTCCAAGTCAATCACGAAACCTGAGCCCAAGGTCCCTCCAGAACAGAGGTCGCACCCAAGTGCGTACTCACAGGGGAGCGGATCTGTGGCCAGGGCATGGTAGTTGCACGCCTCCGAGTCTTGACACCCTTCCACTTCGTCGGCGTTGCACACGCCATCCAAATCGTCGTCGTTGGCCAACACCACCCCGCTGCCGTCGGTGGCTCCAGAGCATGTCTCGCAAGGGGTGAACGGGTACACGCACAAATCAGGGTCGCTGTCTGTGGCGAAGGCATTGAAGTTGCACGCGAGAGGCGCCAAACACCCCAACTCTTCGTCCACATCGCACACCCCGTCCCCATCGGCGTCGGCCTCGCAGTCGCCGCCGCATTCGCCCACCGCATCCAGTTGGTTCCCTTCGCAATCGCATTCCCCTTCCAAAATGGGGGCGCAGCCACATTCATAAACCGCACCGGGACCGTTGCACACCCCGCAGGTGTCAAACGCCCCCACGCATGGGTCCAAGTCGTCGCAAACCCCGTCGCCATCTTCGTCCAACACGCACACCCCTCCACATTCACCCAGGGCGTCCAGGACATTGCCGTCGCAATCGCATTCGCCTTCCAAGATTCCTGGGCCGTTGCAGATGCCGCATTCGTCGTACTCCCCAACGCACGGATCTACGTCGTCGCAGACGCCATCTCCGTCTTGGTCAACCCCAGTGCCTCCGCACACCCCACAGCCATCGGTGTACAGGCAGCTGCCGTCGTCCACCAAGGCATTCGCGTCATACGTGCATGCTGTGACGTCCGTACAGCCTTCGGGGTAAGCGCACGACCCGTCGTCGTAAAACACCGTGCCCTCGGGGTACGGCTCGAAGTTCAGCGCCGTCTCGTCCGTGCAAGCACCACATTCCCCGTTGCCGCTGCAAATGGGGAACACGGCGCGGGTTTCCTGATTGGGGTCGCCGTGGGTGTAGTACTGCACTCGAATTTGACCTGAAAGCGCTCCAGAGGTTGTGATTTGCGCCACAAGCACTTCACGCGTGTCCCCCGCGTACCCCACATGGCCTGGTGTTGGCGCGGAGTTGTACCAGGTGAACGGCGCGCCAGTGTCCGTGGACACCGCAGACCCATCCCCGTACGCCCCGCTGAACTGCAATTGGATGTCCACAGAACTGGTCAACGTCAGTTGGGCTTGTTGCGTGGAAGAGGCGTTGTCCGCACCTGTCGTCAAAAAACTGTCGAAGGCAATTTCAGGAAAAGATCCAAAGAACGCCGGATACACCCCCGAGGCGTTCCAAGACGCGTTCAAAGGGTCGTTGTACCAAGTGCCACTCGTCGACGACAACTCAAACACATCCTCGTGGTCGCCCGAACAGGACAACAGGTAGTCGTCGTCGTGCAAGAAATGCATGTAGACGCGGTGCGTCGTTTGGCCTGCAAGCACACCTTCGTCGTGAACCTCCACTGGCCTTGCTTCCAGCCAATGCCCCAGCTCCGCTTCCTCTGCATACCCCGTCGATGACAAGGGATGCACCTGCCCTGCAAGGTCGGACTGGGCGAACACCAGACCGAGCAGCACAAGGGCGATTTGAATCGAGTGCGGAAGAAAAAGAGTCTTCATAATGTTGGTTGGATCCAGGGGGCGAAACGTGAGTTACACAGCCATTCCACCATGGGTTTCCCAAAGAAAGATACGAAAATAACTTCGCGAACCCTGCATGTTGTTCAGCAACTTGTGCTACTCAGGGACGAGAAAGCCTCTGCGAGACCGGGCTTTCCCGTTCTTTGCAGAAAGATTTTGATCCATGAAAACAACCCTCTCCCTTCTCCTGGCTTGCATGTCCATGTCTGTGCTCGGCCAGTCTCAACTTTTCGTGCTCAACGAAGGCCGCTTCGATTGGAACAACGGCGTCATTGAGGAAGCCCCGAGCCTCGGGGTCATTGACCTCGCCACGTCTAGCTACGCCCAGATCGCGTCCTTCGACTCCATCGCCTTTGCGACCGACCTCGAGGTGCTGGGAGGACATGGATACGTCTGCCTCGAAAACACGGTGATGAAGGTGGACCTGACCACAGGAGAAATCCTGCACGAGGTGGTGCTTGAAGGTGCACAAGAATTGGCGTTGCTCGACGGCATGCTCTATGTCACACGAGGTGGGCTTGACCCGGTCACATGGGGCCCACTTGACCTCGAGAGTCACTTGGCGTGGCTCAACGCAGACGATCTGTCGTTCGAGGGTGAACTCACCTTAGAGACGGGCCCTCAGTTCGCGTGCCAGGCCATTTGTATCCACAACAGCCTTGTGGTGGTTGGGGTGAACAACGGCTGGGTGTGGGGCGGAGAAGTGGGGCTTGTGGGCACGTACGACCCTGCTTCAGGCCTCTACACTGAGGTGGACTTGGGCGAAGCCGGCAAAAACCCTGTGGCCTTGCACGACGTGGACGGCGCGGTGTTGTCTGTCAACAACGGCGATTGGAGCTCGACCTCTGTCAGCCGTGTGGTCGCTGGCGAGACACTGGAAGCCTCCACCGAGGTTCTGGCCGACGTCGCGGCAGGATGCAACGCATCTGCCGTGGTTTCTGCCAACCGCTTGGCACTCCAAATCGACCAGGAGGCTGGCCTTCGTGTTGTCGACGGTGCCACAGGCCTGGGTACCGGTGAGACCCTGAACCCCAATGCGTCCAGCGCCTACAGCCTGGTCATTCACCCCACCAGCGAAATGACATTCAGCGGCGTGACTGACTTTGTCACAGAAGGCCATGTCGAGATCCACGACGACCTCGGGAACTTGGTTGGGTCTGTGCAAGTGAGCATCGCCCCTGGCACCTTGGTTTGGGGAGAAACCGCCACAGACAATTTGAACGAGGTCATTCACGGCAAATTGGCATGGCCCGCAGGAACCTACGACCTTCAAGGGCGTTCGGTGGTTCCTCATCAAGCCACTGCTGGCCAAGTGTTGCTCCACGTGGACTCACGCGGCGCGGTCACCAAAGAGGTGGTGGTGCGCATGGATTGAGTTCGTAAAAAATGAATGCCCATGAAAAAGGGAGGCCGCCTGGCCTCCCTTTCTTGTTGGACGGTTGGATGACAATCACTCCACTTCCACGTGGAATCCGGTCTCCATATCCACCCCGCTCGCATCTGTGGCCTTCATTTCGAAGTGATGCTCCCCGCCGTCTGCAGGCACCGTCACGGTCTCAGAGAATTCGAAGTTGGTGGCGCCTGCTGGGTCCAAGGCCACTTCCCAGACAACCGATTCTGTGTCTTCGGAAATGAGCTCCAACACGGCGGAAGCCACGCCATCGCTGTCGGCCACGGTGCCCGTCACAACCACATCGGTGCCTGCGGCCCACGTGGGCTCGCCGTGCCACATGGCAGGATCTTCACCTCCCACCTCTGTCAAGATGAACTCGGGCAAATGGTCATTCTCCACGTGCAAATCGGTGGCCAACGTGGTTGAATTTCCAGCATCGTCTACCAAGGAAACGATCACGTGCCACACTCCGCGCGCGGTAAGAGGCACGTCCACGTGCAAATCCACTTCTGCCTCAGTTCCAGACAGCGCCTGGGTTTCAAGCACGGCCCAATCTGTGCCGCTGTGCAGCACCAAGCCGTGCTCGTGCTCCTCCTCGCCTTCCTCCTCG